>Ga0123356_10006253_pt1 | contig 12031 bp, 9 predicted proteins | sample TergutEmb28metaG_2_FD_92546 | JGI IMG/M metagenome (GOLD analysis project Ga0123356, IMG submission 92546) | Embiratermes neotenicus P3 segment gut microbial communities from Petit-Saut dam, French Guiana - Emb289 P3 | ecosystem: Host-associated > Arthropoda: Insects > Digestive system > Gut ... | reverse complement strand
GCCATAGGAGAATGCTGTAAGCCACATGCCGACATTACGTCCGCCCAAAACGAAATCGTTTACGTTTGTCGCTCTTTTGCGGAAATATAATCCTACAAAGATTGTTACAGCGAAAAACAACAGAAGCAGAAAAACTTTAATAAACATAAAACACCTTTTTTATTAAAAATATAATTTAGTATACTATATACAAAGTATATTTATAAGTAGTATTGAAGAAATAACCGTAAAAATATATACTGCAATTACAAAATGGAGGAATAAAATGAGTAAAGAAAAACTGGCGTTATTAGGCGACGAGGCTGTCGCGCTTGGAGCGATTCACGCCGGAGTAAGCGCGTCATACGGATATCCTGGAACTCCGTCTTCGGAGATAATGCAGTATTTAATAAATGAATATAAAAAAGGCGGTCCTGTCGCGCGCTGGTGCGCAAACGAAAAAACCGCGCTTGAAGCGGCTTTGGGAGTTTCCTTCGCGGGCAGGCGTACACTTGTAACAACCAAACATGTTGGTTTAAACGTTGCCGCCGATGCTTTTATGAACGCGGCTTTATTAAAAATAAAAGGTGGTCTTGTTATAGCGATTGCCGATGACCCCGGAATGCACAGTTCCCAAAATGAACAGGATTCCCGTTTCTACGCCAACTTCGCGATGGTTCCCTGTCTTGAACCTCGCAACCAACAGGAAGCTTACGACATGGTTCGCGAAGCTTTTGAAGTTTCGGAAAAGTTTAACCTTCCTGTTCTTCTTCGCCTTGTAACCCGTCTCGCTCATTCAAGAGCCGCGGTAATCCCAGCGAAAGAAAGAGCGCAAAATCCTGTTTCCAAAACAAAAGATAAAAATGAATGGGTACTTATTCCCGCTTTCGCTAGAAAAAATTACGCGGGACTTTTAGAAAAACAAAACTTTTTACAGCAGTGGTCGGAAGAAAATAATGTAAATAAATTAACTCAATCAAGCGGTACTGATTTAGCGATTATTACTTCCGGTCTTGGCGGTAATTACTACGAAGAAAACTTCGAAGACTTTTTAGCGATGCGCAAAAAGCAGGGTAAAAACGCTCCGCTTCATTTACACATCGGCGCTTATCCACTGCCGGAGAAAAAAATTAAAAAGCTTTGTAATGAAGCGGATGAAGTTTTAATTATCGAAGAAGGTCAGCCGTTTATCGCGCAAAGAATTTTTGGCATCACTGGCGCGGATTTAAAACCTTTAATTCAGGCAGGCGAGCTTGACCCTGATAATGTACGCAAAGTACTTGGACTTCCGCCAAGAAAATCTATTAATATCGAAACAGGCGCGTTAACGCCTCGCCCTCCGGTATTGTGTCAGGGTTGTCCGCATATCGACAGTTATGATTCGATAATGAAAGCCGTAAAGGAATTGGATTCACGCCCGGGTCACCCTGATGTTGGAATCAATTCAGACATTGGTTGTTATTCACTTGGCGTTGCTCCTCCGTGGAACGCGATCGAAAGTATTGTTTGCATGGGCGCGTGTGTTGGCATGGCAAAAGGCGCTGTCGACGCCGGATTAAAATACGGTCTCGCGGTTATCGGCGATTCAACATTTTATCACGGCGGTATTACAGCTTTAATTGACGCGGTAGACGCGAAATCAACAATGACATTGATCATCTTAGACAACTCAAGCGTAGCGATGACAGGATGTCAGCCGACAATTATGCCATCCGAAAAATTAAAAGGTCTATTAATCGGATGCGGAGTAAAACCGGAACGCATACTTGAACTGGAAGCGTTGTCAAAACTTGTTGATGAAAACGCCGCCAAGTTAAAAACAGAAATCGAGGTAAAAGATCTTTCTGTTGTAATTTTTAGACGCGAATGTTTGGAAGCGTTCAGGAAAAACAAAAAAGAAAACTTTTAAAATAAATCGTACAGGAAATTACTAAAATAGGGAGATTAGTAGTATTCTACTACCCTATTTTAGTCATTCCAACCTTCCGGGAAAAGTATTAATTCAACAGGATTCACGGCAAGTATCTCGCGGCACAAAGCCTGAACCTCTTGCGGTGTTACAGCTCTTATCGCTTCCGGTCTTAAATTAAGCCTGTTAAGAGTTGTATTATATAGAACGGAAGAGTTCGCGAAACTTCTCGCGATATGCAAGTTTTGCTGCATCGACCTTTCGTGACCCATTAATAACGCTTCTTTTGCCATGTTAAATGTTTCGATATTTATAGGCTGCCTGAATATATCCATTATATTTTCACGAACAGCGCTGATTAATTCTTCAGCTCTATTTGGGCCGCACATAAAATAAGCGTTAATAACTTTTGTGCCAATTGGTATTACAGAAATGGAAGAACCCGCTGAAATTGAATATACACCGCTAAGGTTTTCGCGAATTTCATCTGATAATAAAATTCGAAGATACTCTGATAAAACATCGGAAACCTGATTTTTCTGTTCATTAAAACCTTCTGTTTCAGGTACAAACCATCCCAAATAAACAATTGATCTTTCGTCTAAACCTTTGTAAATAGTTCTTCTCCCCGGTATCGGATGTGAAACACCTGGATTAACCCAGTTATTCATCGAACGCGCAGCCGGAATTGACGCGATATAAAGTGCGGAAAATTCCCTGATAATATCAGGATTAATATTACCGGTAAAAATAAAAGTATAATCAGCCGGGTTAATATAATTATTTAAAAAATCACCAGCTTGTCTTATGGAAACTCTGTCAATGTCGCTTAATTCAAGGCTTTTAAAAAACGGATGATTATTACTTACAATATTTTGAATTTCCCGCGAAAAAACATTTTGCGGATTTTCCATTTGATGTATAAGACTTGTTCTATATTGATCGAGCATCGCGGTTATCGCTCTTTCATCAAGTCTTGGATTAGTAAAAAAGATATTCAGCATTTCAAATAAAGTATTAAAATCCTGTGTTGTAGACGACCCCTGAAAACCGCGGTAATAATCGGAACTCCAAAATGAAAATGAAACCTGTTTACCCGCTAGTTTATTTATTAATTCCGTCCTTGAATAATTTCCAAGTCCTGAAGCGTTTAACATATCAGGTAGAATCCTGACAGATACTATATTTTCTTCCGTCGCGTTAGCGTAACCTCCCCTGGACATTGCGTAAAAAATAATTTCATTATTTCTGTTAGTAGTTTCTTTGTAAATAACCTCAGCGCCGTTTGACAATCTTAAAGTAACCGCTCCTGTCTGCGCGTCTGTTGTTTCTGAAATAATTCTTCCGGGTACAGGAAGTTTGTCCAATAATTCACCGGAAAATATTTCATCCTGTCTTGGTTGTATTTGCGCGTTTTGTGTTTCTCTAAAAATCGCTCTTATTCTGTTTTCGGAAGGAAGAGTATTCGCTTCTGCTTCAGGCGCTATTAAAAAAACATTTATATCGTTTGGCAAAAAATAATTTCTAACCGTTTGAGTTATTTCTTCCAGATCAATAAAAGGCAATAGAGTGTTTACCATGTTTAATTCCCACTCAATATCCGCGAAATCTTCTCCAAATAAATAATGATTTACAAATCTGTTTAAAAATGAACGTGATTCTCTTCTGTCTTTTTCTGACAATGTTCTTTCTAAACTGGAAACAAGGTTTAATTTGGCGCGTTGGAGTTCGCTTTGTGTAAATCCAAAACGGCGTATGGATTCTTTTTCCAAAAGTAATTCTATTAAAGCCTGTTCAGCGTTTCCTGTTTTTGGTTGTGTTCCCAAAACAAAAAATTGCGAATTCACCCATTGCCAAATACTTGACCATGAACCGCTTGCCGCGGCCTGTGGATCTTCTGAAGCTTCCGCGAAACGCATCGAAAGCATTTGATCTATTAAAATATGTATTATTTTTTCCCGAAAATAACCGACTGTTCCTCTTGGAAAACCCTGTTTTTGTTTATAATAGATATTATAACTTACAGCCGTAAGTTCAGGGTCTGTAATAATTTCTACATGGAAATTATTGTTTCTTGGCGGCGGCAAATTATATACGGGGCGATTTACAGGTCTTCTCGCGGAAGGCATGTTAAAATGTTGTGTTAGTTCCGCTTCCAAAGCTTTACCGTCAAAGTCCCCTACAAAAACAAGAACCATGTTATCACTTGTATACCATCTGTCATAAAACGCTCTTAATTGCTGAGGTGTGGCGTTTTCTATTATATTCGCAAGTCCTATAACATCCCTGTTTTCGTAAGGGCTTCCTTTAAAAAGAATTGGAAAAAGAATTTTTCTCACCCTATCCATCGCGCCTGATCTGGCGCGGATTTCTTCCAATACTACAAGGCTTTCGTTATGTACATCATCAGGGTTGAAACTGACGGCATGTGTCCAGTCATCAAGGATCGCGAGCGCTCTATGTGGAATTTGTTTTATTCCATTTACATTTTCTACAGGAACATCAAAATGATATACTGTTTCATTGTAGGATGTGTACGCGTTCGCGTCGGGACCAAAACGCATTCCAAGCGAGCGCAGGTAATCGATTAATTCCATTTCTGGAAATCTTGTTGTGCCTTTAAAAGCCATATGTTCAACAAAATGCGCGAAACCTCTTTCGTTGTTTCTTTCCAAAACAGATCCCGCGTTAACTACAAGCGCGAGATGCGCTCTATTTTGCGGAAATGAATTTTCCAATATATAATAACGCAGACCATTTGGGAGAATTCCTGTAATCGCGTCGTTTACAAGCGGAACTTTTTCCAGTTCAGCCTGTAAAGAAGGATCAATAGCGGGTTTTGAAACACATGTTAAAATAAAAAAGACAGCCAATAAAACGGCGATTAATTTATAGATTTTCATATAATCATTATATAATAATTAATTGTTTTTATTCAATAAATATTATATCAGTTTAATTTAAACTAATTGAGTAATATATCGCGAAGAAGTAATTTCATCAACTTCCGCCATTTGTTTATCAAGCATTTTTTTATGATATTCCTTCTTTTGCTTTTCTTTTAGTTTTTCCATCGCTTTTAAATCTTTTTGCGCTTCCATATACAATAATCGTTTTTCATCTACAACTATTTGCGCTTTCGCGGCCTGTGTTCCCAGTTTTTCGGCTTCCTGTTCAAGACGTAAAATATATATATCCCAGGAAGGAATATCCAAAGGATCATTGAATCGTTGAACCGCGGCTTGATGATGTTTTACAGCTGTTTCTTTTATTTTATTTTCTATCAGATTCAACATGCTGATTGCCTGTCCAAGCGCGTGTTTACATTCTTCTTCCTTGTATTCCCTTAATTTAAGAATTTTTTCTAAAGAAAATTTAAATCTTTTCACAAATTTATTCCGATAAAATATTCATTCCGGGCATCGAAGAAAATAAAGCCGCGACACTGTTTAACGCCATAACGTTTTCTTCGACGGGAGCGGCGATACTTTGCTGAGGCTGTCTTTCATTTAAAACAGAACTTCCCGCGAATATAAGTTTTTCATTATCATCTATCATTTCTTCAGACGGAATATTAACTCCGGTAATCGCGGATAAACCTTCCAGTGTTGCTTTAAAAGAAGACGGCTCTTCAACATCCTGTATTAAAAATTGTTCGATTGGGTTATGCATCCTTATTGCTTCGTCAATATCGGGATTAGATCCATGATGATACGCGCCTACGTTTATTAAATCTTCCGCTTTCGCGTAAGCAGCCATATTTTTTCTTATAATTCCTGCCGCTCTTTTACTAGCATTTCCAGTTATACTCGGAGCGAGACGTGAAATGCTTTGTAATACATCAATAGCCGGATAATGATACGCCTGCGCTAAATCACGCGAAAGAACAATGTGTCCGTCTAAAATGCCGCGAACAGTGTCGGCTACAGGTTCGTCCATATCGTCGCCGTCTACTAAAACTGTATAAAAACCTGTGATGCTTCCCTTGTCTGATGTGCCGGATCTTTCCAAAAGTTTCGGCATAGAATCAAACATGCTTGGCGGATAACCCCTTTGCGCCGGCGGCTCTCCGGAAGCTAGTCCTATTTCTCTCATGGCGCGGGCGAAGCGTGTTACTGAATCAAATAAAAGCATTACATCTTTTCCCTGATCGCGGAAATATTCGGCTACCGCGGTCGCTACATATGCGCCGCGCAAACGGGCAAGAGGCGGCGAGTTTGACGGAGTTACAATTAATACGCTTCTCGCGAGACCTTCAGGTCCTAAATCTTTTTCTATAAAGTCATTTACTTCGCGCCCGCGTTCCCCTATAAGAGCTACAACATTAACATCGGCGGTTGTGTTACGCGCGATCATTCCAAGCAGGGTTGATTTGCCAACCCCTGAGCCAGCGAATATTCCCATACGCTGTCCCTTTCCAATCGCTAAAAGACCGTCTATCGCGCGTACCCCTGTAGTTATGCGTTCTGTTACACGGCGGCGCGAAAGCGGATCGGGTGGACTCGCCAGCGCGGGGTACATACAATCCGATGAAATTTCACCCTTGCCGTCAATTGGATTACCAAGCGCGTCAAGAACTCTACCCATTAATCTGTCCGAAACTGGAACTTCTAAACGACTGCCAAGCGCTATAACTCTGTCGCCGATTTCAATTCCATCAGTTTCGTCATAAGCCATAAGCTGTACGGTTTCATTTTTAAGTCCGACAACTTCCGCTCTGATTATTCCTCTTCCTTTTGGAACAACAATTCTGCATATCTCGCCAATTATAGCCTGAGGTCCTCTGCTTTCTATTAATAAACCCTGTACTTTGGAAACTTTACCTACATATTTAATTGGATCTGTTCTATTCGCGGAATCCAAATATTTATTAAACAATATTGATTCAAAATCATTTACATGAGTATTTTCTATTTCTGTAATTACTTCCCGCATGCACCCTCCCAAGTGTTCTACAGAACTTACACACTGATTAATTAAGTTTAGTCTGTTTTCCTTTTAGTTAAATGCTGTTCCATTTTTTCTGTTATCTTTCTATCAGAATCTCTTTTGCCTTTTGTCGCCATTGTAGCGAGCGCCGCCAATGCCGCTGACGCGGTAAGCGCCGCGCTCGCTCCTTGTGAAAGATCTTCTTCATCTGAATCATCAGCGGATTCTTCCGCGGGAGCAGCGTTGGGAAGTCCCATTAAAGAAGAAGCCGCGGCTAAACCAGCGTTTAAATTCGCGGTTCTTATTATCGGAGGCGGCAGGTTTTCTTTTATACGCGAACTGATAGGCGAAATTTCCAATATCTTATTTTCCAGTTCCGCGAGCTGGCTCGCGATTCTAGCGTCGATTTCGCCAAAATCAGTTTCTATTATACATCCGCCTTTATCAACAGAACTGTCTTCCATTACATGAATTGTATCAACACCTTCTATCATTCTGATAAAATCCTGTTTGTGTTCTGTCGCAAGTTTTAAATCCGCCAAATTAACCCTTATGATAACACTTCCTTTGGCTTTTACTTTTCGCAGCGCTTCGATAACATTCGCGATTATAACATCTCTCTGGTTTTCGGAAATTACTTTTATAACCTTTCTGGAAATTAAAAGAACCAGATCAACTATTTCTTTTTCTGTTTCTTTAAGGATTTCTCCTCTTTTATCCTGAGCGCGTTCAAGCATAACCTGGGTTCTTTGAATTAAATGATCTACCTCAGCTTTGCCATCGTTAAATCCATCTTCTCTTCCTTCTACCCTTCCCTGCTCTCTGGCTTCTTTGCGTTCGCCTTCCAAAGATTGTCTTATTTCATTTTCAAGTTCGTTTGCTCTAAATTGCGCGTCAGAAACAATTTGCTCAGCTTCCGCTTGCGCCTGCTGTTTTATTACCTGCGCTTCATCAGTTTGTCTTTTAACTTCGGCGAAAGCGGCTCTTTGAGCGTCCTGAACAATGTTTTCAGCTTCCGATCTGGCGTTAGCGAGCATTCTCTCTTTTTCATTTTCCCATTGCGACTTAAACATTTCAGCCTCACGGCGAAGATCATCCGCCGTGGGACCTGTGTATTCTTCGACACTGCTTATATCTTCTTCGATTTCTTCAACCGGAGCGAAATGAGCAAGTTCGGAATATGAAGTAGGAGAATCGATAACAACTTTATCTGTTAGCGCTACCAACTCATTCGGTCTGAAAACAGCCTTCAACATAATTATACCACCAATTCATCTTCGCCGGCGCGGGCAACAACAATTTCACCAGTGTCTTCAAGGTGTCTGATAATCGAAACTATTTTTTGCTGCGCTTCTTCTACGTCTTTCAAGCGTACAGGTCCCATGTATTCCATGTCTTCCTTAAGCATGCTCGCGGCGCGTTTGGACATATTCTTAAAGATCTTATCCTGAACTTCGGAGTCAACAGATTTAAGCGCTTTCGCGAGTTCCTGTGAGTCGACTTCGCGCATAACTTTTTGAATGGCGCGGTCGTCGAGCATAACGATGTCTTCGAATACGAACATTCTCTTTTTGATCTCTTCCGCGAGTTCCGGATCTTCGTCTTCCAACGCTTCGATAATCTGCTTTTCAGACGCGCGATCAACAAGATTAAGAATTTCTACGATACTTTCAACACCGCCTGCCGCCGTGTAGTCCTCACTTGATAGTGACGACAATTTCTTTTCAAGAACGCGTTCAACTTCGCGTAAAACTTCAGGACTTGTTCTGTCCATCGTCGCGATACGGCGGGCGACATCACTTTGAACTTCGTGCGGAAGGTTCTGTAAAATAACAGAAGCTTTGCCGGGTTCAAGGTAAGCGAGAATAAGCGCGATTGTCTGCGGATGTTCCTGTTGTATAAAGTTTAAAAGATGCGCCGGGTCTGTACGGCGGATAAAATCGAAAGGACGTACCTGAAGGCTTGATGTAAGTCTATTAATAATATCGATAGCCTTTTGGCTTCCAAGTGATTTTTCCAAAAGCTCTCTCGCGTAATCAATACCACCTGTAGAGATGAATTGATTAGCCATCATCAGTTCCTGGAATTCCTGCAAGATTGCGTCTTTTTGTTCGGAGTCTATTGTTTCAAGACGAGCGATTTCGAATGTAAGAGTTTCAATTTCATCTTCACGCAGATACTTGAAAATTTCCGATGAAATTTCTGAACCGATTGTTACAAGAAATATCGCGGCTTTTTGGCGCCCTGTATATTCTTTTACACCTTTCTTTTTGGAACCGCCTGTGGCGGCTCCAGGTTGTAAACTAGTCTTTGACATACTATTCCTCCAACAACCAGGTTCTGATTAATTGAGCGGCGTCTTCCGGATGTTCTTTCGCCATATTGATGGCGCTTTCCATTAATTCCATCCTTGTGCGTTCTTCCAGAGAAATAGATACATCCATTCCTTCCTGTTCCGCTTCTGCCATAGCGCTTTCACGCAGCATCTGTTCACGCCTTGCTCTTTCTTCTTCAGCAAGTCTCTTGCGTCTTTCCATTTCGCGAGAGATCATTCTAAACAGCATAAATCCAAATAGTATTAATGTCAAACCAACTACAAATATAATGATTGTTGTTTGAACTTGTTTCTGCCTGAAATACGCCGCGTCTTCATCGCGATGTTCAACTGTACGGTCGATTGGAATATTTGTAACTACAACAAAATCTCCCCTCGCCGGATTATATCCAATCGCGCCTTTAATTAAATCTTCAGCGTAACGTCTGATATCTTCTGAAATTGGAGTATAATCTCTTTCAATTGTTCCATCAGGACCAACAACAGGATTTCCTTTCGCGTCATATCTCCATCGCCATACTCCGTCAATATTAACAGAAACTGTAACGCGATCCATTGACGGGCTTCTTTCTTCCTGAATTTTACGGTCATTTATAACTTCATTATGTGTTCTGGTTGTTTGTCTCATCCTTCCATATAAATTACTCATATCCCTGAAGGAAGGCGGAACATGACCCTCAACACCTGTGGGACCTTCAGGATTAAAACCTGTTCCTTCCCAAATTGTTTCAGCTGTTGATTCACCTACTGTAATTGATTCAAGATAAATAGAATCGTCATAAGGAAGACCTGGAGTACGCGCTCTCATTTCGATAGGGAAATATTCCTGAGTTCTGACAGTCATCTGTGACATATCCATATCAATTTTGACGTCTAAATCCCTTACACGATCACTTGTAAAAATTAATTGTAGGGAAGAAAGAATAGCGTCTCTGTAAAGAATTTCCTGTCTTCTGATTTGATTTTGTTCCTGCGCTATTAACGCGAGCCTGTCTGCCGCTGCCATTCCTTCAAAATCATTAAGTATATTTCCTCTGTGATCAGTTATAACGATATTTTCAGGGTGTAACCCTTCTATCGCGAACTGGATTAATTTTTGTATACCTTCGATTTTTCTGCGGTTTTGGGGAAATATAGTTATATCACTTCCGGGTTTTGGAGTAATACGAACACTGACGCTCGCGGGATTTTGATCCTGAAGGAAAATTCTATCCCGCGGCCAGACAATTTGTATACTGACATCATCTACATCGTCTATCGCTCTTATATGTTCAGTGAGCATTCTTTGATGCGCGCGCTGTAAATTTACATTACGCTCCAAATCGGTGGTTGTCCATCGTTCTCTGTCAAAAACAGCCCACGGATCAATCCCGGACGGAATTAAATCTTCGCGAATAAGAATTGTTCTCATTCGCCTCGCTGTAGCGGCGTCCGCGACCTGAACAAGACCTGTAGATGTAACTGATACATCAACATTTTCTTCATTCAAGCGAAGCACGATTCTGTCTAACGCCGCCTGATCTCTTATTGGCGCGTCGATTACAGAAACTAAAACCGGTGTCGCTGAAACTCTAAAAAGCGCGATAACACCAATAAGCGCGATTATAAAAATAACGCCTATAATCAACCGCTGCTGCATTGACCATCCTGCCCAAAGAGCCGTAGCCTTAGACAATACCTTTTTGAAAAAATCGTTCATATCTCCCCCTCCTAAAAATATGTTTTATCTTGTATTAATTAAATCTCTCCAACTTTGTACAAGTCTGCTTAAAATATTGCGCGTAATGCCAAGTGCCATACTCGCTTCCGCCTGGGCTATTGTAATATCATGAATATCTACAGAACCCGGATCTATAATCGCCTGCTTTTGCAAGTCGCTCGCATTTATCTGCGTAGCGGAAACTTTATCCAGAGCCTGCAGCATAGCGTCTTCAAACGTTCCGGCTCCTGTTAAACCATTCGCGCCTACAGTATCTCTTAATAAAAGGATATTTCTTCCGCTGCCGGAATACGGACTATCAGGCGGCATCATGTGACCCGGATGTGTTCGATTCATTACTGTCCCGTAATTTTTCGCGGCGGTCGCGGATACATAAGCTTCGTTATTAAATATTGTCATAAAACCCTCCCAAGTTTAAAAAAATTTATTGTTATCTGGCTCCGATATCCAAAGCACGTTGGAACATCGCTTTTGAACCTTCGATAATCGCGGCATTCGCTTCATAAGAGCGGGACGCTGATATCATATCTACCATTTCTGTAACAACATCAACATTTGGCATTTCTACATAACCTTCCCATCTGCCTGTTAAAATAGCGTCAGGATGAGTCGGATCGTAAACATAACGCGGTTCTGTCGAACGATCTTTTTGCACTTCTACAACTCTGACTCCTTTGCCAAGATTGTTATCCAATGAATCAGGAAGAAATGGAGATCTCCAATAAGGACCTTCTGTAACAGGGCGCATAATAACGCGGCTGCGTTTAAAAGCGCCGCCTTCTGTTGTGCGAGTTGTATTAACATTCGCCATGTTATCAGCGATAACATCAAGCCTCATCCTGTTGGCGCTTAAACCTGTTGACGCGATATTAATCGAACTATAAATCCCCATCATCTGCTCCTTGGTGCCAATTATTAAAATAAATGGCACCGGTTTATTAACAAATTATTAACCTCTAAGCACTTGGTTAATTTGACTGAACTCAAATGCTGCTGCCTGAGCAAAAAGAGTGTAGCTCATTTGATTTTGCGTAGCGAGCATAAATTCCTGTTCAGGATCAACGTTATTTCCATTGTTATTATATGTACTTATATAATCCAAAACCCTGCGAATCTGAACATCACGGTAATCTCTTTCTCTGTGATTTGGAAAATGTTT
>Ga0123356_10006252_pt1 | contig 12031 bp, 17 predicted proteins | sample TergutEmb28metaG_2_FD_92546 | JGI IMG/M metagenome (GOLD analysis project Ga0123356, IMG submission 92546) | Embiratermes neotenicus P3 segment gut microbial communities from Petit-Saut dam, French Guiana - Emb289 P3 | ecosystem: Host-associated > Arthropoda: Insects > Digestive system > Gut ... | reverse complement strand
GAACACCTTTCAATTCCAAATCTTGAAGATGTGAAAGAAGGAGTAATAGCTTCTAAAATAGCTGCACAAGCTGCAGATGTTGCCAAAGGATTGCCTCAAGCATGGGAAAAAGAAAAAGAAATGGCAAATGCAAGAAAGAATTTTGACTGGGAAAAGCAATTTGAATTAGCATTCAATAGTGAAAAATGCAGAGAGTACAGAGAAAGCTGTCCAGTAGAAGAGGAAGATATGTGTTCAATGTGCGGAGAATACTGTGCTATTAGAATAGCTAAAAATGATTTTTAAATCAAATTATAATTATTATAATTAATAAATTATATTATCTTTATTTTATTATTTCTATTATTTTATTAACTATTATTTTATTATTTTCATCATTTTTTTTATTTTTCATTATCATTTAAAATAGAACAAATTTAATTAATATAAAAATCATAATATATACATTCAAATTTAAAAAAACAATATAGAAGGTAATAATTTATGAAATTAGAACACATCGATGGTGAAAACAAAGGAAAAATAATATTATTTGCTCTTAGTACTTGTGGTTGGTGTAAAAAAACTAGAATGCTAATCGAAGATCTTGGAGCAGAATACGACTACATTTATGTTGATTTGACATCTGGTGCTGAAAGAGAAGAAGCTGTTAAAGAATTAGAAAAATTCAATCCAGACGTTTCATTCCCAACACTTGTTATAAACGATACAAATGTAATCATTGGATTTGAAGAAGAAGAAATTGAATCTAAACTAGGATAATAATTGAATCCAAGCTAAAATAATCAAATAACAATTTTTAGAGGGGTTTCAATGGGCGAAACTTATGAAAAATTTAAAAAAGAAGCAGAAGAGACTGGTTACAACATCAACAATGATATAGAATTTGTTGAAATGCTACTTGAAAACCTTGATGTTAATACTAAAAGATATGGATATGCAGCATGCCCTTGTAGACTAGCATCAGGAGATAGGCAAAAAGATCTTGATTTAATTTGCCCTTGTGATTACAGAGATGCTGATTTAAATGATTATGGAGCATGTTTCTGTGCATTATATGTTACGCAAGACGTCCTTGATGGAAAACAAAAGTTAGGATCTATACCAGATAGAAGGTTAAAAGAGCTTAAAGCAAAATCTGAAAAAAAAGAAACAAATGGACAAACTACAGGTGCAAAAGTAATTGATTTAGAATTCCCAATATGGAGATGTAAAACCTGTGGATACTTGTGTAGTAGAGAAAAACCTCCAGGAAAATGTCCAATCTGTAAAGTAACTGAAGACCGATTTGAACAAATAATGTAACGAGAGCTGCCCAATATTATTTTATCTTTTTATTTTTTTTAATTTCTATAATCTCATATTAATTTTCCATAAAAAAGCCAACACTCTAAAAATAGAGCATTGGCTTAAGTTATTATTCTAAAATAAAAAAATAGTTATGGTCCATAAGCAGTCCATCTATAACTACGAATATCATCAACAAACTTAGGATGTTTTTTTTTCAAACTTATTTAGTTTTCTCATAGCTAAATTTAGTTCATCATCGTTTTTACTTTTAAAAACAATCCCAATGATTTTATCATATTCTTTTTGAATATCATTCATTTTTACCACTTTGCTTTTATTTATGTTTAATAATATATAAATTTTATTTTAATATATATTATAATGGTTTATATTTAAATTTTACCATTTAAATCAATTCAATTTACTAATACAGCTAAATATTTAAGTATCAAAATAATTTAACTATTTCAAAGTAATTATACTATAAGACAGCAATATTTATCTTAAAATTTTCAGTTTTATGAAAAAATATATTAACTATTAACATTATAATAAATATTAAGAAGGTGAAAATATGACAACAGCATTAAAAGAGCTGAAAATAGATAGGACTTTATTAAAAGTTATTAGTAAAATAGCCAAAAATAATAACACTAATGAGGATAATATAATGACAGAAGCTTTAGCAAAAGGATTAGAAGTTATGGAGCTTGAAGAAAAATACGACTGTGAAGGATTGGCGGAAGAACTAAACAGACGTAATGACGAAATAGATGATGGTAAAGGCATAAAAGTAGAAGCTGATAAACTTGAAGAACACTTTGGATTATGATTTAATATTTGATTCAAAAGTTGAAAAGTTTCTTAAAAAACTTGCAAAAAAAGATAAACAAAAAGTACAAATGCTTTTGGATGCTATTAAAGAAATTCCAAAAGATCCTTACAACTCAAAACCTTTAAAAGGATTACTGAAAGGAAACCGGCGCCTAAAAAAAGACCCTTATAGAATTATTTTTAGAATCAATAAAGACTCAAATGAAATAAGAATACTTGAAGTAGAAAGAAGAAGTAAAGCTTATAGGAAGAAATAATTATTATTTTTCATTAAAATATGATTTTTCCACCTTCTCGCCAAAGTCTTGACAATTCCTTTTTAATCTATATATTTTACTTTGCCTTAATTTTAATCTTATTTTTGATTATGTTTTTATTTTTAATCTATATTTTAACATTATTTTAAATTCAATTCCATTTTATACCTATTATTTTAATCATGTTTCTATTGTAATTTTTACAATAATTCAAATTTCAATTTTATTAATTCTATTAGAAATAATTAAATATCGAATAATTAAATATTTACTTAATATAAAATGTTTAATAATTTAAAATTATTCAATCAAACATTTAATTAAAAAGGATACAATGAAATATCAGAAATTAGTTGATGTGTATGAAGCATTAGCTACAACAACAAAAAGATTAGAAAAAACAGATATATTAGCCAAATTTTTTAAAGAAGTAGATAAAAAAACTCTTCCCAAAGTCGTGTTAATGGCACTTGGTACAGTGTTTCCTCCTTGGAGTGAAGAAGAACAAGGTCTTGCAGATAAAATGCTCATGAAAGCAATAGCTAATGTTGTGGGAGCAAAAGTAAGTGATGTAGAAGACCAAGTAAGAGAACAAGGAGATATTGGGGGGGCTGCTGAAAAATTATACAAAAGTAAAAGTCAAACAACCTTCTTTTCAAAACCACTTGAAATCGATTTTGTTTTTAGCAATCTACGAAAGTTAGCTAAAATATCTGGAGACAGATCTACTGCAAGGAAAATAGCTATTGTATTAGAACTTTTATCATCCGCAACAGCTACTGAAGCTAAATATATATCTAGAACAATCCTTGAAGAACTTAGAATTGGTGTTGGAGAAGGAACAGTTCGAGATGCTATATCCCTTGCTTTCAATATAGAAAAATCCATAGTTGATCGTGCACATATGCTAACAAATGATCTAGGATTAGTAGCTGAGGTAGCAGGAAACAAAGGTAAAGAAGGTCTTAAAAAACTAAACCTTTCACCAGGAAAACCTGTAAAACCAATGTTAGCTCAGCTTTCAGATGGAATAGAAACAAGTATAGAAGAAATGGGTGAAACAATTTGTGAAACAAAATACGACGGAATACGAACTCAAATCCATAAAAAAGGAGATAAAATAAACCTATTTACAAGACGCCTTGAAAACATCTCTGAAGCTATTCCAGAAATTATAAATTATATCAAAAAAACATTTCCCGATGAAGATTTCATTGCAGAAGGAGAAATAATAGCTACAAGAGACAACAAACCAATTTCATTCCAATACATGTTACAAAGAGTGAGAAGAAAATACAATATTGAAAAGGCTATTGAAGATGTTCCACTTAAACTCTATCTTTTTGACCTTCTTTACTTTAAAAAGCCTATGATTGATGAACCACTAGCTATAAGAAGAAAAACCCTTGAAAAAATCGTTGATACAAATAGTGATCAAATAAACATTTCTACTATGATTAAAGCTACAACAGAAAATGTTCAAGAAGCTGAAGATTTATTCAATGAATCAATAGCAGGAGGTCACGAAGGGATTATGATAAAAGATCCTAAAGAACCATATATTCCAGGTATTCGTGGGAAAAAAATGCTAAAGTTCAAAGCAGAGCCTGAAACACTTGATGTGGCTGTAGTTGGTGGTACTTATGGTATTGGTAAAAGAGCTAACTTTGTTGGATCTTATAAAGTAGCTCTAAGAGACGATGACGATGAATTAAAAACAGTAGCTCATGTAGCTACTGGTTTAGATGACGAAACACTCACCAAGTTAACAGACCTGATGAATAAATACAAGATTGTAGAAAAAGGCACTAAAATAGAAGTTGAACCAAAAATAATTCTTGAAATAGCTTACAGTGAAATAGTAAAAAGCCCAGAGTATGAAACAGGATATTCACTTCGTTTCCCAGTTGTAAAAAGAATAAGGGAAGATAAAGGCTTAGGAGATATTGATACTGTAGAGCGTTTGAAGTCTATGTTTAAAGGTTGAATGTGTTTTATAATGGTTTTAGAAAAGGTTTTAAATTTTAAAATGAACTAAATTTTATAATATTATTTTATTTTTAATTATAATATTTTTAATTGTTTATTCTAAAAAATATTCATTATATGGATTAAATAAAATAATAGACTAATAAAATAAAATTAAATATTAAAACATAAATTTTAAAAAATAATTAAGTATGGAAAAAATGATAATTAATCAAAAAAGTAATTAAGATCCATATGCTGTCCATCTACGGCGTTGAACCTCATCAACAAGTTTAGGATTTTCTTTTTCAAATTTAACTATTTTTTTTTCTAGCAATTTCCTTTCATGATCAGTTTTAGCTAGCATTGAATTTCCAACAAGCTTATAATATTCTAGTTCTTTCTCATTTTTATTAATCATTTTACTTATCTCTGGTCTCTATTATGTTTAATTAAAAAAAGTAACTAATGTCAATATCCTGTCCATCTACGGTTTTGAATTTCATCAACAAGCTCATAATTCTCTTTAGTGAATTTAGCTATTTTTTTCTGACTAAATCTCTTTCATGATCATTTTTAGCTCTTATAAAACTAATGAATAATTTTCCATATTCTATTTCTTTATTTCTATCAATCATGATTAATACTCCTTAACATTACTTTTTCTTTAATATTATTGTGTTTAATATATTATTTAAATTTTGTTTTTTTCTTTTTTAACTTTATATTTAGTTTTATATAAAAAAATAGGTGTTTATATTAAGTTAATTAATTTTTAATTAATTTTTGTGGTATTTTTTTATTAAAAAAGCCAACACTCTTTGATGAGTGCTGACTTAATATTTATTTATTTTCCAATTAAAAAGACAATAAGATTAATATCCCGTCCATCTGCGACTTTGAATCTCATCAGCAACTTCAGGATTCTCTTTACTGAATTTAAATATTTCTTTTAGGGCTAAATCTCTTTCATGATCACTTTTAGCTCTTGCAAAACTAAGGGCTAATTTACGATATTCTATTTCTTTATTTCTATCAATCATGATTAATACTCCTTAACATTACTTTTTCTTTAATATTGTTATGTTTAATATATTATTTAATATTTTTTCTTTTTCTAAATATATATTTAGCAGTATTACTTTCTTTATATTCATGTATATAATATTCTGGTGGGATTAAAACTTCAATATGATGAGAATAAATTGAATATTTTCTTAAATACATTATTTTAGTCCCTTTTAGAACTTCAATTGATATTACCTCTCCAGTATCTCTAGTATAACCACAAGCTATGGCTTTATCCACAGTAGCAGAAATATAACCTTGAGTTTGTTTTAATTTTTTTGAATCAATATTAATCCTATCAAATCCACGATAAACTATTATATTCTTCTTTAATTTCACTTCACTTTTTTTAAGATTCCTCATTAATTGTTCAACCTCTTTCACATTCGAATTCGATTCTTTAATCATCTCTTTATATTCACTTTTTGATAGCTTATAATAATCATTAAAAATATCACTTTCAATACTATATAGTTTTTGAGCTATTTGTGCTTCTTTAGGAATAGGAGTTTCTAGTAAATTATCATAGTAGCTAATTTCACTTTTAGTTAAGCTGTTTTTAAATTTGTTTTTACTAACACTTTTGTTGTAATTACAGTAAACCTCTAAATCTTTTAAAGAGTTAACTTCTTTTGAATTCTTTTTAGAATCTTGTTTTTTATTTTCCATACAAAATACTTATTGTATGGGAGTGTATTTAGTTTTTTTGGTTTATTTGACTATAATTTTTTAATTTGACAACAATAATTCAAAATGAAAACAATATTCTATTGTTACGATAATATTTCATGGAGACAACAATTTTTAAGTTAGATAACAATTTTCAATTTCAGGACAATGATACTCATGAACATTATTTAATTTAAAATTTTTCATTTAATGTTATTATTTTAACCCTTATTTTGTAATTCTTATTTTTTTTCTTTTTGAAAGCTTTTTCATTGGTGATAGATGTTCTAATAGTTCCTTACCTTCATCAGTTAGTTTATACAATCTTCCCATTTTCGCATTTTCATTTAAACAGACCATAAGATGTTTATCTTTAAGATCTTTAAGATATCTACTGACATTTTTATCACTCACATCAACAGAATTAGCTATTTCTGAAGGCTTTTTCACATTATCTCCAACAAAAAGTAATATATTATTTCTATATCGAGATGCTCTAACAAATCCAAGTTTATCAATTGTTTCTTGCTCCATACTTATTTAATGAATAAATAGAATGTAAATTATTATACTTTAAAATACCTTCAAATATACTTCAAAAATACTTAATATTTAAATATTATATTAATCAAACTTACTTCATGTGAAAATTTATGGCCATTTATTAATAAATGAAAAACTTAAAAAATAAAGAGTTTTGATAAAATGGAAAATGATAATAAAGCAATTTTAATATTAATAATAATTTCAATAATTGGATTATTAGTAATAGGTTATTCGATTTTGAATAATGATTCTAATAGTGGTGAAACTCCATACATAACGGATATAGTAGTAGAAGAATCTCCTAATATAACATTTACTCAAATTAAGGGCACAATAGGAAATGTAGCAATTAATAGTAAAATATCCAAAGATTATGTTGTTGAAGTAAAATTATATGGTTCTGATGGGAATTTATTGGATAAAAGGGAAGATAAAACTATTACAAGAATAAATGACAAAAAGGGATATTTTAGTGTAGGTATGTTTAAAACTGGTGGAGAAAAAGTAGAAATAATTTTATCTAATGTGAATGGGGATGTGTTAGCTTCAACTATTTATTATGTAAATTCTTCAAATAAAACTGCGGAAAATAAGACAGAATCTTCAAGTAGCTTATCAGATTCAAGTAGTTTTAGTAGTAACTCATCAAGTTCGAGTAGTTCTAGTAGTAGTCCATCAGGAACTTTTAAAGAAGGATTTACAGATGGAGTAACTGATGCTTACTATGGTAGGTCATGTAAATATAGTTATGGTGCTTATTATTTTGGAGATGATGAATATAAATCAGGTTATGCTGATGGTTATCAATCCTATCTTCAGGATCCTAACACATATAAGAAATATGTTAAATAGCTAAGATAGGGGAGAAAAAATCAAGCTTAATTATCATATATTTTATATAAGTGTCATATTGGGATTTATAAACAAACTATGGTTAAATCATATAGAATTTATAACTTCATATGGTAATGATCTGCTTGCATTGATAGTATTGTTAAGTTTTTACGCGATATTATTTAAAAAACAATTATCAATTAAATATGGAATTGGTTTATGGATCATATTTTCAATACTTGCAGAATTTGTACGACCTATTGTCAATTTAGCACCTGCAGTGTTTGATTGGTGGGATATTGTGGCTTATTTTGTTGGTATGGTTGTATATTATATTATAATTTATATAGGTGAGAAAAATGAATGTAGAATGTCCTTATTGCGGAGCAACTAATACAATGCCAGATAATTACGATTGGTTTAAATGTCATAGTTGTGAAAAAACGATTGAAAAGAAAAATAATATGTTGACTGTAACATGCCCTAAATGTGGAGTTGAAAGTGAAGTCACAGATAAAGAGGAATATTTTAGTGCTGGTGGGGTTATTTGTTATAATTGTAAAAATACTATTCCCAAAAATAAAAAATTTGAAAACAGACGTGAAAATTGGGAAGAAAAAATGAGTACCAAAGAAAAAGTTGGTACAGCAGCAGCAGTTGGTTTTGCAGGTATTGGTACAATTGTATTAGTAATAGGGTTTTTATTATTATGTTTTTTAATGTTATTTATATTGTGATGTGAGAAAATGGATGATAATTTTTTAACTCTGATGTGCATAGGTATTTTCTTTGTGATATTTATGGGTTTAATGGCACTGGGATTGTGAAAAAATTAGTTGTTTATACTGAAAATATATTGGTGCGAAAATGAAAGAACCTACAATAAAAGACATAAATGCAAATGCAAATAGATTCAAAAAAGAAATGTCTAAATTCAATAATGAATTTAAATATATTAAACCTGATGACAATAATAACATTATTAATATTAATAACAAAAATCGTATAAAAAGGCAATTATTAAATGATGACCAAATCAAATTCTTAAATGAACTCGATATTGATTTTAATAATGTCAAAACCAATGAAAAATTAATGATTGAACTTAATAAAGTTTATAATCTTATTTTAAATTTGCATGAATTAAAAATAAATGGTGCATATCATTATGCTCATCATCTTTTTAAACATTCAAACACTATTATGACGTTATGTGAAAATGAAGAAATTGATTTTAATAAAATCAATAGTCAATTACACATATTAAATTTGAAAGTGGGTGATTTAAAAGATATTTGGGATGATAATTTAATGGAAAAAGAACCCAGTGATGTTAAAGAAGAGGAAACTGCTATTTTCTCCATGAAAGGCATTAATCGTATTTATTATGGTGCACCTGGAACTGGAAAGTCTTACCAAGTAGATAAAGATTTTCCTAATTATGACAGAGTAACTTTCCACCCAGAATTCACTTATTTTGATTTTATTGGAGGATTAAAGCCTGATGTTGATGAAAATAAGGTCATTTCTTATGAATTTATTTCAGGTCCGTTTACCAATGTTTTGGTTGAAGCATATAAAAAACCTGATAAAAATATTGGTTTAATTATTGAAGAATTAAATCGAGCTAATACTGCAGCTGTTTTTGGAGATATATTCCAATTACTTGATCGTGACGATGAAGGTAAAAGTGAATATTCTATTAATAACATTGATTTAGTTAATCACATTAAAAAAGAGCTAAAAAAAGAATTTGGAATTGAAGAATATGATAGTTTTGATAATGAATTGATAAAAGAATTAAATAATGGAAAAATTAGAATACCTTCAAATTTTTCACTTATTGCTACTATGAATAGTGCAGATCAAGGAGTTTATGTTATGGATTCTGCATTTAAACGTCGATGGGAATTTAAATATATTCCAATAAAATTTGAACCAAAACATTATAAAATAAAAATTGATGGTTTTGAATGTTATTGGGGAGACTTTTGTGATAAATTAAATGATAAATTAGCAGAGTTAGAAATCAATGAAGACAAACATATTGGTCCTTATTTTTTAAGAGAAGATGAACTAAAAGACAAAAAGAAAGTTTCTTCAAAGCTATTAATCTATTTATGGGATGATGTTGTTCGATACAAAAGAGGCAAATTATTTAAACTAACAGAAGAAAAAGAACAATTTTCAAAAGTTATTTTTGCTTTCGAGGATAATAAACAAATATTCATAGATTCTTTGCATGAAAAACTTAATAATGGATCAGTGAATAATTTAATGAGTAATGATATTCAAGATGAGGATAATTAATGAAAAATATTCATTTTCAAAGTGTTGTTTTCATATAATAATCAAAACTCTATATTAAAGGGGGCATGATTATGAATCATTATTTTATTGATGGCAAAAATTGTTTTGAATCTGATTTTTCTCCAGAAGAATATAAATTTTTCAAAGAAAAAAAATATATAGGATTAAAAGGCAATGAATTTAAAATTAATATTTGTGGAATAGTTAATTTTAAAAAGAAAAATTATATATTTTTTCCTAAAGGCTATGAAATCCGAACAAGCAATAAAGAAAATAATATTATTGCTTCTTTTCTTTTCCAATCTATTATGAAATATAAAGGAGATGTTCTTCTTGATGATGAGGAAAAAGATTGGCTTGGTGATAAAAATCCTGAAATAAATTTTTTAGATACTCTCGTTTGGTTAATTGAAGATTATTTAGCTAATGGATTTTATAGAGTATCACAAAAGATTATTGAAGATAATGGTAAAGGCAGGATTGAATGGACAAAAACAATTAAGTCAAAACTTCCTTTTATTAAAGATAATGATTTTTTATATTTAGATGTTTTAACAAGTAGAAATAATGTTAATTTAGATCATATTATTACAAAAATTCATAAAAACATTGTTTTTGAGTGTATTGAGGAAATTGGTTGGGTTTTATCAATAACTGATTCTGTAGAAAAATTGGAAGATTTAAATATATCTAAAGATCAACAAATTATCTTACTTGAAAAGAAATTGAAAGAAACTTTTGTAGGTCATGATATCAAATTACTTCAGAATTTAATTAGCTATTTGAAAAGAACTGTTAATGACAATACAGATTTTGCATTGGTAACTCCTAAATTTGAAAACATTTGGGAAGAAATGTTGAAATTGATTTTTGAAAATGATGAATCAATTAAAATACCTCAACCTTATTGGAAAAGAGTCAAAACTCATTATCCAGATAATAAAAAGCAAATCCCAGACATTTTGGTAAAATATGAAAAAGAAATTGTTGTTTTAGATGCCAAATATTATTCAGTCAAAGGAAGTTTTCCTGGATGGAAGGATATTGTTAAACAGTTATTTTATGCACTATCATTAGACTCTAATTATAATATTTTTTTATTTCCAGAATCATTAGAAATTAATAATAATTTTAGTTATCATGGCTATTCAAGTGTTGATGGAAAAGAGAGTGAATTTAAATATGTTCATGCATTTTCTATTGATGTGAAAGATTCTCTTAAACATTATGTTCATAACATAAATAATAAAAAGCTTTTTAATGATATTGTTGAATGTGTTGAAGTTAAAAATGGAGAATTAAATAATGAATAATTTACAATTCAAATATCAACATTTAAATGTACTGATTATAAAATAATACATCTTAATTATATTCACAAAAAAATGTAAAATTTATAATTTATATATTATATAATAATAAAATTTAAACCCCCAATAAACCCCAAAAGGAGGCTATTTTTTTGCCAAAATATTGCAAAAATTGTGGAACAGAAAATAATGATAATACTACATTTTGTAGAAACTGTGGAGAAAACTTATCAGAAACACCTACAGTAAACTCTAATAATAATGTTAGAAGTGAAAGCAATCAAAAAATCTTAATTGGTGTAATTGTAGCATTATTGATAGTTATTGCTATTGTAGGAACTTATGCATTTGTTACTTTGAGCGATAATAACAGTAATTCTGATGCTACAAGTAGTAGTTCTGATGATGGTGTTTCTAATAGCTATATTAGTAATTCATCTAATGTAAATACTAAAACTTGGTATAAAGTCGATTCATTCAATGGTGTTGGTGATTATACTATTACTCTAAATAGTGGTGGAAATAGGATGAAGGTTGTTTCATCAGCTATGCCAATAAAAAACTATGCTGATAATTTCATGGATACAACTGTTACTAAAAATGGTAATACCATCGGATCTTCTCAATTATCATGGAATAGTAAAAGTGCAGTAGCTACAAAGTCTGATACTATTGAATTTTCAGGTGCTGGAACTTACTATATATACATTTCAGCTTATGAATTACAATATTGGAATTTAGAAATATATGAATACTATTAACATTTTCAAGAATTAATCCACTATGAAAAATAAAAAGAGAATTTTATTCTCTCTTTTTTATAAATTTTCTTTATACTCGATTATAATTATTTCACCGTGCAAAATATGCACGGTCATTGCACGGTCATTGCACGGTCATTTTTTATTAAGTTTTATTAGTATAAAATTCATTAAATTTTCCATT
>Ga0123356_10006251_pt1 | contig 12034 bp, 10 predicted proteins | sample TergutEmb28metaG_2_FD_92546 | JGI IMG/M metagenome (GOLD analysis project Ga0123356, IMG submission 92546) | Embiratermes neotenicus P3 segment gut microbial communities from Petit-Saut dam, French Guiana - Emb289 P3 | ecosystem: Host-associated > Arthropoda: Insects > Digestive system > Gut ... | reverse complement strand
TGGGAAATTAGGGTTTTATTACGATTTTTTACCGGTGTGTAGTAGACACGGTGATATAGGTCTCTATGATATAATTGAGCCCGATACCCGATACCCGATACCCGATACCCGATACCCGATACCAAGGGGGGAATCTGTCTATTTGTGGCGGATCTTTCGCTCATTGGGGCTATCTTACAGGTTTCAAACGAAAGTTTCAATGGGCGGGGTTAAATATTCGTAATTTTTACTTCCAGGTCGAACCCCCTGCGGGCGGTTACGGTGCAGGGAACAATATCGCCGGCTTGTAGCTCCTGGCCTTCGCTTATAACCACTGCGGCGCCGTCGACTTCGGGGGCGTGGCAGTAGAGGCGGCCAAGCCAGAGATTTTCATCTTCACCCTTGTTGGTGAATTGTTCCTCCAGCAGAACATCAAGGGTTTGACCCGTAAAGCGATCTATATTTTGTTCCGTTATGGGAATTTGCCGCTTTTCAATTTCCTGCCGCCGGTGTGCGGCAATTTTGGGGGAAACCCTTCCTTTCATGGCATATGCGGGCGTGTCTTCCTCGCGGGAATAGCAAAAACAGCCAAGCCAGTCCGGGCGGAGCTTTTCCTGAAAATCCAGCAATGCGGCAAAATCGGCGTCCGTTTCACCGGGAAAGCCCAGCAGAAACGTTGTGCGAATAACGGCTGCGGGAATACGCCCGCGGATAGTTGCAACTAATGTGAGATATTGTTCTGCCGTACCGCGCCGGTTCATTGCGGCAAGAATTGTGTGCGAGCCATGCTGAAACGGAATATCAAAATAGGGAAGAAAACGCCGGTCACGCTCCATTAAATCAAGAATGGCCAGGGGGAAATGGTCAGGGTGCATATACAATAGCCGCACCCAAAAATTGCCTGTTAGCCCCGCAATGGCATTGAGCAATTCCGGCAAACCGCTATGGTCAGAACGGTATGCGCTAATATCCTGTCCAATAATGCACAATTCCCGTATACCCCTTGCCAACAGCCCCTTACACTCCTCCACAATATCCGCTACCGTACGGCAGCGCAGCGGCCCGCGTATCAGCGGAATGGCGCAGTACGAGCAGCAATTGTCACAGCCCTCACTAATTTTCACATAAGCCGACCCCGGCAACGAAAGCAAAGGCCGCGAGGCAGTTAAAATCGGTGGAATAAACCACGAACTACACGAACTACACGAACTACACGAACTTGCACTTTGATTTTCTTCAATTGTTCGTGTTGGTTTGTGTTGGTTCGTGGTAAAATATGCTTTTTCAACTATCCGGGATATGTCCTCTACGCCGAAGAGGGCGTCGGCTTCGGGCAGGGATTCGGCAAGTTCTTTCGCGTAACGCTGGGCAAGGCAGCCTGCCAGCAAAATTTTTGTATGGGGGTACAGCTTACGCCAGCCCAAAACCGCATTGATCGATTCCTGTTTGGCGCTTTCGATAAATCCGCATGAATTCACAATGACAAGATCGGCATCCGCCGCATCCGGCACAGACGACCAGCCTGCGTCATTGAGATACAGCATCATGTTTTCGGCATCAACCTGATTTTTTACACAGCCGAAAGGATCTACATAATAACGCAATTAGGTCTCAAGACGAGCAACTATCAGGCGGAAACGATTGTCTTCATCCCGTACCCACCGTATATCCGCCACCACTACTTCGCCCGCATTGCCAATTTCAACAGGCACGGTTCTGCCGCCGCCAATCACCTGAAATTTTGCCGCTTGCGCATTGGATACCCAAATGCGTATGCCGTTCTGGGCCTGAATATTCAATTCATCCGTTCGCTGGAAATAACGCTCATTCCGCTCACGCCGATCACGCTCCATTAAAATTTCCCACCGGAACATACAATAACCCTGAAAACTGGACTGCAATGTAAAATGATACGGGTTTGGCGAAGTAAAGATCACGGTAGAAACGGACTGTCCGGTAATGGCGGTCATTTCAGCAGGTATCGTTTCCACAACTGCGGCAAGCGAAGACAGCAGCTCAAAACGAAGCAATACTCCCATATCCGCATTGTTTTTCGCATAGTCTATGGCGCTTATGCGAAGGCTGTTCATACCGTTATTATCAAGGTCTACATTCGCTTCCTGACTTAAATCAAGAATCACCGATCCGCCCGGCGTATGAATGGTTACCGCCTCTCCTAAATGCAATAATTCCAGTTTAATATGATCCGCAGCGGAAGATTCCGAAACAACGGGAATCAGAATCGAATCGCCCTTGTAAAAACGATGTTCAAAGTTATCTCCGCTCATGGTATACGCAACCGGAACTTTGGGAGCCGGCGCATCGGCCTTTGGAACTTTGGGGCGGGCTGCCAGAGAAAAAATGCCAATGCAAATTCCGGTAGTTGCCAAAACAATTGCCGCGATAACGGCGATTTTCGGCAGCAGCGAAGGCGGCCTTAAAAGCTGTTCTACCGGAATAGGCTGCTCCTGCAATTTAAGCGCGCGGTACAGTGAAAGGAGTTCCTTTACATCAAGGGCAAGATAGCTGCCGTAATTTCTTAAAAACCCGGTAATATAGGTTTCACCGGGAAAGCCGGAAAAATCTTCATTTTCAAGCGCTTGCAGATACCGCATGGAAATTTTGGTATCCTTGCTTGCCTGATCAAGATCCACATCTTTGCCCTCGCGGGCTGTCTTTAATTTTCCACCTAAAGATTTCATCATTCCCTCACCAGTCTAATCCGCTTCCCTGAACAGGAAATTATTTATATTGTTGGCAGATGCCGGAGAATCATAAATAAAACGCATTTCAGGTATCCCCACATTGGGCCTGATATTAAGAAAATCAAACCGAACCTGACCATCGGCAATAGTTCGCCCCTCAATACGGCGGATTAACCGGGTATCGGGATTGATATTCAAAATAATCTCCCTAAAACCTTCCGATATGTTTCGCCGGGCAAGCCGGAGTTTTACCACCCGTTCCTGCGAGTTGTCTTCCAGGGCCACCGGCTCAGGACCGGTAACAAAGGACGGCACATAATTACGCCTTAATAAATTGAGGCCCTGAGCGCTTGCCAGCGAAGCCCCGGAAGCCGGGCGGCGGCTTGGAGTAACGCTTTGATTAAGCGTTGCGCGGTATTCGGGCAAATACACCGTTAACATTTCTCCGTTAAACACAATAACCTGATCCGCAGGCCTGGAAAAATCTATTCTGAGAAAAGACGGAGCAAGATAACTTATATTACCGGTCATTTCATTGTTGCCCGAACGTATAATAACATTGGCTTCATAATCCCTTATGGTGCCATAGCGCTCCGAAACCATCTCCAGATAGCGTTCTGCCGTGATAATTTCCTGGGAGATTACCGGAAAAACCGCCAAAACGGGAAAAATCAATAGAAAAAACCTCAATTTCACAGGCTACCTCTGTCTATATAGTAATCAAAATAGAGGTATTGTACAAGTGGGGGAAATTAAGAGTTTTCACAAACGAGAGAATAGTACGTTCTTCCTCATAGTTCGTGTAGTTTGTGTGGTTTGCGGCAGGATCTCCTGAAAAAGCTATTAAATAACAAACATTTTTCGGAAGACAATCACAAAAAAAACCGCCAGCGACAAGATTGTCACTATTGATTATTTGTACAAATTGCATAAAACACAGAGAATGATAGTAGTACCATGAAAGAAGTTATAAATGAAAATTATGTTCGCCTCCTGGTTAGCAAAAATTTGAAGCGACTTAGGGCCCTCCAAAACATTTCGCAGTTAGGTCTTGCGCTTAACGCCGGGCTTACCCACAATTTTATCAATGATATTGAAAATTGCAAGAAAGGGATTTCCGCCAAAACCCTTGCAAAACTTTCTGTTGCGCTCAAAGTAGAACCGCATCAATTTTTTCTTCCCGAAGATATGTCAAGCAACAAGATGCTGATTTACGTACACGACTTTAATGATTCACTCCAGAAAGTTGTCAAGGAACTGACGGAGCAGTATCTTCCGTCATCAGAAGTTTAAATTCCTTTTCATCCAGGGTTTCCTTTTCCAGCAGCAAGCCGGCGATTTTGTTTAATAGAGGACGGTTCTCGTGCAATTGTGCCTTTACGCCGGCATAACGCAGATCTACCATGCGGGCAATTTCCTCATCAATGTATTGCTGGGTCGCTTCTGAATATTCGCGGTGCAATACCGGTTCGTGGAATTGCTGACCGCCCAGCATCCCTGCGCCGCGCTGAGTAAGGGCAATATTCCTGAAACGTTCGCTCATGCCGTAGTCGGTAATCATGCGGCGGGCAATATCCGTGGCCTTGGTAAGATCGTTCGCGGCACCCGTGGAAATTTTTGCAAAGACCAGTTCTTCGGCGGCGCGTCCTCCCAGCAGTACGTCAATTTTGCCCAGCAGTTCTTCTTCGGTCATCAGGTAGCGATCTTCCACAGGCATTTGCAGAGTGTAGCCCAGCGCGCCAAAACCCCTGGGCACAATCGAGATTTTTTGTACGGGATCGGAGCCGGGAGTAAAAGCGGCGATCATGGCGTGACCGGTTTCGTGGAACGCGACAATACGCCGCTCCTCCGGTGAAATAACCCGCGTTTTTTTCTGCAAGCCGGCAACCGTTTTTTCGATAGCCTCCGAAAAATCCTGCTGCGAAACCAGTGTCCTGCCCGCCCGAACTGCCAGCAGCGCCGCCTCGTTGACAATGTTGGCAAGGTCGGCGCCGGCAAAACCGGAAGTGCTGCGGGCAACCGCCGCCAAATCCACCGAAGTATCCAGTTTTACCGGCTTGGCATGAATATGCAAAATCGCTTCACGGCCTTTCAGATCGGGCCGGTCAACCAGCACCTGCCGGTCAAAGCGGCCGGGCCGGAGCAAAGCCGGGTCAAGCACATCGGGCCGGTTGGTTGCCGCCAGAATGATAAGGCCGCTGGTCGCGTCAAAACCGTCCATCTCTACCAGCAGTTGGTTCAGCGTCTGCTCGCGCTCGTCATTGCCCCCGGCAATATTGTTAATGCGGCTTTTGCCAATTGCATCTAACTCATCAATAAAAATAATGCAGGGGGCCTTATCCCGCGCCTGCTTGAACAGGTCCCGCACCCGCGCCGCGCCAACACCGACAAACATCTCCACAAAATCCGCGCCGCTCATGCGGAAAAAAGAAACGCCTGCCTCACCGGCAACGGCGCGGGCCAGCAGGGTTTTACCGGTTCCCGGCGGCCCTACCAGCAGCACACCCTTGGGTATCTTGCCGCCAATGTCGGTATACTTGCGGGGGTTTTTCAAAAAATCGACAACTTCAACCAATTCTTCCTTGGCTTCATCCACCCCGGCAACATCGTTAAACCGGGTGGCAATGTCTCCTTCGGCAACAATAACCGCGCGGTTCTGCCCCACCGAAAGGACATTGCTGCCCATATTGCCCAAACGCTTCATCAAAAAACGCCAAATAAGCAAAAAGAATGCAATCGGCAGCACCCAGCTAAAAAGAATATTAAGAATGGCGCTCCCCTCACGGGAAACCGCAAAATAGGCCACACCTTTTTCATCCATTAGTTTGATAAGTTCCGGATCATTAATGGGAACGGTACGGTATACCCTGTCCTGAACCGGCATATACGAGCTGCGGAATGATGTTCGTCCCGTATCTCTTCGTAAATCAAGCGTGGTATACCCCGTAAAATAGGAATCGGTTATTTCAACCCGTTTAATCTCGCCTGAGCTAATTCTGGCTTTAAATTCGGAAAAATCGATCGGCGCATTGACCTTACTGAGAAACACATAATTAAAAAGGCTCATGCCAATAATAAGCACCACAATATAAATGATTAAAAATTTCCAGCCGCCAAAGTGCTTAAAATCAGGCAATCGGGGACCGCCAAAGGGAAACTGCGGCCCTCCCCCCTTATTTTTATCGCTCATACCTTTATACTAACACCCCCTCCCAAAAAAAACTAGGGATTTTATTCGAATTTTCTCACGCAAAGGCACAAAGTTTCACGGAGACACAGAGGAGTTGAAATTACGCAGTACTCTCCGTGTCCTTGTGTCCCCCGTGCCTCCGTGTGAAAAAATGGCGAAAAATTCCGTCTTGTCTTTTTTGCCGTTTTTGTTTTATACTTTTTGCACAGGAGTACCAGTGATAACCGTTACCGATCTAAGCCTTAGTTATGGGGAGCGTACGCTCTTCAAAGATGTAAACCTCAAATTCACGCCCGGCAATTGTTACGGGATAATCGGCGCAAACGGGGCAGGAAAATCAACCTTCCTCAAAATACTTGCCGGCGAAACCGAACACGACAAAGGCAGCATTTCTTTTGGCAAAGACCTGCGCATGGCCGTTCTTACACAGGATCACTTTGCCTTTGAAAAATACCCGGCGCTGGAAACAGTCATCATGGGTTTTTCAAAACTGTACAGAATCCAAAAAGAACGTGAAATAATGTACGCAAAAGAAGATTTTTCAGAAGAAGACGGCATAAGAGCCAGCGAACTGGAGGCGGATTTTGCCGAACTGGGCGGATGGGAAGCGGAAGCTCAGGCAGGCCAGCTTCTTTCCGGCCTTGGCCTAGACGAGGAAGACCACGGCAGGCTGATGGCAGAGCTGGACGAGTCAAAAAAAGTGCGGGTACTGCTGGCGCAGGCGCTGTTCGGCAATCCCGATATTCTGCTGCTGGACGAGCCCACCAACGGCCTGGATCTTGAATCGATATCCTGGCTTGAAGAATTCCTTATTGAATTTCCCAATACAGTGATCGTGGTTTCCCACGACCGTCACTTCCTGAATGCAGTCTGTACCCATGTCTGCGATATCGATTACGGCAGAATTACCCCCTATTCGGGAAACTACGATTTTTGGTATCAGATGAGTCAGATCCTCCAGCGTCAGGCGCGGGATCAATTGAAAAAACGGGAAGACAAAGCGCGGGAACTGAAAGAATTTATCCAGCGCTTTTCATCCAATGCCAGCAAGGCCCGTCAGGCAACCAGCCGCAAAAAAGTACTGGAAAAACTCGACCTTGAAAATGTGCCGGTCACCAGCCGTAAATTCCCCTACGTTGGCTTTAAGCCCGAACGGGAAATCGGCAACAATGTGCTGCAGGTAGCAAACCTCAATTATACGTTTGAGGGAACATTGCTGCTGAATAATTTTTCGCTCACCGTACATAAAGGTGACAAAATCGCCTTTGTCGGAAGTGAACACGCCTCAAAATCAGCGCTATTTGACATTATCGCCGGCGAAAAAAAAGCCATACATGGCGAATGTTCCTGGGGCCAAACCACCACCTTTTCCTACTTTCCCAGGGAAAATTCCGCCTTTTTCAATTCGACCCTTTCCATTACCGACTGGCTCAAGCAATATTCATCGGATGAGGATGACACCTATGTCCGCAGCTTTCTGGGCCGTATGCTCTTTTCCGGCGACGAGGCATTAAAGCCGGTCAATGTCCTGAGCGGCGGCGAAAAGGTCCGCTGTATGCTCTCCAAAATGATGCTTTCGGGGGCAAATATCCTGATTCTTGACGAGCCGACCAACCACCTTGACCTTGAGGCAATTACCGCCCTCAATGACGGACTCATTGCCTTCCCCGGCGTTATCATGTTTAACTCACATGACCACGAATTCATCAATTCTATCGCCAACCGCATCATTGAAATTCTGCCCCAGGGCAAAACCACGGCCAATAGCCCCGATTCATACATCGACCGCAGGATGGTTTTTGACGATTACCTTAGGGATAGCGCGGTAAAACAACTACGGAGCGCCGCATACAACCAGGCAGAACGGCTGCGAATTTAGAAGATTATACGCAAAAACAGCCCTATTCCCCCGATTCGGCTCTTGCGCATTTCCCGATTTTCATGTATACTTTGTAATGAATAGACAAGACTTTGGAGGATGATATGAAAAAGCTCATTATAGTCGCTGTTTTTGCAGCGATTCTCGTTACCGGGGTACCGGTTTTTGCTCAGGAAACCGGACATGCGTCCGATTTTTACTATGTGAATATAAGCCTGGAAAAAATTTACCCTCATCGGGCCGGTTATGCAGTCCAGTATAGCACGGGCGTCAGGCAGTTAGCCACAGCCTATCTACCCATAGAGTGGTTTTCAGGCACAGCAAGCAAAGCGGAAATTGTTCCCCTTCCAAAGGGCAATACATGGCCTTCAATGACCGTATACTACAGAGACGGTAAATTCAGCCATGCGCGGCTGTATGTGCATCGCTGGGCTTCCCATCAAACCTGGGGAACTGTTCCGCAAAATGCCAAGGTTGACGGCCATTTTGACGACACCGATGATCTTAAACTCGTTTTTTAATTAGCACCATTTTTTAATTTTTTACACGGAGCTGCCATGCGCGGCTCCGTTTTTTTTTCTCTTCATATATTTTATTCTTTCACCCGACAAAGAACAAAACAAAATATGTAAAAAATATTTTTTACATATTACAGATATCATTACCAATCGGACAAATTCATAAAACTTTTTCCTGTAGACCGATACAAAATTCAGGAGAAAGTATGCAATATCAAACTTCACTTAATGAACTGTACGCAGGTTACACGGCTGGTTGGCTAAAAAAAGAAAAAATCGAAGCTGCCATTTTCAAAATGATTCAGGAAAACATTCATTGTGTCCGTCATTATAACTGGAGCAAAGAAGACTGCGATGATTATATTTCATGGCTTTATCTGCGCATCGGCCGGGCGATTGAAAACTATCAGGAAAACGGATCAACTTTTGAAACCTATATCGGATCCATGATCCGGCTGGCGGCAAAGGAATACCGTTTGCGTCAGGTTCGCAGCTATGCCGAAGAATCCGCGGCATGGGTTACCCAGATTCCCGAAATGTATGTCCACGAAAAAGAACCGGAATACCTTGAACACATTACGGAGGAAGAAAAAGAACCGGTAAAACTGAAAAACCCCCGCCAGATGTTAATATTGATTCTAAAATGCTGCAATCATGTTTCGGCAGATTTTTTGGAAATGGTTTCACCCCATCTGGGAATTGCTCCGGAAACACTGCAAAACATGGTCAATTATTTAATAGAACGAAGACAAAAGCGGGAAAATGAAGTTACCTTGCTGCGCGAAAAAGCGAACCGTCAGTTATACCACTGCATTCTTTGTGAACAGGATATACAGTCCATGATAGAAGGCAGCCGTACCACCCAACAACTGCAGGAACAACTTGAACGAAGGCGAAGCAGACTGAATAAAACCAGAAAACGGCTTGCGGTGAAACGCCTTGATCCTTCAAATGCCCAGATTGCCAATGTCCTTGGCATTTCAAAAGGCACTGTCGACTCGGCTCTATACAACCTCAGAAAACGCTGGAACAGGGAACAAACCAAACAGGCCGCACTCCACTCGTGACCAGCGCCTGTTTTTACCCTTGTAATTTGCTATACACAGGGTATTATTACCCTTATATCTTAGTAAAAACAGAGTATTATTACCTTTATATTTTGATGAAAATAGGATATTATTACCCTTATATTTTGCTATTTTTGCTTGTTTTTACCTTGATATTTTGATGAAAACAGAGTATTATTACCTTTATATTTTGATATTTTTGTCTGTTTTTACCTTGATATTTTGATAAAAACAGAGTATTATTACCCTTATAATTTGTCGTTCAGAGGTTATGAAAATGGGCTATTTTAAAAGAAATATTGACGCTGTTCTGGCTGCCTGGGCTCAGGGAAATAGCAGAAAACCCCTTCTGCTTCGTGGAATGCGGCAGATTGGTAAAACATCTGCGATCAGGGCGCTGGGAAAGCAGTTTAAGCACTATGTAGAAATAAACTTTGATGACGATACCGAAGCAGGCAGCTTTTTTAAAATGAACCTTGAACCGGCTGAATTGTGTAATCGTCTTTCTCTGTATGTTCGTACTCCGATTGTACCCGGGGAAACACTTCTTTTTTTTGACGAAATTCAAAGCTGTACCGAAGCCATAAAATCGCTCCGTTATTTTTATGAAAAATACCCCAAACAGCATATCATTGCCGCAGGTTCGCTTTTAGAGTTTGCGCTTTGCGAAATTCCGTCATTTGGCGTTGGCAGGATTCATTCGGAATATATGTACCCGTTTTCATTTTATGAATTTTTAGATGCCCTGGGTGAAGATGTTTTATCCCATGCCTGCCGGAATGCTCAACCTGATAAACCATTGCCCGATCCTGTTCATAAACAACTGCTGGACCGTCTAAAAATATTCATGCTCATCGGCGGTATGCCGGAATCTGTCGCACATTATGCACAGACAAGAGAGTTGATTGGCAGTCAAAAAATACTGGAAGATATTATTTCCACTTTCAGGGATGATTTTTCCAAATATAGAAAAAACATGAGTACCCTTGTATTAAACGAAGTATTTGAATCAGTGATGCATCAGGTACATGGAAAATTTATGTATGAGCGGGCAGCGGTAGAGACTGGAAATGCCAGGGTTAAACAAGCGCTTGAGTTACTCATTATGGCAGGAGTGGCTATTCCGGTAACTCATACTGCCGCTAACGGTATTCCCCTGGGAGCCGAGATTAACCACAAATACAGACGGATCATTCCATGCGATACCGGTATTTTTCTGCATATACTTGGCATTGACAAGTCGCACATATTGTTGTCAGATGATTTTAAGACCGTTAATCAGGGATCGTTGGCCGAAATATTTGCCGGTCTTGAATTGCTTAAAACCGGCAATACGCATGCACGCAGGCAATTGTATTGCTGGATCAGGGAAAAAGCCCAAAGCAGCGCGCAAATTGACTATCTGATCCAGCGCGGCTCCGACATTATTCCAATTGAAGTTAAATCCGGCACACAGGGCGGCATGAAAAGCCTCAATATTTTCATGGCAGAAAAAAACATTAAACGGGGGATTAGAACATCGCTGGAAAACTTTGCGCAAAAAGAAAATTTTGATATTTATCCGTTGTATGCTATCTCGAATCTATATTCCAGATAAGTTATTTGGTTAAGAATTGTCAAAATACCGCTGGATGGCAAACGATGAAAAGCCTTCTCCTTTAAGCTGGTATCGCAGGGCGGAACGGTCCAGGCTTTTTGTCCGGGATTGTTTTTGCATGAAACCTTCCAGAAGCTGCTGTTCCGTTTCATCGTCAAGGGCTTCTTTCAGGGCGGTTTCTGCGGCATGGCGTTCAACACGGGCGCGGAGCGCGGCAAGCAGGCGCCGGGGGCTTGCAGTTTGCTGCGCCTTCCCTTGAAGGCAGCTAAGGCGTGACTCCAGCCAGAGCCGGGCATAGCGGTGGTCGTCCAAAAGGCCTGTTTCGCACAGGCGCGTTATGACGGCGCGGGCGCAGGCCGTATCGTGCCCGCGTTTTTCCAGCTTGCGGGAAAGGCCAAACACCGTTTGTTCGGCGCGGGTTATGAGCTGCAATGCCGCCTTTTCCGCCCGCAAACAGGCCGAGGCAAAGCGAAACGCTTCTTCCTCGGCCTGCGTTATCGCAAGGCCTTCAATACCGGGACTGTAACGATTTTCATCAATAATTGGAGGCAGGTAGGAAATATTAAACGAAAAACAGGAGCCATCAGACAGGGCTATACGCCGCACATCCTCAGTGGCCCCCGCCTTTATCGAAACAATAGTCATTTTTTACTATATATTCCCATTTTTTCACGCAAAGGCGCAAAGACACGAAGCTCGCAAAGATTAAGAAAGGTGGGTAACAGCGTATTAAGCAATAACACAGCTTCCCACTATTCTTTTCCTTTGCGTCCTCAGCGATCTTAGCGCCTCTGCGTGATAAAACCCGAATAATTTTTTTATCTTTTGGAGAACTGGAAGCGGCGGCGGGCTCCGCAACGGCCGTATTTTTTCCGTTCAACCATACGGGAGTCGCGGGTAAGATAACCGTTGCTCCGCAGACTGACATAATTGCCCTGATCCACTTGACACAGAGCACGGGCAAGACCATGACGGCAAGCGCCGGCCTGACCGTTGCTCCCTCCGCCATAGACATTGATCAAAACATCAAACTTACCTTCATTGGCTGTTACCACCAGGGGTTGCAGGACCATATTGGAATGTTCGCCCTGAGGGAAAT
>Ga0123356_10006250_pt1 | contig 12034 bp, 6 predicted proteins | sample TergutEmb28metaG_2_FD_92546 | JGI IMG/M metagenome (GOLD analysis project Ga0123356, IMG submission 92546) | Embiratermes neotenicus P3 segment gut microbial communities from Petit-Saut dam, French Guiana - Emb289 P3 | ecosystem: Host-associated > Arthropoda: Insects > Digestive system > Gut ... | reverse complement strand
TTTTTTTGTGATATAATAAGATGTTATTCTATAAATATGATATAATAGAGTATTATGTCTATTTTTCGGGATTTGTAATATTTTTACAGGAGTGATATGTGTTTATGCTGGTCAAACCTCAGAAACTCGGCAATAATGTTCGCATGAGCTTTTCCAAGATAAAAGAAGTTCTCGAAATGCCAAATCTCGTAGAGGTTCAAAAAAATTCGTATAAATGGTTCCTCGACGAAGGACTTATAGAAGTGCTGAAGGACGTATCCCCCATCGTCGATTATTCGGGAAACCTGATGATCGAATTTACGGGCTACGTTTTGGAATCGACGCCGAAATATCCCGTCGAGGAATGCAAGGACAGGGATGTAAACTACGCCGCCCCGCTGAAAATAACGGTGCGTCTCGAAAACAAAAACTCCGGCGAGGTAAAACAATCCGAAATTTACATGGGCGATTTCCCCCTCATGACCGAAAACGGCTCATTTATCATAAACGGCGCGGAGAGGGTCGTGGTTTCGCAGATCGTCCGCTCCCCCGGCATATATTACGAAACGATCATGGACAAATCGGGCAAGAGGCTGTTTTCCAACACTGTGATTCCCTACCGGGGCGCCTGGCTCGAATATGAAACGGACTTAAACGACGTGTTTTACGTCCGGATAGATAAAAACAGGAAAATACCGATAACGGTTTTAATCCGCGCCTTGGGCATCAATTCCTCGGAGGAAATAAAGGACTTGTTCGGCGAGGGCGAGAAGATAACGGCCACGCTCGAAAAAGACTCCACTCCCAGCGAGGCCGAGATCAACGGAACCACGGCTTCGGATGAAGCGCTCAAGGAAATATACCGGAAACTCCGGCCCGGCGACCCGCCGCTCGTCGAAAGCGCGAGGGTTCTCATAAACAATCTCTTCTTCGACCCCAAAAGATACGACCTTTCGACGGTGGGCCGGTACAAGTTCAATAAAAAGCTCGCGCTGGCTTACAGAATTGCGGGATTTGTGCTGAGCCGCCCGGCGGTCTCCCCGATCACCGGCGAGATAATGGCCGAGGCGGGGGAAAAGCTGACAAGGAAAACCGCGGAGGCGATAGAAGACAACGGCATAAATGAAGTGTATCTTTTAATAGGCGACGACCAGGAAGTAAAAGTTTTTTCAAACGACATGATATACTTGGACCGGGTGGTCGGATTCGACATTTCGGATTTGGGCATAAAGGAAAAGGTAAAATTTTCGGTTTTGCAGGACATACTCAAAAATCACTCCGATGAAAGGGATATAAAAGACGAGATCAGGCGCCAAAAAGACAAGCTCGTGCCCAAGCACGTGATAAAAGCCGACATTTTTTCTTCCATAAATTACCTCATATGCCTCGGCTACGGAATCGGGGAAACCGACGACATAGACCATTTGGGCAACAGGAGGCTGCGCTCCGTGGGCGAATTGCTGCAAAATCAGATGAGAATGGGTTTCGCGCGAATGGACAAAGTCATAAAAGAACGCATGACCACGCAGGACCCTTCGCAGATAACCCCGCAGTCGCTCATCAATATCCGCCCTTTGGTTTCTTCCATCAAGGAATTTTTCGGTTCGAACCCGCTTTCGCAGTTTATGGACCAGACCAACCCCGTTTCGGAGATAACCCACAAGAGAAGGCTGTCCGCGCTCGGCCACGGCGGGCTTTCAAGGGAGAGGGCCTCATTTGAGGTGCGCGACGTCCACTACACGCACTACGGCAGGATGTGCCCGATAGAAAACCCGGAAGGACCCAACATCGGGCTCATATCGTATCTTGCCACATATGCGAAGATAAACCAGTATGGTTTCATACAGGCGCCATACAGAAAAATAGACAAAGAGACCGGCGAAATAACCGACCGGATAGTGTATATGACCGCGGACCAGGAGGATGAATTTTATGTGGTCCAGGCAAACGAACCCCTGACTGAGGATCACAAATTTTTCCAGAATCCCAAAGTGGCCGCGAGGCACAGAAACGAAATACTCGAAGTGGAAAAGGAACGCGCGGATTTTATCGATGTTTCTCCCAAAATGCTCGTTTCGGTGACTACCGCGCTGATCCCGTTTTTGGAAAACGACGACAATTCGAGGGCGCTGATGGGGTCGAACATGCAAAAGCAGGCGGTTCCGCTCATGATCTCGGAATCGCCGGTTGTGGGAACGGGAATGGAATACAAAATAGCGATGGATTCGGGCGCGGCGGTGGTGGCCAGGGAATCCGGCACGGTAGAGAGCGTTTCCGCCGACGAAATCATAACCAGAAGCGATGAAAATAAAAAAAGAGTCTATCACCTTATAAAATTCAAGAGAAGCAATCAGGGAACCTGCATAAATCAGCGCCCCATCGTGACAAGAGGGCAAAGAATCGAAAACGGCGAGGTGATCGCCGACGGCCCTTCCACCGACAACGGGGAGATCGCCCTCGGGAAAAATGTGCTGATAGGCTTCATGACATGGGAAGGATATAATTACGAGGACGCCATATTGATCAATGAGAGACTTGTCAGGGACGATGTGTACACTTCAATTCACATAGAGGAATACTCCCACGAAGCCAAGGACACCAAGCTCGGCCCGGAAGAAATCACCAAAGAAATCCCCAACGTGGGCGACGACGTGCTCAAGAATCTGACCAATGAGGGGATTGTCAGAAAAGGCGCGGAAGTGAGGGCCAACGATATACTCGTTGGGAAAGTCACTCCGAAAGGAGAAACGGAGCTCACCCCGGAGGAACGGCTGCTCAGGGCGATCTTCGGCGAAAAAGCCGGGGATGTCAGGGATACCTCGCTCAGGCTGCCGCACGGCGAGAGCGGAATAGTGGTGGATGTGAAAGTTTTTTCGAGGGAAAACTCGGATGAACTCCCCCCCGGGGTAAACAAAGTGGCCAGGGTTTACGTGGCCCAGAAGCGCAAAATCTCCGTGGGAGACAAAATGGCGGGCAGGCACGGAAACAAAGGCGTCATATCGCGGATACTGCCCCCCGAAGACATGCCGTTTCTGCCCGACGGAACGCCGCTTGACATAATACTGAATCCGCTCGGCGTGCCCTCGCGCATGAACATAGGCCAGGTACTCGAAGTGCACCTCGGCCTCGCGGCGAAAAGCCTCGGCTGGAAGATAATGACCCCGGTTTTCGACGGGGCAAACGAATACGACACGGAAAAGTGCTTACTCGACGCGGGCCTCGACGGCGACGGAAAAACCGTGCTTTACGACGGCAGGACCGGGATCCCCTTCGACAACAGGGTCACTGTCGGATATATGTATTTCTTGAAGCTGCTGCACCTTGTAGACGACAAAATCCACGCGAGATCCACGGGTCCCTATTCCTTGGTGACCCAGCAGCCCCTGGGGGGCAAGGCGCAGTTCGGCGGCCAGCGGTTCGGCGAAATGGAAGTCTGGGCGCTGGAGGCCTATGGGGCGGCGTACACCCTGCAGGAGATACTCACCGTCAAAAGCGACGACACCCTGGGCAGAGTCAAGACATACGAAGCCATCGTAAAGGGCCAGAACATCCCCACCCCCGGCGTACCGGAATCATTTAAAGTGCTGATAAAGGAATTACAATCCCTCGGGTTAGATATAAGGGTCTTGGACAAGGAGATGCGCGAGGTTCATATAAAGGAAAGCTCAGAAGAGGATACAAAGCGCACCAAAAACATAAACCCGGACTTGATAGGCGAATCCGTGATAGACCGCGGCGAATTGGAAGAAGCCGGATATTTTGACGACGGCTATAAAAACGAAGAAGAGGAAGAGTATTACCCCGACGATGACGACGAAAACGACGATGCGGAATATGAAGAAGAAATGTATGACGTGGACGGCGACGATGATTACGACGATTTTGACGACATGTAGCGTTCACGCGCAGTTCGCGCCAATCGATGTAGCGAGGATGTAACAACTTAAATTTTATGGAGGATGCTTGTTAAAGTATGGAACATAAAGATTTCGCAGCCATAAAAATCGGGCTTGCCGCGCCGGAAATGATAATTTCATGGTCCCACGGCGAAGTGAAGAAACCCGAAACGATAAATTACAGGACCCTTAAACCCGAACGCGACGGTCTTTTCTGCGAAAAAATCTTCGGCCCGATGAGAGACTGGGAATGTCACTGCGGAAAATACAAAAGAATAAGATTCAAAGGCAAAACCTGCGAAAAATGCGGTGTGGAAGTCACGTCCAACAAAGTCAGGCGCGAACGGATGGGGCATATCGAGCTCGCCGCCCCCGTTTCGCACATCTGGTATTTCAGGACGCTGCCCTCGAGAATGGGGCTTCTCCTCGATATCTCGCCCAGACTTCTCGAAAGGGTATTGTATTTCTCGCAGTACATAGTCATCGACCCCGGAAAGTCATCTCTCGAGCCCAAGCAGCTTTTAAACGAGCGCGACTACAAGGACATGAAAGAGGCATACGAGGAAAATTTCAAAGCGGGAATGGGCGCGGAGGCCATAAAGGAGCTGCTGAAAAATCTAAACCTCGAGGAGCTTTCATACGAACTCAAACAGGAACTTTTGTCCGCTACGGGGCAAAAAAAGATAAGGACTATAAAAAGGCTCGAGGTAGTCGAGGCGTTCAGGCTGTCGGGAAACAAACCCGAATGGATGATTATGGATGTTTTGCCGGTGGTTCCGCCCGAACTTCGGCCCATGGTTCAATTGGACGGAGGCAAATTCGCCACTTCCGATTTAAACGATTTATACAGGCGGGTGATAAACCGCAACAACAGGCTCAAAAAGCTGATAGAACTCGAAGCCCCCGATATAATAATACGAAACGAGAAACGCATGCTCCAGGAGGCGGTGGACTCGCTCATCGACAACGGCAGGCGCGGCCGCCCCGTGACGGGGCCGAACAACCGACCCCTGAAATCCCTCTCCGAGCTCCTCCGGGGCAAGCAGGGGCGTTTCCGGCAGAATCTGCTGGGCAAACGCGTGGATTATTCCGGCCGCTCTGTGATCGTGGTGGGTCCGGATCTCAAATTATACCAGTGCGGGCTGCCCAAAGAGATGGCGCTCGAATTGTTCAAGCCGTTTGTAATGAAACGGCTGCTGGAGACCCATATGGCCTCAAACATAAAGGACGCCAAGAAAAAAGTCGAGAGGATGAACGCGGTGGTCTGGGACGCGCTCGAAAGCGTGATCGCCGAGCATCCGGTTTTGCTGAACCGCGCCCCCACGCTGCACAGGCTTTCCATCCAGGCTTTTGAACCCGTGCTCGTGGAGGGCAAAGCCATAAAGCTTCACCCTTTGGTGTGCACCGCTTTCAATGCGGATTTTGACGGCGACCAGATGCCGGTCCACGTGCCGCTTTCGGCCGAAGCGCAGGCCGAAGCGAGATTTTTGATGCTTTCGGCGAACAATCTCTTAAAACCCGTCGACGGCCACGCGGTCACCGTCCCCTCGCAGGATTTGGTGCTGGGCGCGTATTACCTCACCATGATACGCGAGGACGAGCCGGGCAAGGACAAAATTTTCAGGGATTACGACGAAGCGGTCATGGCGTATGAAAACGGATACATCGGTTTGCACGCGCCGATAAAAATAAACAGAACCGCAATAATAAACGGCGCGACCGTTTCAAAGTTGGTCGGGGGAACCATCGGCAGGTTTATCTTCAATGAAATACTTCCCCAGGATCTGGGCTATGTGGACCGTGAGGACACGGAAAAACAGCACGATTTGGAAATCGATTTCGAGACCACTTCAAAAGAACTCAAGGAAATAATAGACCGCTGCATAAAACACCACGGAACTTCGCAAACCGCCCTTGTGCTCGACCAGATAAAAAATCTGGGTTTCAAATATTCCACGAAGGGCGCGATAACGATCGCCGTCTCCGACATGACCATCCCGCCCGAAAAGTATACCTTGGTGGAAGCCGCCGAAAAAAAAGTCGAGGAAATCAACAACTTCTTCGCCATGGGCGAACTCACCGAGGACGAGCGCTCCAAAAACGTGCTGGATACCTGGGAAAACACCACCAAAGCGGTCACCACCGCGCTGCAGGCCTATCTCGACAGGTATAATCCGATATATATGATGTCGCACTCGGGGGCGAGGGGCACGGTCAACCAGATGAGGCAGCTCGCCGGGATGAGGGGGCTTATGTTCTCCACTACCGGCCAGACCATCGAAATGCCGATAAAATCGAATTTCCGGGAAGGGCTCAACATACTCGAGTATTTCATCGCGTCGAGAGGTTCCAGAAAAAGTCTCTCGGACACCGCGCTCAGAACGGCCGATTCGGGCTATCTCACGCGCAGGCTCGTGGACGTCTCCCAGGAAGTCATCATCCATTCCGAGGACTGCCGCACCAAAGAGGGGCTTTGGGTTTCGGAGATAAAAGAGGGAAACGAAGTACTCGAGCCCTTTAAGGACCGTTTGATCGGCAGATATACCATCGGTTCCATCGTCCACCCGGAAACAGGCGAAATCCTGACCGAAGATGACACCATGATATCCGAATCCCACATCAAAGATATCATCGGGGCGGGTATAAAAAAAGTTTATGTGCGGTCCATTTTGAGGTGCCGCTCGCGCAGCGGGGTCTGCGTACACTGCTACGGGTCGGATTTGGCCACCGGCAAACCGGTCAACATCGGGGAATCGGTGGGTATCATAGCGGCGCAGTCCATCGGAGAGCCGGGCACCCAGCTCACCATGCGCACCTTCCATACCGGGGGGATTTCCAGCGCCAACATCACGCAGGGCCTTCCCAGAGTGGAAGAACTGTTTGAGGCGCGCCGTCCCAAAAAAGCGGCCATACTCGGCGAAATCGCGGGCTATGTGAACATCGTCGAAGTGAAGCGCAACAGGCACATAACGATAACCGATCCCGCTTCCGGGGAAGAAAAAATATATTCTTCGCCCGTGGGCATAAAAGTTTTGGTCGAGACGGGCGAATATATCGAAAAGGGCACTCCGCTCACAGAAGGAGACCTGGCCCCCGCGGACATAACAAAAATAATAGGGCTTGACGCAGTTTACGACTACATCATAAAGGAAATACAGCGGGTATACAGGGGCCAGTCAGTCGAGATAAACGACAAGCATATCGAGGTCATCGCCCGTCAGATGACCAGGAAAGTCAGAGTCGAAGACGCGGGGGACACGCTGCTTCTGTACGGCTCGCTTGTGGACGGCATCGAATTCGAAGATGAAAATGAGAGGATCCAAAGACAAATCGACGCGGGGGAGGACCTGCGGCTCGCCTCTTTTTCGCCGGTGCTGCTGGGTATAACCAAAGCTTCCCTCTCCACCGAATCATTCTTATCCGCCGCTTCTTTCCAGGAAACCACGAAAGTGCTCACGGAAGCCGCCATAAAAGGCAAAGTGGATGAACTGCTGGGCTTAAAGGAAAATGTGATAATAGGCAAGCTGATCCCCGCGGGAACCGGGCTGCAGTCATACCGGGACATCCGCGTGGCCGGAGCAGGCAGCGAGGAAGCGAAAAACATGGAACTGCGCGAGCTCGAACGGATTGCATCCGGCAAAAAAACCGCGGGGGAAGTCAATCTCCCGCATATAAAACCCGGGACAAAAGTGCTCGGGACCACAGTGGTTTACGATGAGGACCCCGGTGAAGGCGATGAAGATTTCATCGACGACGACGGTTTCGGCGAAGGGGGCAGCCTGTCTGAAACGGATGAGGACCTCGAATACACCGCAGACAGGTTTTTGGCGGAAAACGGCGGCATAGGGGAAAACGGCACGATAATATCGGGCAGCGGCATGTTCGGGGATTACGGCGCATCCGACGACGTGTGACAAATGTTTTTGGTTTTTTTGCCGATAACTGTTGACATTTCGATCGATTTGCGCTATAATACAATCAAATGAGGCTGCGCGTCATAATTGAAAATAAAAATATTACAAAGGAGAGTTGTGATTTTATGGTAAAAATGTTTAAATTTATTTCGTTTGTTCTGATATTGTCGCTTGTGTTCGCGTTCGGAACGGTTTTTGGCACGATAATGGAGGACAGCCCCCTCGCCGGCGGAATGGTAACAGACAACGGATCATCTGCAAACTCATTCATCCCGGAAAGCAAACCCGTGCCGCCGCCTTTTGCACAGGACACAATCGCCGGCGACGAGCCTGCCGAGGAAGCGGCAGACGATGAGTTGACAGAAGGCGAAAGTGAAGCGGCGGATGACGAATTGGCAGAAGACGGGCTGGCAGACGATGTATTTGCAGACGACGGGCCGGCGGAAGTCTTGGCTGAAGCGCCCCGCGAGCAGCAAAACGCGAAATTCAACCCGAAAACCGGCGACGGTACGATGCTGTTTGTGATTTTGTCGGCTGTGTCCCTTGCAGTTTCGGCGACAGGCTCGTATTTCGCCAAAAGCTCTAAAAGGGCAGGATAAAAAATTATGAGCGAAACAGGGCGCAAAGCGCGGATAACAAGCATAGGGTTCAGCCAGCGGCCGCTTGGCGAATTTATCGGTATTGTGGACGACGAAGCAAAAAAAGGCGTCGATTTGATTTTGCTGCCGGAGGCGTGCACGGGCAACGATTTAATCGAAACGCTCGACGGGAGCCAGGTCGGGCATATTTCGGAAATCGCCGCCCGCCACGGGGTGTATATCGTTTTTCCCATTTATACAAAAAACGAAGAGGAAGACAGGCTTAATTCGTCCGTGCTCATCGGGCGAAAGGGCGAGATATGCGGCGTGTACCATAAAGTCTACCCGTTTTGGAGCGAATTCGAGCTCGAACCCGCCTGCGCCACGGGCCGGGAGGCGCCGGTATTCGAAACGGATTTCGGCAAAGTGGGAATGGCTATCTGCTTCGACGCCAATTTCCCCGACGTCTTTGGCAGACTCTCCCGTAACGGCGCGGAAATCGTTCTGTGGTCGAGCGCCTACAGCGCCGGCATGAGCCTCCAGGCCCACGCCATCAACTACAACTATATCATCGTAACATCGACTCTCTGCTCTGACTGCATCGTATACGACATAACGGGCGAAGAGATATATTATCAAAAAACCCCCGGCGGGGTGAATATAAGCAGGGTGACGCTCGATTTGGACCGCTGTATATTCCATGAAAATTACAACTGGGACAAGAGGGCGAAACTTCTGGAAGACTATGCGGGGAAAATAGAGTCCGATGTATGGCTTCAGCGCGAATCGTGGTTTACATTGCGGGCAGCAGCTCCCGGTATCAGCGCGCGGGAGGCCGCGGCAAAGTACAACATGGAGGAGCTGACGGCGTACAAAAACCGCAGCCAAAACGAAATCGATAAAATCAGAGGTTTCAATTTTTTATGAAACTGCATTTTTTGGGAACGGGAGCCGCCGACTGGTGGGACGCGCCGAAAACGCGCGATATCGACTGTCGGCGTTTTTCGTCGCTTCTTGTCGACGATATACTGCTGATCGACCCCGGGCCGTGCGTATTTGAGTTCGCCGAAACTTTCGGCTATCAGAACCTGACGCAGGGCGTGCGTTATATTGTAAACACCCACTCGCACCCGGATCATTACGACGGCGAAACCGTCGGAAAACTGCGCGAAAACGGCGCGGTGTACTGCGCTTTGGAGCGGGGCGCGCCAACAAGGGCCGGAAGCCATACGATCACCGCCCACACGGCAAATCACGGGACATGCGAAGGCGCAAATCACATCGCAGTCGAAAACGCCGCGGGCAAACGGTTGTTTTACGCGTGCGACGGGTGTTGGTTTTTTTATGAAACATACCGCGCCATTTGTTCATTTAGGCCCGACGTGCTCATATTCGACTGCACAATCGGGGACACATACGGGGATTACCGCGTATTTGAGCACAACAACATACATATGGTGCTGGAAATGGCGGCGAGCCTGCGGGATCACTGCAAAAAATTCATGGTTTCGCATATGGCAAAAACCCTGCACGGCACCCACGGGCAGCTATGCGAGCGTTTGGCGCCGCACGGCGTCGTCCCCGCTTTTGACGATATGATCGTGCAGATCGATTGATTTATCAGGGCTTTTCCCTGCCCCTGATCCGGCAGGGATACCCGCATTGGGGGCAGCACAGGCATATTTTGTTTTCATCGAATTTGCCGGAGAGAATATCCCTTGCGGCGTCCGGATAAGCAAATGTCAGCCGCCCGTACCCCGCCATGTCCGAAATCCCTTCGGCAATCGAGCCGGCGGCGCACATGGGCGAAAACTGCCGCAGATAACTGTACATTGAAGTGACGATTGCCATATCTTTATTGGCGTCTTTTATTTTTTTTGCCAAAGCCTGCATCCGGGAGACTGCCGCAAGGGGGTGTTCCGGCGCGTTGTCCCTCGGAGCTATCAAATGAAAGCGGCAGGAGATCCCCATGGTGAGGTTCAAAAGTTTCATTTTGCCCTTATTCAATATTTCGATCAAGCGCAGCGGCTCTTCCAAATCCGGCAATCCGTCCTCCGAGGCCCCGAATCCCCAGGGGTGCGGAAGGCCGTCGTATATATTCAGCCGCGAGGTGATCGTAAAAGCGCTTGTCGTATTTGCGCGGGCGCTTTCTATGCAGTTCAAAAAAAGACGCGCCCGGTTTTCAAAACAGCCCCCGTACAGACCAAAGCGTTCGCGCGCGCTCAAAAATTCCGAGGCGAGATAGCCGTGGCAGCACTTGACTTCGGCACCGTCGAACCCCGCCTTTTGGGCCAGGGCGGCGGATTTCCCCATGGCTTCCTCGTAGCGTTTCAGTCCTTCGTCGCTTATAACGGCGTTGTCCGGCGCGGGATGGGTTTCTTCGATCTGCGGATTGTGGAAGGCGATGACGGGCGCAGGCGTCCCTTGGGGGCGCGAATAGCGCCCGCTGTGGGTGAATTGTATGACAATAAAGACTTCACGGTTGTTTTCCCTGAAACATTCGGTCCGCATATCATCCACAAATTTGGTGAAATGCGGCAGGTTTTCTTCGTGGAGATAGAGCTGGCGGGGATTGCCCCGGGCCTCCGGCAAAACCGGCACCGCTTCGACCCAGATGATGCCCGGGCCGCCCCGGGCAAAATTTTTGTACCGTTCTACGGTCCCCTCGCCCGGGCTGCCGTCGGTATGGCTGTCGGCGCCCTCCATGGGCTGATATACGATGCGGTTCGGTATTGTCCTGCCCCCGATTTCAAGCGGTTTTGAAAGCGCGGACAAATCCTCGGAAAAAGGCAGATACAGGCCCAAGCCGTCCAATTCCTGTTTTAGCTCCCGGATTGTTTTGTAATGCCATTTGTGATCATTCATATAACCATATAACCTTTCCTCTCATACGGTGCGGTTTAGTCAAGGCTGAGTAATAGTTTTTAATTTGCCTGTTTAACTTTTTTTGTGCTTTTTTGTATGATAATGCATACTGTCACTAAACATAAAAATGATAAAGAAGAAATCAAAACAATAAATCCAACAGAACCGGAAAATTCTTTGTAAAAATAATCGCCGGATGTCAACATATTTTTATAATCGTCAAGATTTATTCCGGCGCTTGATGGCAATACGCCATTTTCATCAGCTCTATGAATTCTTGAATTTTCAATGGCAATATCCACGAAAAAATCCACATCGATGAGATTGTCAAAAATCGGGTCGATCATTTTTTTATCGAAATCCTCTCGTGCTGCGATTACTTTTACATACCCTTGGTTCTCGCCGGTCAATATCAATGCGCCGTTTATATTTGTCGGGCCCGCGCCGACAAGATACATATTGTTTTTACGAACTATATCCAGTCCGCTGTCATCGCTGTATTTTTGTAAATATTCATACGGCGTTAATTCATCGAAAAAATATCCAATGCTCCCTATAATCCATTTTCCTTCATTTTCTTTTATGGTTTTTATATCGTATTCACTCAAATACGGCACGCTTTCATCTGACAACGGCAATCCTTTTTCTATATTGACGATATAATATGCGTTCCCGGTTGCCACCGGAACCGACCAATAATAGCCGCACTTTTCCAAATGCGCTTTCAGGCTTTCCGCAGATTCGATGCCGGTCCAAAAATCGAGATATGTTTTGTAGGACTTGGCAAAATCAATATTGTCTT
>Ga0123356_10006249_pt1 | contig 12034 bp, 20 predicted proteins | sample TergutEmb28metaG_2_FD_92546 | JGI IMG/M metagenome (GOLD analysis project Ga0123356, IMG submission 92546) | Embiratermes neotenicus P3 segment gut microbial communities from Petit-Saut dam, French Guiana - Emb289 P3 | ecosystem: Host-associated > Arthropoda: Insects > Digestive system > Gut ... | reverse complement strand
TAACCGTTCTCGAACAGTGCGGCGACAACGATTACGTTGTGGACTACAAGGGCGTGAGGTGTCATGCCCTTTTTAATTTCTTTGTCTGTCGTTACTATGTGGACGACATCTATGGGAGGGTCACGCAATGAGCGATAAGAAAATCAGCGCGGTGATCGGCTCTTGGGGGTCGTATAACGAATGCAACGAGCGCGCGCTCGGGTCGGAATGGCCGGATTTTTCGGACTATTCCGATTGGGAGGAAATCGAGGCGGAGCTTGTAAAGCAGGGCTTCGTGTTGGACGGTATCGATGAGGAACTGTTTATTCAGGACATCGAGGGCTTGCCGTCCGGATGTGCCAATTGGGACCATACGAGCCCGCAAAGGCTGTTTATGACGCTCTACGAGGCCGGCGTGCTGGAAGAATCGTATAAGTATGACGCAATGCTCGCTTTTTTGGAGGTGCGCTGCTATAGCGATTTTGAGGAACTCGTGAAGTCCAAAGGCTTTCGCTGGGACGACGATATCCGCATCTATCCCGGCTTCGATTGGGCGGATTACGGCAGAGAAATGTTTGAGTGCTGCGAGCATCGCATAGACGACCGGCTACTCGACTTTTTCGACTTTGAGGCTTACGGAAAATACGTCGGCGACTGCTGTGCCGAGGAATGGAGCGGCGGCATCATCGAGATTCTCGAATGAGGTGCGTATGAAAAGTTATGGCTACAAAGTTTGCTATCGCGAAAAAGGTAAGACGCGCTATGTGCGGCATTTCTTGACGTACACGCGCAAGCAGGCCGAAGATGTGCTAATCTGCTATATCCGCTATCCTCCAACGGCACGGGAGAACGGGCGCGCGCTCGTAAAACCGCGATGGAAAATTATCCCCGTGAGTCGGGACGAGATTAAAGCCGGGATTTGGGATGAGCCGCCCTTCTAGCGGGGGTGGCTTTTCTCTATCCTTAATAATTGCAACAAAAACAAAAACCCAAAAACTTTGTAAGGAGAAAAACAAACCATGATTGCATTAAATTTGGATGCAACGACCGCCGAGCTAACGATGCTGAAAGAATATCTGCAAAATAACGCCGGCGAGGTTTTGGCGGAGAAAATCAACAGCGGCGTTTTCATCGAAAAGGACGGCAAACGGCTACTCAGCAAAAAGAGCCTCGCCTCCTTTATGAATTACGCCTGCGAGCGGGCCCGGAAAGAAGCCGAGAAAGGCGCGCGCTTTGCGTGTATCGACCACGCGACCGTATTCGGCTGGGCTATCCATTACTTCGAAGAGGATTCCATCGCGGGTACGCTTTTTAACGAGGACGGCACGGAATACAAACCGCCAAAGCCCGTTTATACGCCGAAAGCGTCCGCGCAAACCGTAATCGCGCCCCCGCCTCCGAAACCGAAACCGCAGATGTCGTTATTCGACTTGATGGACGGAAAAGCGGTGGATGCCGCGCCGAAAGAATCGGAAGCGCCCGATACCGACGAAGCCGACGAGCCGGAGGAAACCGAATCCGATGCCGACGAGGGCACCGACGAGGCCGACGAACCGGAGGAATCCGAGGAATCCGAGGAACCCGCCGAGGACGATTGTGGCGACGAGCCGGTTGAGGCCGCTTGCGCAGACGAGCCGGACGAATTGGACGAGCAAGATATTCCGTCGGGCTTACGGCAAATCAGCGAAACCCAAATGGTGGACGACGACGGCATAATGTACACCATAGTACCGCGTCAAGAGGAAAACCCTTTACCGGACGCGCTGGCGTGCATTTTCGGCGATTTGCTGATTGTGAGGTGAGCTATGGATGCAAAATTCATTCGACCCATTCCGAAATATATTTTGACGCGGATAGAAAAGCAAGACAAAATCGAGTGTCCGGCGCAAGTAGGGATTCGGTTTTATTCGTATTTCGCTAAATTGCAAAAGGAGCTTGTGAAAATCACGGTTGCCGTCAAAGACCATAAGCGCAAGCGGTATATTAAGCAGGTTGCCGTCCACGGGGTCAAGTCCGAGCATTGCATGATTCGGGATTTGGAGTACAACTATATCGGCATGGGCTTCCGCGTCGGCTGGTACGCCGAGGGCATCACGCGCTACCAAAAGTGGTTCGAGAGCGGTAATTGGTGTCACGCGAAGGTAAAATACTACAACGTGTGGAGCACCGCCGTCAATTTTGAGCTTATCGCTAAATTCTCGGAATATCGGTACAGCGCGTGCCAATATTTTCGCGGTCGGTGCCTCATTCAGTATTTACGGCTGTACGAGCGTTTTCCGCAGGTGGAGTACCTACTAAAACTCGGCTTAGAAAAAATCCACGACAGCGTTATGATTTTAAGGCGTATCAAAAAGGATAAGAAATTCTGCAAGTGGCTCATCCAAAACCGGGATGAAATCGCCTCGAAATACCACTATGCGACCACTATTTTGCAAGCGTACAAAAGCGGTAATTCGTTAGCGCAAATACAGGTTTTGAACGAGTTTAAGAAAAAATTAGCTTGTGATGCCGACCTAAAACCGATTCGGGAGATGGTTCGCGGGAAAGAGGCGGAACGGTTCTTTTCGTACTTAGAGGCTCAAAGCGCCGCCCCCCGCGACTACCGCGATTATCTTAACGCTTGCAACTATCTTGGCTTGGATATGGCCTTGCCGAAAAACCGATATCCGCATGATTTTAAGCGCTGGCACGATATTCGCATTGACGAGTACCACACGGCGAAGGCGTTGGCGGACGAAAAAGAGCGAGCCGAGCTATACGCTCAATTCGCGGCCGTTGCCGAGAAATACATGGCGCTCCAAAAGCTCAAAGGCGGTTACGCCGTGATTATCGCGACGAGCCCGGCGGACTTAATGCGCGAGGGCGAATTACTGGGTCACTGCGTCGGCAAGATGAACTACGGGCAAAGGATGGCGCGGGAGGAAACCTTGATTTTCTTTGTCCGAAATGCGGTCTCACCCGATGTTCCGTTTGTGACGGTCGAGTATTCGCTCAAAAGCCGCAAGGTTTTACAGTGCTACGGACAGGGCAATCTGCGGCCCGACGAATCGGTTATTAACTACGTCCACAAGGTTTGGCAGCCCCACGCCAACAAAGAAATCAAAAAATTACAGGCGGCCTAAGAACCGCAAAGGAGAATTTTACCATGAACACAAAATATTTTAGAGTTGTTGCTTACCATCCGGCCGAGAATTTAACGGTCATTATGGACAGCAACGGAATGTACGAAAAGCTCTGGCAGTTTAGCTCGTTTTTAATCGGCAAGGGTTTTCAGGTACTCGAAGTTTCCGGGGACGATAAATTCTTAGACGGAAACATCGCCAAATGCGAGCCGGTGCCGGATAACCTAATCCTGCGCGCTACATTGACGGGCAAGCCGGAAAGCACGACATACGAGCACAACGGGGTTACTTACCACGCCGTTAAGGTGCGGGAGAAAATCTACGTTCCCGACCGCACAAAGGTGGTGCAATGATGGAAACGCTCGAAACGATGAAACCCGGGACGCATTTTACCAACGGCTCGATGGAGTTAACCCTGCTTTGCTTTGAAAAATCCGAAATAGCGGATTCTAACCTCATCTTGGTTATCTGCTCGAACGACGGGCTTTTTATCACGGCAAGAAACCTGATGCCGTGGCAAGGAAACTACACGTGGCATTGGGGCAATTACTTCGGAAACCTGTCTGACGCCCTCAAAGACTACAAAAAACGTCTTAATGATTTGTAAAAGCGAACCCGCATAAGAGGGAGCGCCCGCCATCGTTGGCGGGGCTCCCTTTTTGCGATGTGCGCGCCAAAGATTTTAGGCGCCGGCGCCGGGCTTTTCTAACCCAAGCATTTGATACTGCGTGTCGCTGAGGAAAATGAGCTTCGTGACGGTAAACTTCTCGCCGCCCTGCAAGGTAACTTCGAGGCCGATATACGGTTTTTCCGTCTTTTTGCTGACGCCGTTCTTCCACTCGTATTTTACAACTTTCAATTCCATGTGTGCTATACTCCTTATACTTATTGCGGTAGGACGCTACCCATAATTTTGCCGTTCGCAGAGGCGTTCGCGACCGCGTAGCGATTGGCTATGGTGGGGCTTGTCTTAGCAGGACTGCGATAGTCCGAGGGCTGACCCCAAGCCGGCATAGGACGTTTAGTGTTTCGGGAATTTGGAGCGCGAATAGTCTAATAATTCTTGCGCCGCGCCATATCTGCCAATTTTTTCGATGTAGCAATAGACGACCGTCCAAATTTCGACGGCATAGCCCCGCACCTTGCACATATAAAAATAGTCAAAGGCTTCGGCGGCCGTTTTGAAGTATTTACTTCCGTAATTGCATTCAACTCGATATCGCATTTTCGTTTCCTCCTTGTCGTTTTCGTTTCAATTCCAACTCCTTGCGCTTTGCCGCGAAGAAGCCGGCTATGTTTGCAAGCGCCGTGTTTTCCAAATCCGTCAACCCCGCTTTAGATAAATGGGTGACCTCAATATACATAGGCACTGACGGCAGGCGCTCGCCGTTGGGTTCGCGCATAGCGGTTATACCGACCTGCACATAGATTTTCTGCGTCATCCGTTATCCTCCCAAAAACTCTTATCGCGCTCCTTGTCGTCCTTTTCCTCTTTGTATAGATGGGAGGCAAGCGAAGAAGTGCGCCGCCTATGGCGCCGATTGTTTCTGCGTTCCTCGGTGTCCATTTCTTTGAGCAGCGCGTATTGTTCAACGCTGACCTCGACCTCGCTGACGGTGCCGTCGCAAAATTTGTAGGTGTACTTTGGCATTTGTTGATTTAACTCCTCGATGATGATAGAGATTACTAACCCCTTCACTCTCAGAGGAAAATCAATCGTTTGTCAGGCACTTTTTACAAAAAAACTTCAAACTTTTTTTGAACTGCTGTTCTAATATCGCTTATTGACTGCTTTGACACTCCAAGCAATGCCGCTGTTTCCGTTACCGACTTTCCAATCAGCAACTTCACGACTTGTTTTTGGCGCGCTGTCAAGGCATTATAGGCGGCGGAAAGTTTAGTCTGCCGCTTTTGCTTATCCTCGGCAGCGACCATCATCGCTTCGGGGTTAAACTTTTCGCTGATGATGCGCTCGTCGCAATCGGGCATAGCGTCAATAGAGGCCTCCCGATAATACCTTTCCGTGGACTCGATACGCCACCAAGCGCGACGCATTTCCGCCATCGCTTCGGCCAATTCGTCCGACACGGCAACGGTTTCCTTAATCCCGTCGTTTTTGATGTAAATTTCCTTCATTTTTAATTCCTCCGTTTGGGTTGGTTTTTCATTTTTTGAAAAACGGAACGGGGAATTAAAATGCGGGCATCAAAAAAGCCCCGTCCGTCGTGTAACCGACAAACGGGGTAAAATCTTTACTGCGCCTAAATAAAAAAACCTTGCAAAAAAATTACCGAGGTTATCGGTTAATCTTTGCAAGGGTGTAGGTGGGTTCCTCCGCTTTCTCTAATAGTGCGGAATCTCTACTTGTTGGACAAAGTGTCGTCTACTTATAATTGCAGGCCGCCCATAAGGGCTGGCATTATAAGGTATTCAATTGTGGGGTACGAATCAAAGGGCGTTGGCTTACGTCGAATCGGCTTCGTCGAAAATTTTGGTCGTGATGCCGGTTTTGTCACGCTTGGCAAGCAAGGGCTTACCGCACTTCGGGCAAGTCAGCATTACTTTGCTTGGCAGAGGGAGCTTGGCGTTTTGCTTTTCCCCGCAACCGCAGCAAAAACAATCTTTCATAAAATTAAGACACCTCCGTAATTTTTTTACAATCTATCGTTTTTTGCTTGACTCCATAGCGGCTATGGTGTATAATACTTTACGGTATGGACGCAAACGCGCTGACTGTGTATCGCATTATATATCACCTGAAAACATAAGTCAAGCGTTTTATACCCATCCGAAAAAATATTTTTTAGGAGTTTTAACAACTATGAACACGATTGAAAGGATTCTATTGTTAATAGAACAAAGAGGGATTACGCGGTACAGATTGTCTAAGGACGTAGGCATATCCGAGGGCGCTATAACCTCATGGACAAAGAATGTACAAAAACCGTCCACCGATTGGGTGGTTAAAATTGCCGAGTATTTTAAGGTATCAACGGATTTTTTGTTAGGGGTTACGGAAAATCCCGAAACCAGCGCGGCAAAAAGACGGGGCGAGTATTCTAAGGACGAAACCGATCTAGTTTCTACCTACCGTCTGCTTACGCCCAACAGCAAGCAAATCGTGCAGACCGTCGCGGAAATGGAACTGCGGCACGTTAAGACCGTCGCGCAAGGCGAAACGCCGATAAAAATGGCGAGGCCGCGACGTCAAGACCGGGGCGAAATGATTAAGGTATATAATCAATCGGCGGCGGCCGGTTTCGGCAATTCTTTATCCGATGACAGCGACGATGATTACAAAATGGTTAGCGTGCCTACTATTCCCGTGGGCGCGGAGTTCGGCATTATGATTAGCGGCGACAGCATGGAGCCGGACATTCATGACGGAGAGATTGCTTTTGTGAAACGGCAGACGACTATCGATATTGGCGATACCGGCATTTTTATTTATGACGGCGACGCTTACTGCAAAATATTAGCGTTCTATGACGGCAACTATTATTTACGCTCGGCTAACAAAGCATACGGAGATATTCCGCTTTTCGGCGAGAGCATTTATTGCGTGGGCAAGGTTGTCGGCAATATATCTATTGAAGATTTTTAACATTTGTACTTAGTGGGACAAGACAACCGTTTTTTAATACCGCATACAACTTATGGCTTGTCAAGGGGCTTCGCGGCTGTATTTTCCCCACTGGGGAAAATCTCCGCCGTCAACTTCTTTTTGCTGCGCAAAAAGTATGACCCCTTGACAAGCCATATTCCCCTGTGCGTCGCTTTGCTCTGCCGAAGTTCCCTAAAAGCGTTTTTAGGGAACTTCGGAGCAAATCTTAGCACAGCGGAAAAATATAATCCGTTAAAAAAGTAAGGAGATATAAACACCAATGGGAAACGCAGTTATTTACGCCCGCTATTCAAGCACGGGCCAAAACGAGCAAACGATTGAAGGGCAAATCCGGGTTTGCAAAGAGTATGCGGACAAATTGGGCTTAAACGTCGTCCGCATATATGACGGCGATAAAGCAAAATCGGCAAGCAAGGAGACGGAAAAAAGAAAGGAACTCCACCGTATGTTTGCCGACGCCGAAACAAGGACTTTCCAATACATCATTGTCTATAAATTAGACCGCTTTGCCCGAAGCCGGAACGAAAGCCGGATTTTTAAGTCGGAATTGGAAAAATACGGCGTCAGGGTTTTATCCGCCACCGAGAACATCACCGACGACGAGGGCGGCGAACTCTATGAAATGATTTTAGAGTGGAACGACGAAAAGTACAGCCAACGTCTTTCCAAGCGCGTCCGCGACGGGTTGGATACCAGCGTGGCTAACGGTACGTTTTGCGGCGGCAATTTGATTTACGGCTACAAAATACGCAAAGAGCAAATCGGTAACAAAGACCGGTATATAAAATACGTTGAGATTGACGAGGAGCAGGCTGCCGTTGTGCGGTACGTTTTTAAGCGGTACGCGATAGGCATATCTAAAAAGGCGATCGCCGAGGAATTAAACGCGCAAGGGCACCGTTACAACGGCAAGCCCTTTATGGCGCGGACTTTCGACAAGTATCTGTCTAACGAGAAATACACGGGTGTTTTTGCTTTCGGCGAGCGCAAGTGCGATAATATGTACCCCGCTATCATAGACAGGGTTACTTTTGACAAGGCGCAAAAACTATTGCAGAAAAACAAATATTTCAAAAAATCCAATGCCGTCCGGGAGCCGTTTTTACTGAACAGCAAACTTTACTGCGGCTATTGCGGCACGCTTATGGTCGCGGACGGCGGCGTCGGGAAGTTGGGTAATACCTATAAGTACTACGCTTGTAAAGGCACAAAGAAAGGTATTTGCGCCAAAAACCGTGAGCCGAAAGACGCTTTGGAAAAATGGGTTACGGTGGAAACGATTAAATTTTTTAGAACCCCCAAATTCCTAAACAAACTCGCCGACGATTTACTCGCCTACCACGACCGCAAAACGGGCGCAAGCGAAATAAAGGCGGTGGAAACCAAAATAGCCGTCGCTAAAAAACAAATCGATGATGCGCTCGATTCCATGATTGCCGCCGAAAGCATAACTACGAAAAAAATGCTTGACCGCAAGATAAACGACTTGGGCATTCTCATTGACGATTTGGAAATGCAAAAGGCGGGGCTTGAACTTGAACGGGGTTTGCCGATCACCAAACAAGCCATATTTGATTTTATTGCCGAGTTTACCGACGGCGACCCAACGGACAAAGCGTTTCAGAAAACCATCATCGACAACTTGGTTGTTACCGTCTATACCTACGACGACCAAAGCGTTATTTATTTCAGCGTCGGAAACCGTAAGGACTCTCCCTTAATTACTAAGAGAGAAACCGACGAAATCATAGAAAAAAGAGTAGACCGCGAGGGTTCTACTCTTGACGACATTGGCGGACTGACCGATAACGAATCCGAACTCTTTATCAAAGTACGCATAGGAAAAGGGTATTTCCGCCTAATAGCCTAATATTAAACGAAAACACCCCATAAGTCAAGCGGAAACACCCCCCTTGTCGAGGCGTTCCAAAAATTCATATACTTTTGCGGCGGTGATATTTCCCATATCGCCGCCGTGTTCGCTGTATCGGAGTAAGTCATAGGCAAGCGCGCGGGCAACGCCTTTGACAAACTCGTTATCGAGCAATTTATTCTTCGGTTGTTTTGACATTTTGGCACTCCCTTTGTTTTTGCTTTTCCTCTGCAATATCTCTCATGCAATCTCTATAAATACGCTTTGCGAATCTTTTGGCAAGATATTCGAGGTCGTCGGGCGACAACTCTGCATATACATTTTTGCTTGCGTCGTTGAAATAAATCGTCGTTATGCAAGTCGCCTTAATGTACTTTGCCGAGATTACTTCGTAGGTATTTGCGTCAACAATAAAAATATGGTTGTCGGCATATGCATACCAATTTTCGCCGTTGCGCTCCATTCTGTCGGCTTGTAATATTCGCTCCCGCAAATACACATTCGCGTCAACATCTTTTAGGTCTGGAACTCTCATTGCTCTTTCCAAACCTATTTTGGACGCGTGAACTTTGCCAATGTTCTTGATTAAATCGTTCATAGTTATTATAACTCCTTTTTCGGTCGCTCCATTATAGCAAAATTCTTAAAATGGCAAGCTGCCGTCGTCCTCTATGGGTACTAATTCGAGCAGCGTTTTTTTTGCGCCTATCAATGCGCCCGTGGTTTTATCAACGGGTGCGTCTTTGGATAAATCAAAGTTATAGACTTTGTGAATACGGCGCAGAAACGCAGCCCATGTTTCGGGGTGTTCGGTTTGTACGTTTTTGTATTGCGCGGACAGCGGTATATTGGTAACGATAAACGCTTTTGTGTAGCAAGCGATTTTGTTGTTGTACCGTGCGGGAAGCCGCAGCGGGTAAACGTCTAAGTAATTCAGCATAATATCAATGCGGACTTGTGAGCGAAATTCCTCAAAAATAATAACGGATTCGTTGTTGTAATTATCAAAAAGGTTGCCGTCATAATTGGTTATGCGGTACACGTTTTCGTCGCCGTAGGTGTCCATGATATGACGGGTTTTGCCTAAGCCCGTTTTGCCGTAAATGTATACGACTTCTAAATCTAACCGCCGTATTTTGCCGAATTTTTTTGCGAAAACTTGTTGCTTGTATCGGTCAGCCCAACTCTGATGCCGCGCATATCTGCCGTGGTGCTTGCGGGATAAATCTACCTCGTCAAAGCCCTGCTCTATGTCGTCCATGATGTCGGTAAGGTCGGAGCGGTCGCCGCTGTCGGCAAATTTGCCAAATTCGTATGTTTCGCCCATTTTGGTATGAGCTTTGTCGGCGTACTCATTGACTTTGAAAACATAATCGCGGGCTTGGGCTTTTGTACCTTTGCGCGGGTCTAAGTGTGCGGACGGCTTAATATTCGGCTCGGAAAAATATCCTTTAACCGTTGTAAAATTCTTTGGTTCGCTAAATTCGATATAGCCTTGAAAATGCTCCGTGCCGCTTGGATTATTTTCCGTACCGTCGCCCTTTTCACGTCCGAAGCAGCCATATTTTGCGTGAGGTAGGTTTTTCAAGTATTCTAAAAGTTCCTGTTCTGATTGTTCGGGATTATTTATCGTAAACAACCAATTTCTGCGTCTGATTTCATTTGTCATTGGTTCATTTCTCCTTGTAAGATTCTTGTTTTTTGGGGTTGTGGGTAATCACAATATCACAGGGTGGTAGGGGTAATACTAAGCCCTACCACCCGATTTCAACTGTATAGCACGACGGGCGGCGCAAGTCGGGGGCTGCTTCGCAGACGCCCCCTATAAATCCTTGCACCGCCCGTTGTCGCGGGGTTAAACTGTTACGCTGATGTCCATAGAATACATGAGTTCAAACATTCGCTCTTGTCTAATTTTGCAGTATTGGGAAAGCGTGTTGACTACTTTTTCTTGGAAAACTTCAAATTCCGCAGCCGTCATTCCTAATTTTTCCGCAATGCGCGTGTCGAAGTAAAAATCAAAATAGTTTACGGCTTCCCATGCGATATGCGCGACTTTGTAACTCTCTTTTAGGCGTTTCAGTAATTTTCTGCGCTGTTTTCGCGCTTTGCCGTCAGACAACAATAGCGGCTCTTGCATTTTCTTGTTCCTCCTTGATTGCGATTTGTAGTAACGCCGTCCTAAAATGGCGCGTGTCGTAGCTTAGGGATTTTGTAGGCACTTTGAACCACCGCTCCTCAATTTCCCCGTTCCTTAAAATGTCGTACTTGTCGGGGTTTTTGGGCGGCGGCAGGCACAGCAACGCGCTTTCATACTTGGTGTAGGTAATGGCGCTCACGATTAAAAATTCGCCGTAGTTCTTTACCCCTAAGCAATGGATATACGCCCCCTGCTGTTCGCGGATTTTATCCCACGGGCGGTTGAGGGCTTGCGAATTGGTATGGACGTGCGAATCGTACAAGTGCCGTCGGAGCGCGATATGTATAGGCATCTCGCCGTAATTTTGGTTGAGTTCCTTATTGTACTGACAACCTAAGTACACACCCGCGTCCGAGATAAAAAAGTGATAGTTTTCCTCAAAATTCGGCTCAAATTTATGCGTCGTTCCGTTAATAAACGATTCATATTCATTCCCGCCGACGTTCAAATCTTTGAGGTCGCGCACTTCCGTTTGGCTATTGTAAAAAATGTTGCTGTAATGCTTTTTGCCCTGCAAGTTTATCGTATGGGCGAAAATAACGTCTTTCCCCGCGCCGCGCAGACCGTAAACGGCAACGTCGAAATTATCAAAGGTGCTTTTCAGCCACTCGTTTTGAACGTGCCAATACTGCGATTCCTGTTCCTCTTTGCGACGGCGGCGCAAGCGCAACATAATTGCCGTGAACACGGCGGCGAGAATCAGCGCAAGCAGACCAGCGCCGCCGTACACGAATACCTTATCCATGATTTTTACCTCAATTTTAAGATTTTTTGCGTTTGAAAATGAGCCGCCAAAGCGCACGGAACGGCATGGAAAGAATACGGATAAATCCTTTGAATAAAAACCACGCCAATTTCAATAGCAGCGTCAGCAGCAGAATGAGAGCCGCTATCATTTATATTGCCGCGCTTTTTTCAGCATGGACACGCCCTTAATGACGAAATAGAGTATCAAGAATCCCGCGAGAATCACGCCGACCAAAATAAGCACGTCCAAGAAGTTAGATAAAAAGCCCTTTGAAGTGTTGCCGCCGCCGAATAGGTTTTTGAACGCCGCCGCGATAGTTCCCATAAAGCTCAAATTCACGTCGTTTTCTTTCAAATTCATGGCTCGGCGGAGCGCGTCGTCGTCGTCCATTCTATACAACATTCGCCCAGGGTCGATTGCGGAAGTATACATACCCATATCGCCCATTTTCTTTAAGATGTCGTCGCGGCTTTTGGGCGAATAGGGT
>Ga0123356_10006248_pt1 | contig 12035 bp, 5 predicted proteins | sample TergutEmb28metaG_2_FD_92546 | JGI IMG/M metagenome (GOLD analysis project Ga0123356, IMG submission 92546) | Embiratermes neotenicus P3 segment gut microbial communities from Petit-Saut dam, French Guiana - Emb289 P3 | ecosystem: Host-associated > Arthropoda: Insects > Digestive system > Gut ... | reverse complement strand
ACTTATATGGAATTCAGCAGGCCTCGTAATGCTGCCTCTCCGCCGGAGTATGAAGGAAATCAATTTGAGAATACCGAGGGCTTCACAGGTTATGAAAGGACTCTGAATCGTACGGTGGATGAAGCTATCCTCAGCTACTACCTCAACATCGATTGCCTCAAACGAACATCGAGCGACCCGCTGCGGTTTGCAAATGCATGGATCCGCCTTTATTGGCTCTACAACGACCAAGGCAGCAAGGATTTTGCAAAACATGCTGCAAAACAGGCACGGCATTATTACTTAAGATATTTAGAGCACGGCACAGACACGATGTCGGTTGATGATAAAATGCGGCTCAATATGATATTGGGCGAACTGGCTGTGATTTTTGAAGATCACAAACAGGCTTTAGATTTTTACACCGTAAACACCGTCATTGGTAAAAGCTCAAAAAGTGAATTGCTTCAAGAAAGCATAAAGCGCTGCAAGGAGCTTAAGAAACTGACTTAACAAGGCAGTGAGAAAGAGATTTAAATGCAAATACTCAAAAATAAAAAACTACTTGCTATTATTGCTGTTGTTATTTTCGTCCTCGCTCTTTCAACAACAGTGCTTTTTATATGGCAGCCATGGAAGGATGAAGAGTACCGGGGACCTGTAGCATCGGGCGAGGCTGTGGCAGTCATGACCACGAAAATAGTAGTGTACGATGGATTGTGGGAGCCAACGCGGCATTCTGATGAACTATACTATCCTATAGGTTTAGCATTACTTGACGGCAATATCATAGTTGCCGATTCTAAATGTGACAGAATTCAAGTAATAGACGGTGAAAGAAACAGACGGATCGGTCTTCCCGGTCAATATGGGTTATCTTACCACGATTCCGGTGCATTGATAGACGGCTATCGGGAAAACGCCATGTTTATGAAGCCTTCAAGCGTTTTCGTCTGCCCTCTTGGTGATGTTATTATCGCAGATACAGACAACCACGCCATCCGCAGGATGGATGAGGAGTACGTCATCACTATTGCAGGTGACGGAACTGCCGGTTTCAGTGACGGCAGAGAAGGCTTTGCACAGTTTAACTATCCGCGAAGTGCCGTTATGTGTCCCGACGGGTATATTTACGTAGCAGACACTCTTAATCATGTAATACGGCGCATCGACAGCGACGGTGTTGTAACAGTATTTGCAGGTGCGCCGCAAGAACAGGGGTATGCCGACGGAAGTCAAACGCAGGCGCGTTTTTTTGAGCCAACGGGACTATATGTTGATAACGGCGGAGTGTTATATGTAGCCGACAGCGCCAACCACGCCATACGAAAAATAGAAAACGGCATAGTTACGACAGTCGCGGGAAGACCGGGCGAAATCGACAGATATTCCGGTTATCATGCCGGTGATTACGTAGACGGCGAGAATGAAACTGCACGGTTTAATTTTCCGCGGGATATTGCGCTTATGCCTGACGGCGGAATAATGGTTGCCGACAGTTTAAATCACGCCATACGGTTAATTACACCTGACGGAACAAAGACGATCGCCGGGAACGGAATGGCCGGTCAGTTTTACGCTTCGGCGGAAAACTTAAAGCTGACAAGACCGGAGGGAGTATATACAGATGGAGAGACACTGTACATATCTGATTCATACAACAATCGCGTTCTTACTGTTCCGCTGACAGAGCGGATACTGGGAGGCAGACCTTCACGCATCCAAATGTTGGCTGAAACAGGCATTTCAACCGATTCACGCTACTCTTATCAAGGTGATATACGTGTATTTATAGAAGACATGTGGGTCGATATGGGAAGAGTTGCGCCATGGAACACAGCAGATGCGATCTATGTTCCCATTCGTCCGCTGTTTGAGGCATTGGGTGCAACTGTAACTCTCGATGAACGTACAAACCTGCTTACTATCAAGATACAGGAATGGGATACTGTTTTGGCACTGGACATAGACTATTTTATTCTCAAGGGCGTTGCCGTTACTACCATTGAAGAGATCGAGCGATTATTCCCGCACACGTTTGAGTGGTTTCCCGAATTCAGCACGATCGCGCTGCATGTACCAAATGATTTGCGGTGAGGGTTGGAGGTAAGTATATGATCAAGAAACTTAAATATCTGCTGCCCTTATTTTTGCTGATCATGTTTGGAATGATCCAGTATTTTAGCCTGATCCCGGTGATAGATAATTTAATACATGATGACTTTCTTGCAAGTGAACGTAAGCCGATGGAGAATATTATCATTGTCGGCATGGATGAGCGCAGTATCAGGGAAATTGGCACATGGCCCTGGCCGAGATTTTTTATGGCAGATGCAATAGAGCGGCTGACAGAAATGGGTGTCGCTGCTATCGGGATAAATGTCTGGTATGATGCTCATGGTGCAGTTGAGGAGTATGATGACAGGCTTGTTGAGGCAGCGGAAAAAACCGACAGGCTAATACTTGCTGCCACAGCCAATTTAACTGATGCCCGCAACTTTGCGGCAGATGATTACATCCTGCCGTTTGACGAGTTAGCCGAGGTTTCACAGTACGGGTTTATAAATGTTCTCGCAGATGACGACGGCGTTATGCGCCATGCGCTCACATCATTAAGATATGGGGATATCAATATACATTCCCTGCCGCTTGAAGTCTATCGAACGTATAGTCGGGTGATGGGAATGGATGACAATATACACAGTATCCCACTTGATGAGTACGGGAGTTTTCCCATAAATTACGTCGGACGGCCCGGATCGTTTACACATCTATCTTTATGGGGTGTAATCAACGAGGAATATAATCCGGCACTGTTTAAAGACGCTATTGTATTGATCGGTCCTTATGCACAGGGCATCGGCGACGGCGGTTTCCCGACCCCGCTCGACAGGCGCGCCCCGACTTACAGTGTTGAAATCAATGCAAATATCATTCAAAACATGATCGAGGATCAATATAAACAAGATGTACCGTGGTGGATCAATCTACAGGTTTTGATTTTTGCGGGAATCATTGTTATTATCCTTCTTCCAAGGCTCAAACCGCTTCCGTCTGTCATTGTAACTGTTATCCTTATTTCTGCCGTTCTTGGCGGAGCGAAGCTGGCTTACGAGCAATTTGATTACATTATCAAAGCCGGAGATGTAATAGTATTTCTAATATTCTGCTTTATCGGCAGTCTTGCGCTCGGGATACTTGCGGCAAGGCAGGAAAAAAACCATATCCACGGACTTTTCGGGCGTTTTGTCGCTCCCGAGGTCGTAAGCGAGCTGATGAGCGGCGGCGTTGAGATAAAGCTCGGCGGAATCGAAAAAGAGGTTACTGTATTGTTCGTTGATATCCGCGGGTTTACAGCATTTTCGGAAGCCAACCCGCCCGATAAGGTCGTCAGCATGGTCAACCGGTATCTTGCCTTAACAAGTAAGTCCATTCAGGAGCAGGGAGGCACTCTGGATAAGTATATCGGTGATGCGACTATGGCGGTTTTTAACGCGCCGAACGATCTGCCCGATCATGCTAAACGCGCTGTGCAAGCGGCATGGGCAATGAAAGAAGGCGCTGTCTCGCTGCATGATGAGATCCTTCAGGATTATGGCGTGGATCTGCAGTTCGGTATCGGTATCAACACGGGCATCGCTGTTGTCGGTAATATGGGTTCGGATTTCCGTATGGATTATACGGCAATAGGTGATACTGTAAACACTGCCGCAAGGCTTGAAAGCAACGCAGAAAAGGGACAGGTAATAATGTCTGACTCAACTTATCAGCTTGTTAAGGATTATGTTGAAGTGACAGACATGGGAGTACTGAGTGTCAAGAATAAAAAAGTCGGAATACAGATATACGGCTTACTTGGAATCAAGGTCTGACAGATGACATCAAGGAAGGCACAATGAAGAAACTGGTATTCATTATTTTAATACTTCTTTTTGCTCTTGCTTTGCCTGTTGCATCTGCCAGTGAGGATGATGAGCCGAGAGTAACTGCGATGCGCGGGAATGTCACGGTATACAAATCCGGAGGGCTGAATCATGTATCGATGTATGTCGGTATGGATATAGGAGACGGGGATGTTATTGTTACGGGTCTCAACTCGTCTGTTACTGTCAATTATCACAAGCAGGAGATAGTAGTGGGTGAGCTTACAATGCTTTCTATATGTTCCGTATGGAATCGTCATGAACGCAGTGACAGCTCATTAGTGCTTGTTGAAGGAATGATAAGAAAGCGCGTAGATGTCGTGCTTAATGATAATTCAAGAAATGTTATACGTGCCGCAAACACCATTGCTGGTGTGCGCGGCACCGAATATATCCTTATATACAGCCGTATGGGTCTGGAAGACGGCAGCGAAGAAAACTCATTTACCCGTCTTATGGTTCTTGAAGGAGAGGTCAGTTTTGATCTTGCTGTGCAGGGCGAAGACGGCGAAGAAGAGGTACATACCTTCATAATCGGTGCTGACGGTGTGGTCCGTATAGAAAGCGATATAAGGGGTAATAAGACAGGCACTTCCCTGCCCGGCCAACAAGCCCCTGATACATTTGCTGTTTCTCTCAGTGATTTGGATATAGTAATACTTGAGGCTTTAAAAAATGATGAGCGAATTAGGCAGCAGATGCCGGAACTGCTTCCTTTTATTGACAATGCAATTGAACAAAAGACTATCGAAAATGAAAAAAGGGCGGAAGATATAGCACATAATGCAAGACCTGAGCCACAGCCTATTTATTCTTCAGACGCTCCTGCTGTTCTGCCGACATTGCCTGTTCCTGAGGAAAGAGGCGAACCTATCCCGGTAGTCACTCCTGCACCATCAACGCCTGCACCGTCATCACCTGTGCCGGAACCTGCGCCTGTACCCGTACCTACACCGGCGCCCACCCAGGCACCCGCTCCAGTCCCTACCCCTGTACCGGAACCATCACCACCATCGCCGCCTCCACCTCCGCCTCCACCTCCCCCGGATCCGCAAGACCAGGCAGAGTTTTATATCGATCCTGTCGGAGCAGTTTTGCACGGCAGCACTCCGTTTACGCTAGTTCCCCGGGGCGGATCGGGAGAAGGAGCAATTACATTCGAGCTTACATCCGGCAATGCCGTTTCTGTCGCCCGTAATACCGGCATGGTCATCATCGAACGCGCCGGAACTGCTGTTATAACCGCCACAAAAGCAGGGACAAGTGTGTATAAACCGATAAGCTCAACGATCACTATAAATGTGGGTACACGGCATATATCAAATGCAACTGTAACTGTCACAAGCAGCCACACCTATAACGGTACTGTGCATACACCGGTATTTACAGCAGAAGACTGGGTCAACCCGAACATTATCACAACCGGTGATTACACCGTCAGCTATACAGGCGATCGCATAAATGCAGGAACATTTAATATAGTACTCACGGGACAGGGCAACTACCACGGTACAAGGCAGGAATCTGTCACTATAAGTAAAGCAGACCCGACCTACACAGTACCAACAGGTTTGACCGCAGATTATGGCGATTTACTTTCGAGTGTTTTATTGCCAACCGGCTGGTCATGGGATTCGCCCGGCGACTCAGTCGGATCTGTAGGCAGCCGGGTGCATAAGTCGACCTTTACTCCTGCCGATACAGTCAACTACAACATAATTACAGGTATTGACGTGACCATTAATGTAGTAGGAATTGATCAAGACCCACTCATTATCGGTACTCTGCCAACATCGACGTACGGCGGCACTGGATTTAACCTTACAACCTATGTCAGCGGCGGGACGGGAACAGGCGCACTCAGCTTTGCTGTTACAGCAGGTAACGCAGTATCTGTGGCTGCAAGCACTGGTATGGTGACGATTGAAAGAGCCGGAACGGCGACTGTCACAGTCACCAAAGCAGCTGATAATAATCACAACCCGATAAGCGCAACCGTGGATATCGTTGTCGAAAAGCGCGCTATAACCAACGCGACGATTTCCTCCATCACCGGTCTTGTTTATACGGGTCTGGCTCAAACACCGACACCATCTGTTACGGACGGTACAAGTCCAAACCTGATCACGACCGCTGATTACACTGTATCCTACAGCGGAAATACTAATGCAGGTACTGATTCAGCAACAGTGACTATCACAGCCACTTTAGCCGGGAACTACAGCGGCACAACAAGCATAGACTTCAGCATCGGTAAGGCGGCACTCACCGTAACGGCGGAAAATAAAAGTATTTCATATAATGACCCCGTTCCTACATTGACAGCAGCTTATGCAGGTTTTGTGAATAATGAGACCACGGCTGTGCTAAGCGGGGCACCTGCTCTGTCAACAACATATACTCCGGGAAACTCTGTCGGCAATTATACGATAACCGCTGCCATTGGTACATTAGCAGCAGCAAACTACGACTTCACATTTGTCAACGGCACAATCTCAGTCGGTCTGGCTGACCAGGCAACCTTGACAATTACTGATCCCGGGAGTAAAACGTTTGGTGATACTTCGTTTACACTCGCAACAACCGGTGGTTCGACCGGCGGGACTGTTACATTTACAAGCTCGCAGCCAAGTATTCTGTCGATAAGCGGCAATACGGCTACGGTACTGGGTGCAGGAAGTGTCACCATTACAGCCGAAATGGCGGGAAATACCAACTACAGGCCTGTGACTACAGAGTTCACATTAACGATCGCCGCAAAGAATCTTTCAGCCTCGACAATTACTGTAACAAGCAACAGTGTAGTATATAATGGTTCGTCTCAATCACCGACAATCACCGCTACAGATAGTTCAACCCCGCTTGTACAAGGAGCAGACTTTAGCTATACATTCACACCACAAGCAAATGCAGGTGATTATTCAGTGAGCATAAGCGGTATAGGCAACTACACCGGGACGGTGACCAGAACGTTTACAATTACCGCAATTCAGCTTACATGGAACACAAACGGTGCTGCCAATAATAAGACATACAACGGAACGAATGCTGCGACTGTTTTAACAGCACCTGCTTTGATAGGTATACTAAGCGGTGATACAGCTACGGTAACTGTAACAACAGGTACTATTACGTTTAACAGCATCAATGCCGGGACCGGCATAGGAATAACCGCAAGCGGCTGGGGCATAGGCGGTACAAGTGCCGGGAACTATATTGCACCTGTTGCGCAACCTGCTTTTGCAAATGCAAATATTACACAGGTTACACTTACACCGACAATTAATTTCTCCGCAGTTACAGGTAAGGTTTACGACCGGTCGACTGCCATAACAGGGACACAACCTTCGATCACTCTTTCGGGTGCGGTGAACAGTGAAAGTCCGACTGCATCTGCTACATTTGCGTTTGCTGATTTAAATGTCGGCAATAATAAACCTGTTAATGCGACAGGAATAACACTTGGAGGAACATGGGGTACAAACTATGTACTTTCGGCAACTTCCCTGAGTAATGTGGTTGCAACCGGAGTAAATATAACACCGCTGCAACTTACATGGAACACAGGCAGCACTGTTGATGAGAAGACGTACGATGGCAATAACTCCGCAACCGTCGACACCGCACCTACGCTTAGTGGAGTGATCAGTTCTGACTCTGTAACGGTCACTACAGGCACGGTAACATTTAGTGATGCAAATGCAGAGTATGGTAAAGCAATCACTGCAGCCGGATGGGGCATCGGCGGCACCAATGCCGGAAATTATACAGCACCTTCCGCGCAACCTGCGTTTGCCAATGCAAATATTTTGCCTTCTCCGTTGACACTAAGCTTCACAGGTGCGGCAATCAGGCTCTCGCCGGTAGACCCGTCTATAGTCATTACTTCAAGAATAAGCATAACCGGTCTGGTCGGCTCTGACACAGTTCCGATAAGTATGGGAACCAATACCTATGTGACATTTACTCCCGCAACAAACACGTTGGCATACAGTCCTTTAGTCGCTGTAGCGGACCCGGATCAGGCACTCGTTTTCACAGCAAATGCCGGCGGCAGCGATCCTAACTATACTATGGCAAACGCAACATTGGATATCACGGTACACGACGGGTTGGCAGAGGGCGACCGCGCTATACCTGTTACACAGGCAAATATAACAAGAAATACGACCGGTTTTAATGCCTACGCCAGAGCGGCAGGTATAGACAAGCACTATGTTTTGGCTGAAAACGTAACACTTACGGGGGGCAACAACTGGACTCCTATCGGCACAACAGCAGAACCGTTTATAGGCAGTTTTGACGGCAGTTATAACGGCGACGCAAAAACGATAACCGGACTTAGTATTACTAACACCAACAGCAATATAGATAGTGGTATGTTCAGGGAACTCGGTCCGGAAGCACTTGTAAAAAATCTCACGCTTGCATCGGTTAACATAATCAGCAATTCCATTACAGGCGGCATAGCGGGAAAGAATTATGGTACGATCGATAACTGCACAGTGACAGGTACGATCTCGTCAGCCAGTCACTATATCGGCGGTATCGCAGCCTATAACGATGGATATGGTGCAAATATAGGTTCTATCAAAAACAGCAACACGGATGTGTCTTTAAGCGGCACGCAATATTATATGAGTACTGTATCAGGAATAGGCGGCATTGTAGGAATGAACATGCTTGCGGGAGCAACTGTTGAAAACTGTCATTCGACCGGAAGTGTAAACGGATTTGAAAATGTCGGCGGTATTGTAGGTTATAATTGGGGTGGAACAATCGATAGATGCTACTCGACCGGAATTATAACATCGACATTTGATAATGATGTTAGCCGCGGAGTCGGCGGAGTCGTTGGGGTTTTAGAGGACTTGGGAACAGTGCAAAGAAGCTTTTCTACCGGTGATGTTAACGGTGTAAAAAGCGTTGGCGGTGTAGTAGGTGCTCATATTAGAGGCAGTATTTTAGATTGCTATGCCACCGGTAATATCACCGGAAAGAGTGCAGTCGGAGGTATTGTCGGCCGCAGATTCTCTACAGCCGAAGTGAGTGTACTTACCAGGTGTTATGCAACCGGTGATATCTATGCTGCTGAAGATATGGTCGGAGGCATTGTTGGAGAAGACTTAGACGGAAGTACAACAAAAACTGTGGCGCTTAACGATGATGTGACATCTGCCATTTCTGCCGCTTCGACGGGACGCATCGCAGGATCCAGCAGTGTAGCGCTTGTTGACAATTATGCATATGCGGGTATGTTGGTGAATGGCAGTATTATAGGTGGTACTCCGGGAGATTTACACGGTACGAACATCGATAGCACTACTCTTTGGACAACACTGGGTTTCACAGACCCGTGGTGGACTGAAGTTTCGGGCAGGCTGCCGGATTTGTCGACGTATTTAATTGGCGGAACGTCAATGATAATTAACGAGTGCTTATTCTGCGGATTAGACCTAGACGAATGTGAATGCGATTGTTTCTTATGTTTTGGGCTGGATGAATGTTTTTGTGATGGTAATCCGGAAGAAATAGTTACTGAGGACGAAGACCCTGAACATGAGCCGGATCCGGCTGAGGAGGGAGACGGCTCTGATATCCCCGTTGCTGTAATGATACTTGTGCCGCCGGCTGTCGGTTTTGGCGAGATATTGCGCAGGCGTTTTGGCTTGCGCTTACCGTGGATTTCCAGTAGACGCAACGGGCGGAGGCGTCTGTGATGAGAAGGCAGAAATACAAAACGGCTTTCATGAGTTGGGCACATAAAAAACCAAAAAGAAAAGAAGCCGCAAAGAAAAAACAAGTGTCGGAAAAGCGGCAGAGTAATCGTTTGGTCATCCTCATCACAGTTATAGTGCTGATTGCAGTGACATCTACCATGTTCTTTATCCGGGGCGATGTTTTTGACAGAAGCAGCACGCCGGATCACATAACCGTAACCGTTGCGTGGAACCCCGGAAGCATAGCTGACGATATGGTTCGGGCGATGTCAGCAGCAACTGACACACAGATATCTCTGCTTAACATCACCGGTGCAAACGGAGCAACGGGAGCAAATGCTGTTTTTCAATCAGAGCGGGACGGTACGGAGCTGCTTTCCACAAGCTTGTCGACTCTCGTAACTGCCGAAGCAACGGGCTTTAGCGAACACTCACAAAAAGACTGGGAAGCGTGGCTCTGCGCTTTTTCACCCGCAGTCATTGTCATAGCTGACGATTCTCCATATCACTCCATGGACGATCTGATAACAGCGATACGCCAAAATCCCGGCAGATTACGCTGTGCAGACAGTGGATTCGGAACAGTTAGTTTTGCTGCGGCAGAACTTCTGAGCACACGGGTGATACTGGAGATTGACCAGATATCGTTCGCCGGCAGCAGTCAGGCTGTAAGGGCTTTACAAAACAGTGCACTTGCGGAAAATGAAGCTGAGTTTGCGGTCTTGCTTTCATGCGAAATCACAGAATATTTACGCACAGGTCAGATACGTGCGATCGGTGTATTTAGCAATGAGGAATTTATCCTGCATAATGATAATGCCAAAATATCTATACCGGCAATAAGCGGTATAGACAGCAGATTGGACGCTGTGTTACCATTTGGTGAGTACTTCGGATTATTTATCCCGGCTGACACAGCGCTTTCCGGACTTCACAGTCTGGACTCTCTCATTAATACTTCTGTCGATTCCGAAGTATTTTCCGGCTTCACAAATAAAGCAGGGCTGGCAAATATAAAATACGACAGACATATCAGCGGTGCTGCCATTGAACATTTCAGCCCGCTGATCAACTGGACACTATATGACACAGGGTTTTTACCGACAAACCCGGAAACACTTGGAATACCAAGACCATAAAGGAGAAATCAAGATGAACAACAACTTTTATGTTACTTTCCTCGGCACCAACGGCTCATGTGCATACAATTGCGGCAGCCGTGAGAAATTCGGCACCAATACGCTTAGTGTGGCAGTAAAGACCGGAGATGAGGTAATCATCTTTGACGCGGGCACAGGCATCTGCGGTCTTAGTGAGTTATCTGAGTATGAAAGTAAGCACAAGCACCTTTTCCTGACTCATTATCACATGGATCATATTGACGGGCTGTTGTTCTACTCGGATTTATTTGACCCCGACATAAAGATCGATATATATGGCCGGGGTGATGTAGAAGCGACACTGAATGGCTTGATATCTCCCCCGCTTTGTCCTGTAGGACCTGAAGTATTCAGAGCAAATCTAACATTTCATACTGTTTCGGAAGACCAACCAATAACCTTGCCGGGGGAGGTATCTGTAAAAACACACAAGCTGTCACATCCCGGTGGAGCACTGGGATGCCGTGTTGAGTATGGCGATAAGTCATTTTGTTATTGTGTTGATGTTGAACTGTCAAATCACAAAAATGATGATAAACTCATGGAGTTTTTCCGTGATGTGGACTTGCTGGTCCTCGATGCATCGTTTGCAGACGGAAAAGTAATACCCGGCTGGGGGCATTCTTCCCCGAGCGAATGCGCCGAATGGGCTGCGAAAGCAAATGTCAGCAGACTTGCGCTTTATCATTATAACTATAAAATGACTGATGAAGAAATAGATAAAATGGAAGATATCGCAATGAATATATTCCCGGACACATTCGCAGCAGCCGATGGCATGAGTATAGAATTGTAGCGGGATTGCAACCCGGTCATCTTATTCTTTTACATTATTTTTAAGCTTTACCAGCAGTTCTTCCGCACCTTTGACCAATGTCTCAATGCTGCCGTTGTCAAACGGGGATCTCAGCCCGGCTTCGGCAATCAAATCGGTAAGTTTACGTGTGCCTGCTTTTTTAAGGAGGTCTAAATAACTTCTCCAAGCGGCGGTTTTGTTTGTTTCCATCCAGATGCGGTACTGGATCGCACATGTTTGCGCCAGACAGTAGTCGATGTAATAGAACGGGGTTTCGTAGATATGCGCCTGCCGCTGCCAGTGCCCGCCTTTTCCGAAGAATGGGTCTCCGTCATAGTCCAGATGCGGTTTATACTCTTCTTCGAGTTTTTGCCATGCAGCTTTGCGATCGTCGGGTGACATTTCGGGATTTTCGTATACAATGTGCTGGAACTCATCAACCATGCACCCGTAAGGT
>Ga0123356_10006247_pt1 | contig 12036 bp, 13 predicted proteins | sample TergutEmb28metaG_2_FD_92546 | JGI IMG/M metagenome (GOLD analysis project Ga0123356, IMG submission 92546) | Embiratermes neotenicus P3 segment gut microbial communities from Petit-Saut dam, French Guiana - Emb289 P3 | ecosystem: Host-associated > Arthropoda: Insects > Digestive system > Gut ... | reverse complement strand
CAGGCGTTAAGTGCCTATTATAGTATAACAGCTGATTCGGAATTTCGTGAAAGGGAACGGCTTTGGGCAAAAGCTCGCCACGATGAAGCCACCGCTTTGTACCATGCGGAAAAGAAAGGTGAAAAACGAGAACGTAAAAAGTGGAAGTCAGTTGTCGCTGATCATAAAGCTGAAATATTAAATAAAGACACTGAAATCGCTCGTTTGAAAGCGGAACTGAAAAAACGGCAGTAACGAGTTTATTTACGCTTTTTTCAAGATTGCGCGGTAATCCGGTTAATAATCTTTATTCGCTGTTTATCATTCATCAATTAATCTTAAAGTTAAAATACGGTCAATATCTTCTAAAATAGCCTTTTTTTGGTCTTTTTTTGCAGATAATTCTATTGTTTTTATCGAAAAAAACTCAAGAGTATCGATTTTTAGCGCATTTGCTAATTGTTCCAGCATTTTAATGGAAGGAAAACGCCTGCCTGTTTCTATTAATGCAATGTGATTATCAGAAATATTTATTAATTCCGCTAGTTTTGCCTGCGACAAACCCTGTTTTTTACGATGCTGCTTCAAATTAAATGATAGCACCTTCCTCAGATCTGTCATTTTCTATCCTTAATAGTTAGGTTTTTTGATAATACCTAATTGAAAGATATGCTACCAATGACAAATAGTAAAGAAAATATGATTATATAGCATTAATATTGACAAAAAGTCAAATAAAATGTATTATTTTGACATGAAAGTATCAAAAAAGAGTTTTTTATTAATTTTCTTTGGTTTTATGCTTATTATTGGGTTGGATGCTCAAATGCGATTAGCAGGGCATAATAACTTCAATGTCTCAGCCGGATCAGGACAATCAGAAATTATTATTAATGCGGAAAACTCTGATCGTGATATTGCTGTATGGATGAATGGTACAATTGTAGCTCATGTAACCCCAAGATCAAGAGAAAAAATAATTGTTCCAAATGGGCAATATCAATTAGAAGCAGCTGATACAACATCAAGGAATAACCAATGGGCCATTGGTACTAAAAGGTTAATAACTGTAAACGCAAATTCAAATAGCATAATTATTGGCATGACACTCCGTTATGGCGCCTTGTTAAGTTTAAGTATTCAAAGTACAAGCTCTCTTGGCGGCGGCGGTGTACCTGTCGCTACTGTACAACCAAATCCGGCACCTGCACCCACACCTGCTCCGGCGCCGACACCGGCGCCTGCACCGACGCCTGCGGTTACTCCCCGTCCTCCTGCCGGTGGAAATACAATCGAAAGCGCTGTAACAAGATCGGTAAATGTAATAATAGAAACCCTACCCAATAACACAACTGTAGCAGTACTTAGTATTTCGACCAATGATCCTGATCTTGCAATTTTTGTTATAGAGGAATTGGCATATTATTTGGTTAATACCAGAAGATATAGAGTTGTGGATCGGGCAAGCCTTGACGCGATTCAAAGAGAAGCGGCTTTTCAGTATTCCGGTGATGTTGATGACAGTTCGGCAGTTAGTATTGGCAAATTGTTGGGTGCAAATATTGTAATTACAGGAAGTATTAGCGGAAGCGGTTCTACAAGGAGGTTGCGTGTAAAAGCATTAGATGTACAAACAGCCGAGATTTTAGCAATGGCTTCAGAAGCTTATTAAATATGACTTACTAATGTTTATTTCTGGTTCATGTTATGAAACCGGTATAGATTATAGATTTTATCTATAAATAATTTTAAAGGAGAAATGTATGAAAAAAGTTTGTGTAGTTGTAATACTTTTGATGTTTATATCATCAGGGTTATTTGCAATGGAAAGGACAGTTGGTGGTGGATTGCTTTATAATTTAGCTATCAGTAATTTATCAGGATCTGAAACGTTTGAAGGTGAATCTTTTAGTTTAGATGCAGATTTGACTCGTAATGGTTTTGGCGCGTTTGGTTTTTATGGCATCAGCCAGTTTTGGGAAGTTAATTTTGGTTTTCTTTATAAGAACCCTTCAAAAGTAAAAGTAACAGAAACATTCAATGGGGTAACTAATACTTACGAAATGAGTGGAGGTCTTGATAGTGTATTAGCCTTACAATTAGGCGTTTATTATAAATATCCTATTCCTGTATCGGATACTTTGGTATTTTTTCCAACAGGCGGCGTTGATTTTGAATTTACATTAGGCGGAGATGGCGGCGCTGAAGCAATGGATTGGTGGCATGATCTTTGGTTAAGAGCCGGTGTAGGGTTAGACGCATTTTTAAACGAAAGAATGTTTATAAGAAGTCATCTTATTTACGGAGCATCTATTCCATTTGGTGGGGATGTTAAACCGCTCGAATTAGGAGTAGGTCATGGTCTTTTAATTAAAGTTGGTTTGGGCTGGATGTTATAATCAATGAAGTTTAAGATACTTGTTTTTCTGTTCCTTGGCATTTTTACTCATGTTTTATTTGCTCAATCATTGGCAAATTCGCAAGCAGCGGCAGATGACGCGACTCGCAGGCTGGAGGAAGCTCTAAGGGGTGGTTCTGCAGCGTCAGGAAATACACAAAACGCGCCTGCTGCTCAAGTAACAAGGGGTGGAGAACGCCCTGCATGGGTAATAAATCCCTATGCAACTTTGTCACAAGATCATTATGTCGCTGCTGTAGGATATGCTTCAAACCGCGCCGAAGCTGAAAGAAGAGCTTTAGCCAATCTTGTAGTCTTCTTTGGAATATCAATCGATACAAGATTAGAAGTTACATCCATATATTCGGAAGCAGTAAATAATGGGTTAATTTCATCATCAGAAAATACTCATGTAAATGACACAATTGCTACAGCAGCTTCTTTAAACAACCTTATAGGAGCTCAAGTTGTAAGTGTTTGGGACGATGGACGCGGAACTGTAAATGTGCTTGCTTATATCGAAAAAGAAAGAACAGCTGTTATATATACGCAGTTGATTCGTTTGAATCAAAGCAACATAGAAAATCTTACCAGAATGAGCAATGCCGAAAAAAACACATTTACAGGTTTACAGCGTTTCAGGCTTGCTGTTATACTTGCGGGAATTAATGCCGAATATGCAGGCATTGTTTCGCTTGTTGGAGGTTCGACAGTTTCGCTTAATATAACTACGGCAGATAGTTTAAATTTGGAGATACAAAACATAATAAGGAATATATCTGTTGGTTTTAGTATTACTGGTGATTCCAACAACCGTGTTAGAGACGCTTTCGCAAGAGTCTTAAATAGCGAAGGACTTAGGACACAGGGCAGCAATACTCCCTATGTTTTGGAAATAAGTATAAATATGGCGGAAGCTGTGTTTCCCAATAATAATTTTATTTTTTGCCGTTTTACTGTAAACGCAAACTTGGTTGAAAGAGCTACTGGCTCTGTAATTCTTTCATTTACTATAACAGACAGGGAAGGACATACTACTTACGAAGAAGCGCAAGCTAGATCATATTTAAGAATTGAAAGGATGATAACTGAAAGTTACCCCGGTTTGTTACGCGAATACCTCGCGGCGCTAATGCCGCAGTAATCGTGTATATACTACTGTTTTCGTATGAAGACAGATATACTGTTTGGAGTTAAAAAATGAAAAAAACTCTTTTTGTTACAATTACAATTTGTTTGCTGACAGCTTTAATAATGTCATGCGCATCTACAGGTAATTCATCATCTGGCAATGCTCGCCGTGTTGATTCAAGATTACCGGCAGAAGTAAGGGACGCAATCAGAAACGCGCCTGAAAACGCTCTTGTGGGAGTTGGAACCGCAAGAATGGCTTCTTTAAGCCAATCCAGAACAATTTCCGCAACAAGAGCACGCGCGGAAATTTCACGTCAGATGGATACTATCATACAGGATATGGTACGTGATTACACCGCAGGCAGTGAAGTTGATCATTCTGCAGTAATTTCTTTCCAGGAAAATATAACAGTAGCTCTTTCACAATCAAGGCTTCAAGGTTCATCTATCGTTGATGAAATTGAAGATGAAAGGGGAAATTACTGGACAATTATTATGCTGAATAAAACAAATACTGTTAACGAGATCAATCAAGCAGTAGCAGCAGCCAAACTTCGCGTTCCCGCAATGGCTTCTTTTGATGCCGAAAGACGCATGAATAACGCGTTTGACAATTTTGTAGGTTCAAACCAGGTTGGTTTTTCTGATAGAGATTAATAAAAAGGTAAGGAAGTATACATTATGAAAATCATTTTTGTTTTATTATTTGCGTTTGTTTTTTCATTTGCGGCTTTTGCAGGCGGGAACCAAGACACAAATACGTCTACCCAACAGCGTCCGGTAAGTAGCAGAATTCCACAAGAAGTAAGAGACGCAATTAGAAACGCGCCGGAAGACGCGCTTGTCGGAGTTGGGACTGCCAATTTAAGATCATTGAGCCAGTCACGAACTGTTTCCGCAACCAGAGCTCGCGCCGAATTATCACGCCAAATGGATACATTTATTCAGGATATGGTACGTGATTATACAGCAAGCAGTGAAGTTGACCATTCAGCTACTGTTTCATTTCAGGAGAATATAACAGTTGCGCTTTCGCGTTCAAGACTTCAGGGAGCTGTTATTGTTGATGAAGTTGAGGATGAAAGAGGAAATTACTGGACAATTGTCATGCTTAGCAGACAGAATGCGTTAAATGAAGTAAATCAGGCAGTATCTGCCGCAAAACTTAGTGTACCCGCAATGGCGTCATTTAATGCCGAAGATCGAATGGCTGCGGCATTTGAAAGGTTCCAGGGAACAGAACTAGGTTTTTCTGATCGAGATTAGTCATGTCAAGCAGGATGAAGTTAACATTCATCCTGCTTGATTTTAAAACAGTATGAAAATAGTTTTTGTTTTTATATTTATTTTTGTTTTCCCATTTTTTATTTTTGCTTCTGATTTACAGGAACAATACAGAAGCGGATATTTCATTATAAGACCTTCAAATAACAGGTTAACTGTTATAGGTGTATCAAATATAATGACGAGAAGAGAAGATGAAATTATTTCGGCAAGAGAAGATGCCGCGCGTAAAGTCGCAATGTATTTTGGCATACACGGAATTATTGAATCAATAAATAGTACAGGAATGAATTTTTTTGATTATTCACATGAATCAGATATAGAATTAAATTACGATAATAATTTTGAAAAATATATAGAACAATTAACCTTTGATCCGCAAATAGATGTATTAAGAACCAATGAAGCCGTTTTTGTTCGGTTTCAACATAATACAACTGTAACAAGTTTAAATTACAGAGCTACTTCAACAAACGGCCGCCCTAATTGGACAAGAAATCAAAATATGCCGGAAATAGCAGGTTTTATTACATCAGTTGGTTTTTCCAGAAATCAACGCCGTTTAAAAGATACAATATTCAGATCCGCAGAAGATGCCATAACACGAATGATACAGGATATGTCTACTACTGTTAACACAAGAGAAGTTTCCGTTGCCGAACATGGATCCTCCAGTGTTATACACGCAAGAAGTGAAGGAAAAATTAATAACTTCCAAATTATTGAAATTTGGATTGACCCTGTATCTCGTTCTGTCTATTCACTTGCGATTGCCAGGATAGGAGAGTAAGGAAATAATAGATTCCTTTGCCTTATTAAATTAAAATATTAATTTTAATAATGATACTTACATGACGCAATTATTATTTGATTGGAAAGAACTTTATAAACCAAGCGATGTTCCAGAGTAATACGACGAGACCAATATCCCGACCAGTTTCCTTTGAGAGGTTCTGGTTTGCCAGTTCCTTTAAAAGGGGTTCTCTTTATTTCCGTTATGAGAGCATTAATTTTTTTGAAAATCTTTTTATCTTCTTCTGCCCATTGCAAATAATCAGCGAAAGCAGTTTCTTCAAAACCTATCAACCTGCGGCTCTTTTTTCGGTATATTGTATAACCTGTTCAAGGTTTTCAAAAGAAACAAGGTTTTTACCATGTTTAATATTTTCTATAGCTTTATTTAGATGTTCCCGATTGGCGGGGGATTTGGCGAGGTATTCAGTTTCATCCCAAGAATCTTCGGATTCGCGGACAATTATTTCTATGTCACGGTTGAGATAAATACTTTGAACAGAAGCTACAAAGTTGGAGGAAAGTTCCTTTGCATTTAATTTATAAGTTGTTTCCATGATATTAAATTTAACATAAATGGATATATAAAACAAGGAGTTTATTTAATAACAAAAAAAAGCCCCAGGCTTTCACCTGAGGCTTCTATGAAGGGGACAGGGTGTTGCTATCCCCTTGTAAGGTTTACTTATTCAAATCATTTTCCAGAACGTTTTGTGTTATGCTGCCTGGTTTTGGCAGGTTGCCGATAGGTGTTTCAACAAAGTTATCTTTGCCGTCGCAGCGATCGAAAAGCCATGCAAGAACGCGGCAGTTTTCGCTGTAGCCGGGCCACATAAACCTGCCGTCCGCGCGAAATTAATGATATTACTACCACAAATTGGTCAAATTGCAAGTGTGGTAATTACAGGCAGGGTAGACGGTGAAGGAAACCTTCGCAGGATGCGTTTAAGAACTTTTGATACATCATCAGAGAATGTTCATGTCCAGCATCTAATTATTGACAATATTTTACCTAGTCATTTATAATGAAAAGAGGTATAAAAGTATGATTGATTTTAATAACGCAATCGTAGCCGATTTTGGCAAGATAGTTTTTGTTCCAAAAAACCACTCAATCCCCGCGCTACCGGATATGAATTTGATTATATTTAAAAAAGAAAACGAATATCAGGCTATTTGTATTGATATAGAAATTGATGCTGTAGGAGATAACTTAAAAGACGCTTGTAATAATTTAAAAAAAGTGCTTCGTTTATATATCACACAAATGGTTTATAACTATAATGGTAATATTAATTCTGTTGTAGAAGATATTATTAATAATGCTTTTAGTCATGGAAATATAAAATCGCAGTTATTTGAAAAATATCTACAAGCAAAACATAAATATCTTCTTGATAAAATAGCTAATGACCGTAAGGCAAAATCAAGAAAAGATGATGTTATCAATGCTTGGCATAGAATTTTCCAGATAGAACCTATCCGTCTTAATTTAACATTGGCTGCCGGTATTGCATGATTAGCTATTTTTCAATGGAATCTGTTCGTGATTTAATTATAGGTAAATACGATGTAAAATCAACAATAGAAAATCCTGTCCCAATTCCAAGTTGGAACAGGTATCCATGTGATAATATAAAAATATGCGAACGCAGAAATAATAAAAAATGTAAAGGGTTTGTATCAATATATGTAAATACCAAAACAGTACGCTGGATATTACTTGAAATTTGTTTTTTTCGAGAAAAGCAAAGAGCATATATCAGGGTTGATTGTTTGCAAATGCAAAAGCTTTTTGAGCTAGGTATTATTAATATTAATGATGCATCGTTAACAAAAGAAACATTCTAACCAAAAAAAAAGCCCCAGGCTTTCACCTGAGGCTTCTTTGCAAGGGGACAGAGCAACGCTCTTACCCCTTTAGGTTTACTTATTCAAATCATTTTCAAGAACGTTAAGAAGATCAACAAGTTCTTTTGGCATTCTGTCGCCAAACTTGGAATAATGATTTTCTCTTACGTCTGCAATTTCTTTTTTCCAGCCGTCAACGTCGAGCTTGATAAGTTCTGCCATTGTCGCATCACTTACATCCGCCGGTTGTGTTATGCTGCCTGGTTTGGGAAGGTTGCCGATAGGTGTTTCAACAAAGTTATCTTTGCCGTCGCAGCGATCGAAAAGCCATGCAAGAACGCGGCTGTTTTCGCTGTAGCCGGGCCACATAAACTTGCCGTCCGCGTCTTTGCGGAACCAGTTAACAAAGAAAATCTTTGGCAGTTTGTCGCCGTTACCCGCGTCTTGTGCCTGTTTGCCAAGTTTAAGCCAATGCGCGAAATAATCACCCATGTGGTAACCGCAGAAAGGTACCATCGCGAACGGGTCGCGCCGTATTGAACCAGCCTGAAGGTCAAGCGCCGCGGCGGTGATTTCCGAGCCTGTGATTGAACCCATGAATACACCGTGTACCCAGTTTTTCGCCTGGTTCGCGAGAGGAATAGTTGCCGCTCTTCTTCCGCCGAAAAGGAACGCGCTTATAGGCACGCCTTTTGGATCGTCCCATTCAGAAGCGATTGCGGGGCACTGTGAAGCTGGAACTGTAAAACGCGCGTTAACGTGAGCGACTTCCGCGCCCGCTACAGGTTTATCGGTTGTTGGGGAAGGAATAACTTCGCCTTTCCATGTAGTGATTGTTTTGCCCGGCGCGGGATAACCAATCTGTTCCCACCAAACATCGCCGTCGTCTGTAAGACCGCAGTTTGTAAAGATTGTGTTTTTCTTGATCGAATCCATCGCGTTTTTGTTTGAATGATCGGAAGTTCCCGGTAATACGCCGAAGAATCCGCATTCCGGGTTGATGGCGTAAAGCTGTCCGTCCGGTCCAAACTTCATCCACGCGATATCATCACCAATACATTCGACTTTCCAGCCGGGGATGGTTGGGACTAACATGGCAAGGTTTGTCTTTCCACATGCTGAAGGTAACGCTCCGCCAATGTATTTTACTTTGCCTTCCGGGTTTGTAAGTTTTAAAATAAGCATGTGTTCCGCAAGCCAGCCCTGATCTCTTCCTAATACTGACGCGATACGAAGCGCGAGACACTTTTTGCCAAGAAGGGCGTTTCCGCCGTAACCTGAACCGTATGACCAAATTTCGTATGTTTCGGGGAAGTGGCTGATATATTTTTTATTTACATCAGGTTCACATGGCCAGCCTGTGTCTTTTTCGCCCGCCGCGAGCGGTTTCGCGATTGAATGGCGGCAGCGTACGAAGAAACCGTCAGTTCCAAGGACGTCCAGAACCTTGGAACCAACTCTTGTCATTATGTGCATATTAAAAACTACATAAGGGCTGTCGGAAATTTCAACGCCGATTTTTGCGATATCAGAGCCAATTGGACCCATAGAAAAGGGGATAACGTACATTGTGCGCCCTTTCATACAGCCTTTGTAAAGGTCTTCCATTGTCTTTTTTAATTCAACAGGGTCTGTCCAGTTATTGGTTGGACCAGCGTCATCTTTATTTTTACTCGCGATAAATGTTCGGCTTTCGGCTCTCGCTACGTCTGAAGGATCAGATCTGAACCAGAAACTGTTAGGTCTTTTATCAGAGTTTAACGCTACGCCAAGTCCCGCGTCTACCATAATTTTTAACATTCTGTCATATTCAGCTTTGCTGCCGTCACAGATTTCAATTGAATCGGGGCTCATAAGCGCCGCTGTTTCTTCAACCCATTTTTTCAATTCCGCGTGTTTTAATTCACTTAAATTCATCTTTTACTCCTGTTTTTCATCTTATTTCCATATTTATACAACAAATTTCATATGTTGATCAAGGGATTTTACATACCCATCTTCCCTATTTTGTTAAAAAAGCTTATATTAGAGTATATGGATGATCGAAAAAAGAGAATTGATGACTTAATAAAAAATAGTCAGGATAGCCGATCTTCTCTGGATACCCTTTTAGAGAATTTTGGTGAAAATCTGTATATACGCACATGTAATGATACTTCCAGTACAAGAGAAATACAAAACGAATTTGAAGATATTGGACAATATACCGCTTATCTTGAAGATATATCCGAATCTAATGCCGCGATTGGTAAAATCGAGGAAAAAAACCGCCGTTTTAAAGAATTGGAAGACGCGATTAATATAAGGGAACATGAAGAAAAAGAACGCGCTAAGGAAATGGCGGGGATTTACCGCAGATTGGGCAAAGCTCTGCTTGAAAACGCCGAGTATAGCGATTTTACTTCTCTTTTTAAAGAACAGGCAGATTCCCTTACCGCGAAGCTTGAATCACTGGAAACGCGCATCGGCGAACTTGAAAATAAAGAAGGCGGAAATGTTTTTACATGGATTGGAAAAAGCGCGCAAGGACTTGTATTAAAATCATTTCTTACTAAAGCGCAAGAAAGTCAGGGGCAGTTATATAATACCATAGGAGAGCGCTACAGCAGCCGGGAACCTATTCGTGACGACGATGATGTAGCGATGATACGCGCGGAAATTGATAGTTTACGTGGAATTTCCCGTACAGCGACGGATGAACTTTCCGCTTTAAAAGACGAAAAACGAATTATTATGGCTTCGTTTGGAATTGACGGTAATCCTCAAAAACAAATTCAATCAGTAAGAAATCATATAACTGAAGTAAATGAATCACTGGATAATTTATACAGAAAATTCGGCGCACAAACCGCCGGCATAGACGAAGATATAACTCCTGAACGAAAATATTTTATCGATACAATAGTTACCGCCGAAGACAGCGAAATTATCGGCAGAGCGGTAAGGCTTAATCAATCGATTATTGATAATGAAAAAGCTATTTCAAAATTAAAAGCTTCTTTGGCAATTGATGATGAAAAAGCAAAGATCGAAAAATATAAAAAATCGATACTCGACAAAAAAAGCAAAATAGTTGATCTTGAAGATTCGATAAGTGATTTGGAAGAAAGTGTTCGCGACAGCGAAAAATATATCCAGGAATTACAAAAACAACTTTAGGAAGATAAATGCCAGCTAAAAAGAAAACAACAAAGAAACCGGCAGCTAAAGTTGCTTCAGCAAAAACAAAAACAACAGTAAAAAAATCCGCGGCAAAAGCAGCGCCGCAGAAAACTCCCGAAGTAAAAACATCTGCCGCTAAAGGCGCGCCCATATACGATGAATCAAAAATAAAAACACTATCTTCACTTGAACATATAAGATTAAGAACAGGAATGTACATAGGCCGTCTTGGTGATGGTTCCAATCCGGACGATGGCATTTATGTTTTGTTAAAAGAAGTAATTGACAACGGCATCGACGAATTTATTATGGGGAATGGTAAATTAATCGAAACTGTTATAAAAGATATCGAAAAACCCGGAAAAGCGATGGTAAAGGTGCGCGACTTTGGACGCGGTATCCCGCTTGGCAAGTTAGTTGAATGTGTTTCTGTTATTAATACAGGCGCTAAATATAACGATGATGTATTTCAATTTTCTGTAGGTCTTAATGGTGTTGGTACAAAAGCTGTTAACGCTCTTTCAATTCATTTTAGGGTTGTCGCGATAAGAAACGGCGAGTTCGCGGAAGCTGTATTTGAAAGAGGAAAATTAAAAAGCGACAGAAAAGGCAAGTTAAAAGAAAAAATTAAAGACGGGACAATGGTAGAGTTTATTCCTGACCCGGAAATTTTTAAAGATTATTTATTTAACGCGGAGTTTATAGAAAAGAGGGTACAAAATTACGCGTATCTTAACGCGGGGTTAACATTATCATTTAACAATAAAAAATTTGTATCAAGCCGCGGGCTTTTCGATTTATTAACAGAAGAAACAGGGGACGATGGTCTTTACAGTCTTGGTTATTACAAGGGAAAACATTCACCTAACGGTCAGCTTGAACTCGCGTTTACCCATACAAATAATTACGGCGAAGAATATTTTTCGTTTGTTAATGGGCAGTATACATCAGACGGCGGAACGCATCTTTCGGCTTTTAAAGAAGGATTTTTAAAAGGTATACAAACTTTTTATAAAAAAGATTACCGATCCGAAGATGTGCGCGAAGGTACAACAGCCGCGATAGCGATCAAATTAAAGAATCCGATTTTTGAAAGCCAGACAAAAAATAAACTTGGAAACTCGGATATAAGAACTTGGGTTGTGCAGGAAGTGCGTGACGCGGTTGTAGACTGGCTGCACAGAAACCCGGAAGCAAGTAAAAAACTGGAACACAAAATAATCGCGAACGAATCCTTGCGCACAGAATTAAACGCCGTTAAAAAAGAAGCGCGCGACGCGGCGAAAAAAATCGCCCTTAAAATTCCAAAATTAAAAGATTGCAAATACCATCTTGAAGACGGCAAGGAAGGAGAGGAATCCACTATCTTTATTACAGAAGGCGATTCTGCGGCAGGTTCTATCGTTTCAAGCCGTGATGTTATGACTCAGGCGATT
>Ga0123356_10006246_pt1 | contig 12036 bp, 9 predicted proteins | sample TergutEmb28metaG_2_FD_92546 | JGI IMG/M metagenome (GOLD analysis project Ga0123356, IMG submission 92546) | Embiratermes neotenicus P3 segment gut microbial communities from Petit-Saut dam, French Guiana - Emb289 P3 | ecosystem: Host-associated > Arthropoda: Insects > Digestive system > Gut ... | reverse complement strand
TATGCCGCCGCTTCGCTGTGTTTACTGATTATTTGTTTTTTAAAAAGAAAGCAAAACCGGATTTGCATTGATGTTTCCGGCAAAGATACTCAGATAATTATTTTAATTCCGGTGTTTTCTCCGCTTGCGTTTTTGGGCGCTTCGGGAATAGGCTGTGCCGCCCTGTTCCTTGCTGTCTTCATCCTGCTTGGAGAGCCGTTTAATGAACTTATAACAACAAAGAAATTTAAAAATTTAAAGTTTATTTATAAAGAAATTATTTTACCATATAAATATTATTGGTTTTTGCTTTCTTTGTTTGCAGCAGCTTTTTCGGTTATAGTTATTTTTTCGCAGTTAAATCCATTGTTTTTACTTGTTGTTTTTACAGTTGCAGCGGCGGTTCTGTTTTTTTCTCAGAAAATATTATCTATTTCACATAGGGAAAGCGGACGTTTTACTCCTGTTATGATAATAAAACACCGCTATCCTGAATTTACTTTTTCAATCTATATGCTGCCGTTCACTGTTGCCGCATTTTTTCTGTTGTTTTTTATGCCTCTTTTACCGGCTGGTTATGACTCAAATAAACAATTTGACACTTTTATTAACGAACAGGATTATTATGCGCATTTGAACTATCAAGTTACATTTTCAACTCGTCAGATGGGACCACACACCACTTATAATACTTTTCCTGCTTTTTCCTTTGATGCAGACGGTCTGCCATCCATGAAAATATTGCCGCTTCCAAACCAATCTGTAAATATTGATGATTTTCCCCCTTTTCCACTGGAATCTTTGATGGATTTTTTTAATAATGTCAGCTCGGGGCAAAGAACAAATACCGGTTTAAGAGACCCGCCCGGCGACAGCTTCCGGAATATAACAAGAATTACAGAAATATTATCATTGCTGGTATTGCTGCTTTTTATAATACCTGGCTTGTTTGGCAAAAGGAAGGCTGATAGCTTTAAAAGGATTTACGGGCAAAAGCGTTTGATGGGTATTAACTGGAACAAAAAGCCGTTGTATAATGTTAGAAATCTGCTGCGCTCTTGCGGCAAAGTTTCCAGTGTACAAAAGGATGCATAAATTATGAAGATATATTCTTTTCACAGAGGAGGGCTTTCATATGATGACCACAATGTGCCGGAAAAATCTTCAGTTGTAAACGCTTTTCTTCCGGCGCTTTCTGTAATTCCTCTCGGAAACAGGGAAAACCGGGTTGAGCCAATTGTTTCGGTTGGAGATACGGTTCGTGAGGGCATGCTGATAGGCAGGGCGCAAGGATCCGGAGCGGTGAATGTGCATGCTACAGTTCCCGGCAAGATTATTCGCAAAGTTACCTGGAAAGACAGAGACGATATTGAAAACGATGCTTTTTTAATAAAAATGGGAGGCACATTTGAAAAATTGGGCAGAAAGAATAATGTGTCAATTTGGAATGGATTAAATGGTTATGATATACAAAGGATAATTTCTGATTATGGAATTTCGGAGATGGATAGTGCCGAAAGATCACTTGCAGATATTATCTCCGAAAGCAGAAGAGAGAGTGACAAGCTTACGCTTGTGATACGGTGTGTTTTTGACGATCCATGGCTTGTCGCAGATTATACACTGTGCCAGGAAAGACTAAATGCTGTTATCGAAGGCGCTGTTATTGTAGCAAAAGCATGTTTTAAGGTAATACAGATTATTTTTGCAGTTTCCGACAATGAAAAAGAATTAGGTCAGATGTTTCTTTGTGAAGCGGAAAAATTGCAGGCGGAAGGGCTGTTGGAAATTCCGTTTTCACTTGTTTTAACGGGTTCCCGTTATCCGCAGCGGAAAAACAGAGAGCTTGAACTGGCTTTACGGGTATACGAAAAAAAAGAAGGAGTTGATTTAGGTTCGCTTCTTATTCTGGGCCCTGCAGCTTTTGCAGCTGCCTATGATGCGGTTATATATAAAAAACCTGTTTTAGAACGTTATGTGGCTGTAGGCGGGTCTGCTGTAAAGAAACCGCAAATAATGAGAATCAGAGTCGGAACCAGAATTGGCGAAGTTATAGAACAGTGCGATGGTTTTTCTCAACCGCCTGAAAGGATAATAATAGGTTCTCCGCTTTCCGGAAGGGAAGTTAAATACATTGACGAACCTGTAGGGAAAGCATGTTATGCGATTGTTGCCATGTCAAAAATACAGGCTGCTGCTCAAGGTCAGCATAATTGCATTAATTGCGGCGAATGCAGGGCAGTATGCCCGATAGGTCTGGATCCGCAAAATATTTACAAGAGGCTTAGAATTCTTGAAATTGAAAATGCCGGAACGACAGGTTGTCATGGATGCGGATGCTGCAAGATTGTTTGTCCGTCTGCCCTGCCGCTTTTGGAAACAATTTTAAAAAGAAAGCAGGAGGTGTTAGGTGCCTGAATCGAAGATGCTTTTTAGGTATAAGCCGCAAATAAACATTTCTTGTCCAAGTACCGTAAGAATGTGGCTTGTATGTTTATGCGCGTTTTTTTGCATATTACAGTCTGCCCTTAGCGACGGAGGCACATCGTTAATTGTGGCTTCTATTGCGCTTTTTTCTGCGTTATTAACCGAGTTTTTATTAACCTGCCGCCAGTATAGGGCGGATAAAATCAAAGATGGCAGTGCAGCAGCTACCGCGATGATTCTTACTCTGTTGCTGCCAAATCAAATACACCCTGTTTTTGTTATTTCCGGTGTTGTTTTTGCAATTGTTATTGTAAAATTTAGCTTTGGCGGTCTTGGATCAAACTGGCTGAACCCTGCGATTGGGGGCTGGCTCTTTATCCGTTTTTCATGGCCTTCAGCCTTTGGACAGGCGCTTGAAAAATCTGCAGTTTCAATTTCCCAAACGGCGCATCTATCCAGCATAAGTACGCTTGACAACTCCGTTACGGGATTTTTAAACAGTTCGGTTTTTTCCATTGCAGGAGTTCAACTGCCGACCGGTTATATCGATCTTCTTTTTTATAACAATCCCGGCATTATTGCAGATAGAGGACTTTTTGGCCTGTTAATCGGTACAGTAATCATTACTGCTGTCGGAATTAACCGTGGATGGGTTCCGCTTGTTTTTCTTGTCGTTTATGGTTTTCTTATCCGCTTTGCCGGAGACATAAACGGAATTTATTGGAATGGAGACATGTTATATGGCATTTTTTCGGGCGGTACAATTGCGGCAGCCTTTATTCTTACAGCAGAACCTGCAAGCGGCGCGAAATTTAAGGGTGGAATATTTTTTACAGTAATCCTTGGCGCAGTTCTTTCATGGTTTTTACGTTACAAATGTATGGATTTAATGGGATGTTTTATAGCTCTGGCTCTTGTAAATTGTTTAACGCCCCTTGTCCGGATTATTGAAGAAAGATTCTTTCTTTCACGTAAGCCCTGCGGTAATTTTATGGAGAATCTTTTATGAAAGATAAAGCTATTTTGCTAACATGGATAATAGGGCTTTTATTGTTATTCTCGATATTTTGGATTCTTACTGAACCGCTGCAAACAAATTATCTCTTGCGCACAGTAAACAATATTTTAAACAATAATAATGATTCACGCAGGCTTTCCGCTTATATAAGGCAAAAGCCGCAAAGGGCGGGTCTTTTTGGATATTGGTTTTCTATGCATCAATCAGAGAATCGAATGTTTGTTTTTGCATTTTTTAATAACGGAATACTTATCCCCATCGGCGCTGTTGTTTCAGCTAATGGTATTGTAGATGAGATGATACCCTTAAGCGCCCATGCTGTACAAATTTTTGACAAATTGTCTGGCAGTATTTTGCAGATGTATGTCAGCCGGATAGAAGGAGAAAGAGAATGAGTTTCAGAAGTCAAAATTCTTTTTGGGGTTCTCTTTCCCCTCTGGGCGGATTAGCGGGCGCCGGTCTTTTGATTATGGCTTCTGCTCGTCTTTCCTGGGCAATCATAGTAGTTGGAAGCCTGTTATGGGTATACGGTCTTACCGCATTAACCTTTTCTTTTTTATTAAAGACTTTTGGAAAAAATATTTTTCCTGAAAAAGGAATAGTCTCTCTCAATATATGCATTGCATCATTTTTTGGCAGTATATACATTTTGTTGTTCTGGCTGTTAAGCCCATTTGCCGCCTTTGAAGTTCTATTACTTCTTCTATTGGTTCCCTTGTTCTTCGCAGGTTCCGGAATTGTACAGCAAATCCAGGATCAATCTGAAAATTATCTGGTTGATTTTTTTGAACATGTATCGGATGCTGTCTCCCAGGCTGTTTTTCTTGGAGGTTTGCTTATAGCTTTTTCCATTGTAAGAGAGCCGCTGTCGTATTGTTCGCTGACATTGCCGGGAACATATCAGGGAATGATAACGATTATACAATTTAATGACGATTCTTTTTTACCAATAAATATATTTGCGTCTTCTGCGGGAGCTTTACTGTTGTTGGGTTATATTATCTGCCTTTACCAGTATGGCAAAAATAAAATTAATTACGGGGGAATGTAAATGAATGGAATAACGCTTTTGCCTCTGTTTATTTACTCTGGATTTACCGTGAATCTGGTATTGCAATGCGCTCTTGGCATCAAAGGAATTGCCGAATCTAAAACCCAGTTTAATATATCAACGTTAATAAAATTAAGTCTGATTTTTTCTATTGTAATTTTATTGTGGTTTTTCTTTTCAAGAATTCTTTATTCTGTAATTCCGGGATTATTCATATATATACTGTTGTTTCCTGTCAGCGCGGTAGTTTATGACGGATTGGAATTCCTGGTTTTCAATTATATATTAAAAAAAGATGAACAAAGCGAATCCATTATTACTTTTCCAGGCGGCATTACAGCAGTGGCAGTGTTTCTTTGTTTGAATATTGCCAATGGCATCCTGGAAACATTAGTATTGTCTTTTGGTTTTGTTTTTGGTATTTTCTTCGTAAATCTAATTGTTAGTGAAATTCGCCGCCGGGCTGCTCTTGAAGCAGTTCCGCTTTTTTTACGCGGAAAACCGCTGGTTCTTGTTGTAATGGGGCTGTTGTCCCTTGTTTTTATGTCCGCATCTTTATTATTTTTTAGGATGATTAACGCCGGGTGAAAGACGGAAAGAAAGTTAGCCTGATTTTAGGTTCTCATGCCCACGTTCCATCCGGTGCGTCGGAAAGCGAATTTGAATATATATATGAAAACAAAATGCGTCCTTTTGTTTCAAACCTGTACCGTTATTCAAATATTCAGGCTGTCTTGCATTATTCCGGTATACTGCTTTACTGGGTGGAAAGAAATCATCCCGAATTTTTCATGCTTATTGAAGATATGGTAACACGAAAGCAGACGGAAATTCTTGGAGGCGGATTTTATGACCCCATGTTTCCATTGATCCCTGTGCAGGACAGAATTGGGCAAATAGAACTTATGACAACCTATCTTCGCAAACATTTTGGCAAGCGGCCGCAGGGCTGCTGGATACCTGGTTTTGTCTGGGAGCAGCATTTGGCAGCTTCTCTTTTTGCCAGCGATATGAATTATACTTTTCTTTCTCAGGATCAATTTAGGCAGGCGGGAATGAAGGACTCAGAGCTTTTTTCCCCGTGTATAAGCGAAGATCAGGGGAAATTGGTTACAATTTTTCCAGTTTCTTTATCTACAGAAATAGATCTTGCAAAAAAAAGTTTTTCTCATGTTTTTATTGAGTTAAAGAAAAAGATTGATAAAGTTTGCGATAATAATACAGCCAGGATAGTCAGTATCTTTCCGGAAAAAATCGCTTCCTCCGGAGAAGAAGCGCCGGATACCGTATGGAATCGGTTCTTTGAAGAAATATCGCTCTCGGAAAAAATTGTTGAAACTGTTTTACCTGCCAAAATCCTAAAGAATCATAAAATATATAAAAAGGGCAGTTTTCCCAATTCTTCATTTTATGAAAATAATTTTTCTCCGCGCCGTTTTCTTATTGATCATGATGAAGCTAACGGCATTTATTCCAAAATGATATTCGTAAATGTATTAATCAGCCAGATAAAAGGCGATAAATACAGAAAGCAAAACGCCAGGGAAGAACTCTGGAAAGCGCAGGATTCATGTCTTTTTACACCAACTGCCGGAAATTTTGCAGCAGGTAACGGGCAGGTTCGAAGCGGACTGCGCAAGACGGCATACAGTTCCCTTTTGCGCGCGGAACGCCTGTCCAGAGAAAAGGGAAAATTCATTTCATCCCTTATCCAGCATGATTTTGATTTTGACGGAATAAACGAATATCTCTTTCAGGATGCAAAAATTAACTGTTACATTCAGCAAAAAGGGGCTGGTATTTTCGAGCTTGATTATCTTCCCAAGGACTGGAATTATCTTGATTGCGGTTCATGCAATGTTTCCCGCCGTACGGCATTTGCGGATATTATTATCCCGGCGGAAACAAAGAACAATGACCACGGCGATTTCTTTTCGGAAAAATCCCGGCTTTGTTTTAACGAGCAGTACGAAGCTGCAGAACAAGATAGAAAGGGTAAATCCTGTTTTAAGCTCCCGGCTGCCGCAGGTAGTATTCCGTTCGGCAGTATAGAAATTAATAAATGTTATTTGCTAAAAAAGGATATTCTTAATGTATTTTATATGATTAAAAATACGGATAAAAGTCGTCAGGAATTCAAATTTGTTCCGCAGATTAATTTTTCCTTTGCGGGCGTTGGAGATGAATTTGTCCGTTTCTATACCACTGATGCAGACGGGAAAGATATAATTTCTGAGCGGATGTTTGACGCTGATAATTTAAAAATTCTCGATATAAAAAATGAAGTGCAGATTATCCTAACCTGTACAAATATTTTTTCCTGCTGTCTTGTTCCTGCCTTTGATAACGGTTTATATCAGGCAACCAGGATATTGCCGGTTTTTCCGGCTGCCCTTGAATCAGACGAAACCTGGAGTTGTGAATTTAGCTTGAAATTCTCCCATTAAAATTGGTATCATATCAAATATGAAAAGAAGATTAATCACATCGGCATTGCCATATGTCAATAATGAACCTCACCTTGGCAACCTTATTCAGGTGCTTTCTGCGGATGCTTTTGCCCGTTTTTGCAGGCTAAACGGTTACGAAACCCTGTATATCTGCGGTACGGATGAATACGGGACTGCTACGGAAAACAAAGCTGCGGAAGAGGGTATAAGCCCAAAAGAATTGTGCGGCCGCTACCACGCGATTCATGCGGATATTTACCGCTGGTTCAACATAAATTTTGACAAGTTCGGCCGCACTTCGACACAGATACAAACAGAAGTGACCCAGGATATTTTTCTTAAACTGGACAAGGCAGGATTTATTCTTGAAAGAACAATCGAACAATTTTTTTGCGCAAAGTGTGACAGGTTTCTTGCAGACCGGTATATTATTGGTATCTGCCCGAAATGCGGCAGCGCCGAAGCAAAAGGCGATCAATGCGAAGCTTGTCAAAAACTGCTCGACCCGACAGATTTAAAAGAACCAAAATGTACCGCTTGCGGCTGTACGCCGTCTTTGCAGAAAACAAATCATTTATATATTGATCTTCCCGGAATAAAAAATAAACTTGAGAGCTGGATAAAAACAGCCTCTGTTAACGGTTTTTGGGCACATAACGCAATACAGATGACGCAAGCCTGGATACGCGACGGCCTTAAAGAGCGCGCAATCACAAGGGATTTAAAATGGGGAATAAGCGTACCAAAACCCGGATACGAGAACAAAGTTTTTTATGTGTGGTTCGATGCGCCCATCGGTTATATTTCCATAACAGGCACGTTAGGCGAAGAAAAAGGCGATTGGAACGAATTTGTCAATTACTGGTGGAAAAAGCCGGATGAAGTAGACTTGTTCCAGTTTATCGGCAAGGACAATATCCCGTTTCATACGGTAATTTTTCCGTCGAGTCTTTTGGGGAGCGGCGAAAACTGGACAATGTTACATCATATGTCAAGTTCAGAGTATCTTAATTATGAGGGCGGAAAATTTTCCAAATCCAGGGGAGTCGGCGTTTTTGGAACAGACGTGATGGAAACGGGAATCCCTGCGGATGTATGGCGTTTTTATGTTTATTATAACAGGCCGGAAAAATCAGATACAATGTTTACATGGGACGATTTTAAGGAAAAGGTAAACGGCGAGCTTATCGGTAATTTTGGCAATTTGGTAAACCGCACGCTTTTATTTGTTATGCGCTATTTTGACGGAAAAATTCCTGACGGCGGCAGTGACGATAATTTTTGGGCAGAAGTTGTAAAAGCAGAAAAGTCAATCACGGAGAAACTTGACAGGGCTGAATTAAGAGACGCTTTGCGGGAAATATTCGCATTATCATCATTTGCAAATAAATATTTTCAGGATTCAGAGCCCTGGCGGCTGCGTAATGACGATCTCCAGAAGTGCAGGGCTGTTATCCGCGATCTTACCTATATTGTCCGTGATCTGGCTGTTTTAATTGAACCCTATATGCCGCAGGCTGCGGCAAAGATTGTTTCGTTCTTTGGCCTGGAATTTAACGGAAAACTTGGTTTAAAAGATATAGGAAAACCACAAGGTATAGGCGATATAGAAATAAAAAGCGAAGTGCTTTTTGCCAAACTTGAGGATGAGCATATAGATGTTCTTAGAGAACGTTATTCCGGAACTCAAAAGGAAAGACATGGAGCAGATATTGAACAAAAAACTTTTTCTTCTGTTATGGATTTGCGTGTCGCAAAGATTGAAAAAATAGAACGTCATCCAAAGGCTGATAAACTTTATGTAATAAGTCTTGAAACAGGGGAGGGTGTTACAGGAGCGCGGGAAGAGCGGCAGATTGTCAGCGGCCTTGTCGGTTTTTATACAGAAGAAGAACTATTTGGAAAGAAAATCATTGTAGCCTACAATCTGAAACCTGCAAAGTTGCGCGGAATAGAATCGAGAGGAATGCTTCTTGCCGCCGGTGACAAAAACGGCACCGGTCCTGATGGTGAGCCGGCGGAGCGCTGCGAAGTATTGTTTGCCGATGTTTTTCCTACAGGAACAAGATTACTGCCCGAAGGTGAAGATGCGGCTAATACGCCTGCAGAAATAGACATCGATACATTCTTTTCTTATAAGATTGCAGCAAAAGATTTTAATGTGATACATGGCGAAAAGAAGTTATGTCTTGACGGAAATCCGGTACGAACCATGGTTATTCCGAACGGAGAAGTACACTAAGAATTTACCACGAACCACCCACGTCACGAACGATTTTAGATTTATCTACAATTGAAGTTCGTGTGGTTGTGATGGTTCGTGGTTAAAAAATAAAAAAAATTATGGAATATATATATAAGATAAAAGAAGCTGAACTTGAAGTCTGCGAAAATGCTGCTTCGTTTTTGCAGTCTTCAATGTGGGGTGAATTTAAATCCCGCTTTGGCTGGAAGTTTTCAGCGTTTCTGATTGAGTGGACAGACGAATCCCGTCCTTTATTGGTACTTTCCCGCAGACTCTTGCCAGGTTTTTCTTTTGTTTATATTCCCTGGGGACCCGCGCTGCCGGAAAATTTCACAGGTGATAAAGCCAATGCTCTGGCAGAACTTGCAAAAAAACTTAAACATTTTCTTCCCGGAAATATAATCTTTACAAGATTCGAACCGCCCTGGTATTCAATCTGCGAATTTTCGCGTGAATCTGCGGACTTTTTTTATGATGCAGGTCTTAAACGAGCTGCGGCAACAGTTCAGCCGCCGGATACTGTAATAATAAATTTGAACGCATCTAACGAAGAAATTCTTTCGCAAATGAAACCAAAATGGCGTTACAATATTTCTCTTGCAGAAAAAAAAGGAATACATATAAAAACAGGCGGTCAGGAAGAACTGGAAATATTTTATGATCTTTTAAAAGAAACAGCGCAGAGAGACGGTATCGCTATACATAGTATTAATTATTATAAAACCCTTTTTGAATTATGCAATCAACATAAAAAGAGCAATATGGATTTACGTTTGTACATAGCAAGTCACGAAGAAGATGTTTTAGCGGCAATTTTTGTTCTGTTTCGGGGAAAGGATGCGACCTATCTTTACGGAGCCTCTTCCAATAATAAACGTAACTTGATGGCGCCGTATGCGCTTCAGTGGAAAGCCATGTTGAATGCCAAAGAAATGGGCTGTTTATTTTATGATCTTTTCGGCATACCTCCAGATGAAGATCCAAATCATCCAATGGCAGGACTTTACCGTTTTAAGACTGGTTTTGGAGGACAGATTATTCATCGCCCTGGAACCTGGGATTATCCATATAAAAAAATAATTTACAATCTTTTTAACATTGCAGAAGCTCTGCGGAAAAAAATACGCGATCGTAAAAAAAATAGGAGGAAGTAGTTATGTCAGAAAAACACTATAAAAGCGAACTTGTTGGTTTGTTTGGATGTCCTGTTGATGAGAACCCAACCGTTATCACCATGGAAGCCGGATTTCGCGCATTGGGTCTTAACTATCGATACTGCACAATGGAAGTTACTGCGGATAACCTGGAAAAAGCTGTAGGTGCATTAAAAGCTTTGGGTTTTAAAGGCACACATCTGACCATTCCCCACAAAGTAAATGTAATTCAATATCTTGATCACGTTTCTCAGGAAGCCAGCCTGATCGGCGCTGTTAATACTGTATATCTTAAAGACGGCAAAACTTACGGCGAGAATACCGACGGCAAGGGGTTTATTATTTCCCTGCAGGAAGAAGGTATATCTATCGAGGGTAAACGAATTACAGTATTGGGCGCCGGCGGAGCGGCAAGGGCAGTTTCTGTAGAGTTGGCGCTGGAAAAAGCTGCCCACATTACTGTTGTAAATGTCTCAAAAGAACGGGGACAAACGCTTTGTGATCTTATCGCCGGCAAAACAAAATCGACATCGGACTTTGTATCATGGGATCATTGTTACAAAATTTCGCCGGATACAGATATTCTTGTACAGACGACCAGTGTAGGTCTCTATCCCGATCCTAATTGCCCGAATATCGACTACAATACTGTATGTCCGCCAATGGTAGTTTGTGACATTGTGCCCAATCCTCCGGAAACGCTGTTCATTCGCAAGGCAAAAGAGAAAGGCTGCAAAACGCTGACCGGATTGCCCATGCTTGTGAATCAGGCAGGCATCAGCTTTAAAATATGGACCGGCAAAGATGCGCCTGTCGATATAATGAAAGAAGCTGCTTTGAAAGAATTTTTGTCTTGATAAACATTTCAGATAACAAATTAACGCTTTTTGAGGCTTTTAGCCTCAAAAAATGATATAATAATATCAATCTCTAAAAACTATTTAGTTTTTAGAGATTACCATATATAGTAAATTTATGAAACAAAGTTTCATATAGGAGTAACTATGGCCTTTGCATTAAACACATATCCAATCACCTACCGTGCGCAATTTTCCGATGGAAAATGGAACGGAGGATATTTGGAAAAACCTCACAAGACACCGGAAGAAGAAGCTGCCATGAACGCAGAAGATCGCGCCAGGCTGGAAAATTCACGTAACTACTACGATGATATTCCTCTTGTAAATTATACCAGCCAATATGGGTTAGCCTGTTTTGAAGGCTTAAAAGCGCTTCCGCAAAAAAACGGCGGTCTTGCCATTTTCAGGCCGGATCAAAATGCTGCCCGTTTTGCCCGCTCAATGCAGGGATTGCAAATGCCGCCCTTTCCGGAAAAAACATTCGTGGAAGCTTGTGTAAATACTGTAAAGCAAAACGCAGATCTAGGTTTTTCTCTTAAATACAACAGTGATTGGGAAAAAGATTCCTATATGACTGCAGATTCAGTTTATATCAGACCGTTTACGATTTCAGAAGGCGGTATTGGAGTTAATCTGTCTTATGAACCTTATGTAATGGTGATCAATACTCCGGTAAGCGCTTATTTTTCATCGGGCAGTTCGGATGCGATTGTGACCGATAAAATACGCGCGACACCGAATGGCACTGGCTGGATAAAGGCCTGCTCTAATTATGTAATTTCCGCTCTTGCCAAATCCGAGGCTCTGGCAGCAGGTTACATGGAATGTATATTCCTTGATGCAGTGCACCGC
>Ga0123356_10006245_pt1 | contig 12036 bp, 9 predicted proteins | sample TergutEmb28metaG_2_FD_92546 | JGI IMG/M metagenome (GOLD analysis project Ga0123356, IMG submission 92546) | Embiratermes neotenicus P3 segment gut microbial communities from Petit-Saut dam, French Guiana - Emb289 P3 | ecosystem: Host-associated > Arthropoda: Insects > Digestive system > Gut ... | reverse complement strand
GAAACGCACGTGTTCACCGCCGACGAGCTCAATAGTCTCGATCTAGTCAGCGCGTTCTACACCTCGACCAACGACTGGCCGACTGATAAGACCTATTACGCGCAAGGTATCGCGCTGACCGATATCATGGACGAGTCTGATGTCATCGATAGCTCGATCACCTTTGAGGGAGCTGACGGGTACAGCGTCACGTTGACCGCTCAACAGCTTTTTGCGAGCCGCTATACCTTTGCCGATGATGAGCCCAGAGCGGTCGAACCGATCCTTGCCTATAGGATGATCGAAGGTGACCAGGACTCAGACATTGGTGATGCAAAGCTCCAGACTGCACCGACCTTGGTATTCGGACAAGAAGTAGCAGGCGAGCATACCAACCCCGCTTTCGTTGAGGATATCTGCCGCATCACGGTCACAAATCAGGTCGAGCAGTGGGAACCGGCGACCGTTGTCGGTGCTACCGACGATGTATTGACGATCCGAACGGGCGAGACCGTCAAACTTATGCACGATGACTTTAGTAAGGTGAAGCTGCACTATACTCTGGATGGAAGCGAGCCGACGCTTTCATCGACCATGTATAACCCCAGCACCTATCAGCCAGAACTGAACAAGCCGATCCTGATCGATGATAATGCGACTTTGAGGGTTCTCGTCGTCGGTTTTGGCAAGCTAGCCTCAGATCCGGTGACCTTCGAGATCAAGGTGGAACCATGAGATCAATGAAATGGATCGGTATCGTGTTGGGTGTGATGATGCTCTCGCTCGTGCTGGTGTTGACGCTCAGCGCGTGCAGCAAGGGCGATGACGCATACGACTCCCAGACCATCACCGTGGTCTTTCCCGATGAATCGACCCAAGTTCTGACGATCGCGCAATTGCGCGACATGCCCCAACAACAGCTCGATGCTTCTTTCAAGCGCTCGACCGGTACGGTCGAGGAGTACGATATGGAGGGCCCGTTACTTGCCGACGTGTTACGTGAAGCCGGCGCTGATATCGATACGTACGCGGGAGTGAGCGTGGGAGGCAGTGATGGATACTACACCATGCTGCCACAAGACATCATCCAGGAGACCTCCTCGTTGATCCTGGCGATCACCGTCGATGGAAAAAGCCAACTGAACAAGGACATCGCACCGGCCCAGTTGGCAGTCCAAGGGCAGTTGGGACCGTACTGGGTCAAGATGATCGACACGATCGTGCTCTATGATGTGGTGCCTGAGAAGCGCATAGCCTCCATCTGGGTCTTTGACAGCTTTGCTCGTGACATCGAAGCTGAGACCTTCCCCTATTTTGGCAGTGATGACACCGCCTATAACCTCGAAAAGATCTGGCCTATGCTTGACAACGTCGACTCGAAGGCGTTCTTCACCATGAAGTCGAGTGATGGCTACCAGCGCAACGAGTCGCTCAACTCGGTGCTCAAGCAATATTTCATCAAAGTCGATGGTGAAGACGCGCCGATCAATGTCTCACCCAATATCGATCCGACCTTCGGGGTCAAGAACATCGCGTGGTTCTCGACCAACGAGGACGTGTTCATCTTTCCCGACCAGCTCACACGGTATTGCGCGACCGAGCAGGTCGGCGGACGAAAAGCGATCCCCCTTGATGAGATCTGTTATGAGGTAGGACTTGAAGATCTCTCCGGACTAGCCTATGAGCTCGTCGATGCCCAAGGGCTTCGCGTCACCTTGGACAGTGCTGGGATTGCGACAGCATTCCTCTCCTTCGATGATAAGGGGAGTCACGTCATAGACGCTGATGCGAATATACTGGTCGAGGACCTGGTACGTATCTGTGTCATTCGAGGAGATTGATCATGAAGAAGTTATGCGTCATAGTCTTGATTCTGATCCTGGTGAGCCTAACACTCGCGGGGTGTACGACGGGTGATACGCCTGTAGCAGAAGAACAACCCGATGTCAAAGCTTCGGTAGGCGAGCAACCGGTACTACCACAGAGCGATGGGGATGATCCGGTCCTGTCATTGAGTGGTGAGGGACTTGCATGGCCTGCCGATCTCTCACTTTCCCAACTCAAGAAGATGGATGCTGGTTTTGTCGAGACAGAGTATTCAGCACGCAACTCGTGGCCTACCTTTCGCACCTATTCTGTTCAAGGGGTGCTGCTGACCTATCTGCTTGAGCAAGTCGGCATCACCGATGAGGCAACCTTGATCACCATAACCGCAGAAGACGGATACCGAGCGACCTTTACCCGCGAGCAGATCGAGGAGTCTCGCTATAACTTCCCCCATGCCGCAGATAACTCACGCGACGGAGAACAGGAAGTACCCGCTGTCCTTGCGTGGAGTTTCGTTGGCGATAAGTACGAGTCAGAAGATGCGCTCCGTAACTTTGTCGGACAGCGCTCACCCTCTGATGTCAATACGGTTGTTGCCGTGCGCGATGTCTGTTCGATCGTGGTGAGCACCGACCCTATCGAGTCGTGGAACAGCCCCCAGTACGAAATCAATGAAAGTGGCACCTCTGTCGAGGTCACCCTTCTTCATACCACCATGGATTCGGTCCAGCTCTACTATACGTTGGATGGATCGACACCGACCATGGACTCGAGCCTTTACAATCCGAGTGCCACCTATTACCAGAATGAACTCATCGTTCCGATCCAGGCGAGCAAGGGATCGACATTGAGTGTTATTGCCTTCGGATACGGAAAGAATCCGAGTGAGGTAATAACCATTGAGCTCTAGGGCAACAGCGCGCTTCGGTCTCGAGTATTTCACTCTGATCGACTATGTGACCATCGCGGCGGTGGCTGCGCTCGGTATCGCGGTAAAAACGATCATCACTCCACTCGTGCAGATTGTGAGCGGTCCGCTCTTCATCCCTGGAGGAGCCATCGCTGGTGGCTTCTATATGCTCTTTTTGATACTGGGTTTCGGCATCGTCAAGAAACCTGGTACGGCGCTTCTGATCGCTCTCGTTCAAGCGTTGGTCGTATTCATCGCTCCCACACCGGCTTCGCATGGCTTGGCGAGCTTTATCACCTATCTTGCACCTGGGCTTGCGGTCGAAGCCCTCTACCTTATCCTACGCAGCGCCTCTTGGTCGCTGCTCGGCTGTTTTCTCGGCGGCATGATCGCCAATATCGCCGGGACCTTTGCGGTCAACATGGTGCTGTTTCGGCTTCCTCTCATTCCTCTGTTGCTGAGCCTATGCTCAGCAGCTCTGAGTGGGGCGCTGGGCGGATGGATCGCCTCTATGATCCTGGTCCGACTTCAAGATCTCAAGATCATCTCGGAAAGCTGAGTGAGACGATGAGCGCTGAGTCAAGAAGAACACGCATTATCCTTGCGCTTGTCATTGCAGCCCTCGCGATCGCCACCTTCGTTTTGGCGCAGCTCAACATCCAGGGTACTCGACAGATCACCGAGAGTACCGATGAGTACTTTGAGATCATTGTAGCTAACGATCCCACAGCCAGCCCCATCCAAGTCTGGCGTAGCGACATCGAAGAGATCGGGCTGCGTGAATTCAGCGTCGTCATGAATACCAGTACCGGGCTCTCCGAACAGATGGTCTGCGAAGGGGTATCGCTCAAGAAGCTCCTCGATCATCGGGGAATCCCTTTTTCACGTGACAACGCAGTGGTGGTGGTCGGCGAAGACGGATATCATGCGCGCTACACCGGTCTCGAGATCGAAAGCGAAGCGATCTATGTCGTGATCAATGTTGCGGGCGAGCCGCTCACCTCGAGGCGTAACGGTGGCATGGGTCCTTTCATGACCGTGGTGCGCCGTGAGCAGTTCGCACAACGGTGGTGCAAGTATCTCATCGAGATGCGAGTCGAGTAACTGATGCGGTTACAGGTATCAGATCTGACGTTCTCCTACGGTGATCGATCGCTCTTTGAAGGCGTCTCGTTTTCTTTGGAGCCTGGACAAGCTCTCAGCATCGATGGTCCTTCGGGTAGCGGTAAGAGCACGCTATGCTTGATTTTGGCTGGACTGATTCCACGCTTGATCGCAGGAGATCTCAGGGGTGAGGTGTCCTATGATGATATTCCTCTTGCTCAGATGTCGCTTACCCAGATCGCTGCTGCAGTCGCCATGGTCTTTCAGACTCCCGACCAGCAGCTGTTCCTCTCTACCGTCGAAGACGAGCTCGCTTTCGCCTGCGAAAACCTCTGTCTGCCAGCTGAGGAGATCGGATCTCGTATCGATGAGATACTCGACATCTTTTCGCTCGAACCCTATCGCATGGCACATCCCGACACACTCTCCGGTGGACAGCGGCAATTGGTGACGATCGCATCGATCCTGATGATGCGTCCGCACTTCGTCATACTCGATGAAGCGCTTTCCCAACTCGATGAGAATCACACCCAACGTGTCCTGAATGTGCTCGAAAGACTCAAACAGACGGGGACCGGATTGATCATCGTCGATCATCGAGAAACGGTCCATGCGCTGTGTGAGACACACCTCGATCTGGAGCAATACTCATGTCGCTTATAGCGGATCAGGTGATATATCGATACCCGCAGGGTACGTTCGAGCTGGTCTGTAACAGGTTTGAGATCGGAGCGGGCGAGTTCGTGATCGTGCGTGGTGCGAACGGCAGCGGGAAAAGCACGCTTCTGCGCCTGCTTACGGGGATCATTCGCCCTGATAATGGAACGATCCTTTTCAATAGTGACGATACCGCACTCTTCAATCTTGCCCAGTTCGGACAGAGGATCGGCTACCTCTTCCAGGAACCCGATCGCCAGCTCTTTGCCTCGACTGTCATCGAGGAGCTGACTATACTGGACGAGCTGATAGATCCAGCAGAGGGTCGAGATGAGGATCGTGCCAAAACCCTCCTTGCGAGCTTCGGACTTGATGGTTATGAGGACCGAAGTGTCCTCACGTTGAGCCGGGGAGAGAAACAACGACTTGCGCTATGCGCGATCCTTATGCAAGATCCCTCGTATCTGTTACTCGATGAGCCCACCACTGGATTGGACGCGCTGAACCGGGAAAGGTTGATAGCTTATCTGAGGTCCTTGAAAGAGCAAGGGGTCGGCATCGCGCTGATATCCCATGATGATAGTTGCAACACGTGGGGAGACCGCATCGTCACGATCGATGCAGGAGTGGTCTCATCATGAGCTTCGATCCTCGTCTCAAGATAGCGGCAGTCGCGCTGCTCGGGATTAGCCTGTTCTTGTGGCCTGAGATCCCCAGCCTCAGCGTCATCTTGCTTGCTTCGATTGGTCTCGGTCTTCTGTTCGGTGTTAAATATCGAGCTCAGTTCACCACGCTGCGCCACCTCTTCCAGCTCATTGTGATCGTCTCGTTGATGCAGCTGCTCTTCATCCGAACCGGTGAGGTGCTTGTATCACTCGGGTCTTTTCCGTTGATCACCACAGACGGACTGGATCGCGCAGCCTTCACGGCACTCTTCTACAGTTCGCTGCTGGTCGGCGGACTCATCATGACGACCATGACGAACAGCCAGGCGGTGCGCGGGCTGCTCCAACTGGGCCTTCCCTATCGTCTTGCGTTCATGACGATGATCGCGTTCGACTTCATCCCCTTCTTCAGAGAAGCGTTCGATGACACGGTGCGTGCCATCCAGCTGCGCGGAGTCGATATAAAAAGCATTCCTCTGCGCAACCGGCTCCGGGTCTACAGCTACCTGCTCACTCCGGTGGTGGCCAGTGCGCTGATGAAGGCGCGCTATTTAGCCCTTAGCATGCAGACTCGGGGGTTTGGGGCGTTGCCGAAACGAACGATGTATCGCAGTTCGAGCTTCTCAGCGAGAGACTGGATCGTACTGGCACTGCTCTTGTCATTGTTCTTGGCTTTTCTCAGTATCAAGGTACTACCTCGAATGGCGATCTCATGAAATGGCAGGAGCTCTATTCACGACGTAACAAAGTGAGTCTCGTGAGAGAGAATGGTCACGCCATCGTGCGCAAGCAGTTCATCGATGATGAGGGCTATGAAAAGGAAATGTCCGTCTATGAGATCTTGGATGGCAGCACCGTCGCGCATCCGCGTGTTCTCAAAGGTTATGCCGACAATTGCATGTACTTCGAATACTTAGACGCACCGACCGTCTGCGACCTGCTCGAACAAGCCGAGGCTGGTCAGATCGATGAGCTGGTCGTGCGGACTGCCTATGAGAAAATGGTCGATTGGCTCCTCGCCTTCAATAGGTTGACACATCTCTCGATGGGAGATGTGAACGCACGCAACTTCCTCTTCGATGGGCACACTTTATACGGGATCGATTTCGAGAGCACGTGTGCTGTCGGTCCTCTAGAAGTTGATATCGGTCAGGCTCTCGCGTTCCTCATGTCCTATTACCCTGAAGACTCGCTGATCAAACATCGGTTGTACGACTCGACATCCCATTATGCAACAACAAGACACCACCTCGATCAGGCCAGAATCGAAGATTCCTATATCCGTGAACGGCAGATATTGACCGATAGACGGCAACACTTGAAAAAGGGCCGCACGTCTACCGGAAATGAGAATCCCTTAGGCGGGATTCAAGGCGGAAAGGCAGGCATTAACTGCTAAAATAGCGCTATAGAAACATCTTCGTTCCTTTACTCCTAAAACCGTACGGTCATGGATGAAGGACGCTGGTAGGCGAAAGCTTACCTAAGGGTATTTCGGGAAACAGAGATGCCTTCCGTATTTGAGAAGAAGATGGCATGGTTTCGGTGGCCCACGTGCTCCCAGACAGATAAGCAGTCTTCTTCGAAGGCTGCTTTTGTTTTGTATTGTGATCGAGGAAATAGTCGGTTGACGAAAAGGAGAAGAACGATGAAGAGAAAGACCTTGCTTATCTCCCTGGTGAGCATCTGCGTAGTTTTCGCAATGTTGCCGCTGGGGTTCGGAGCAGATGCCTTGAACACCGAGACCCCTTTGCTGCTTGTTACCGGTACCGGTGTCGTAGAAGACGGGAGTACTGCTCCTTTAGTGGGGCGTGAAAAATCCTATACGCCCGACGATCTCAAAGCACTGGCAGGAGATGACGTCGATGTCACCTACCATTACTCATCACGAAACTCCGCATCAGCAGATCGGGTCTATAGCGTCAAAGGGGTACGTCTTGATACGGTCCTTGCCGCTTCTGGATTGACCTCATTCTCTGGAGTGATAAACACCAGAGGTTATGACGGTTTTACCGGCACCTATACCCACGGCACTGACTATAAGTTCTACCCGAACGCGGCTATCACCGATGCTGCTTATCCTACTTTAGAGACCTCTGTGCCGACCGTTCTGGCTTGGGAAGGCTTCTATCGAACAACAACCGGAGGTTCCACGACAGGTATCTCACCGATCATGGTGCTGACCTCCGGGCAGGAATACGTCAACGAGGTGAACAACGGCCGCTTTGCTTCGCGTCTTGGCACCCTTCGTATCGGTGATGCGCTCGTCAACAATGTGCTGACCATCGTTGATGATGTTGCTTCGACCACCAAGGTCTATACACGCTCAGAACTTCTGATGATGCCTCGCGCAACGCGTTATTATGATCGATACGCCCGTGGTGTTCCTCTCAAGACACTCCTTGATGGGGTCGATGACGATGCCATCATCACATTCAAAACACTTGATGATTGGCCCGTATCCAGTAGTGGGTGGACCAAGGCTGAGCTGGTCTCCAAAAATGCGCTGGTCGCATACGAGATCGGAGCTACGGAAGCCGCACTTGCTGGTATTCGTGTAGCTTCCGGTTCAAATGTCGGTTACTTAAGATTCTTTGTTGATGGCGAGCAATCCGCTCAGTATTTCTCGAGCATCACCGTCTCGGCACCCGAAGGTAGTGGTGATGTCGAAGAATTTAAATTCGAGGTCACGGTACCGGCTGGTGGGACCTTCTCCATTCCACTGCATGGGAGCCTTAACGGCACCAACGTGAGCCCCTACCTCAGCCCGAGCCCCTACAATTGGAACATCAACTGGGGGGATGGCTCTGCGGTTCAAACGATTGCTAATACCGATGCAGGAGCCCCACAAAATTCAAATGCAAGTGTGGGTATTCCGCACACCTATACGAGCGCGGGTACCTATACCATCAAGATCACCCCGAATGGATCGACCAGTGCCTGGCTTGGTGCATTTGGTTTTGCTCAACAACCGATCGCTGGCGCAAATAATGCGACCAACAAGGCGCTTGTCACTAAGGTCGTCAGTCCGATAACCCCCTTGATGACGCGGACACCTGCACAGATAGAGGGGTCTGCAGTTGCTCCAAACCGTGAGTGGGTCGGCACGTTCGCTGATTGCGTGAATCTGACCATGGGTGATGATTTCGGCTTTTCTGAGAGCTGGAATGACATCGAGGCAGTCGGTGACTCCTTTGTCATGCAGATGTTCTTTGGGTGCAACAACGCATCCTTTACCATGGGTGATTCATTCAATCTACCCAGTGGCATCAAGACTGCTGGCAGCATGTTTGCCAACTCGCTCTTTGCCAGCTGCAATGGCGCAGCGTTCACCATGAATGAGGTTTTCAACTTACCGAGTGGCTTTACCTCAGTTGGACACACGTTTGCCCAATCACTGTTCGCGAGCTGCTACGGTGCAGCATTCAACATGAATGACGTCTTCACCTTCCCCGCTGGTATAACCTCTGTCGGAAACAGTTTTGCCGCAAGAGCGTTCTATAACTGTAGAGGCGATGCCTTTACGATGAACGCGGTGTTCAACCTTCCTCAGACCATTAACACCATGGGGGATACCTTCTGCCAATACATGTTCGCTGACTGTCGTGGCGCTGCTTTTACCATGAACAGTGTGTTCAATCTCCCGACTGGTATGACCGAGTTCAGTGGTTCGGGCGGTTTTGTGACCAATATGTTCGCTGGTTGCAGCGGACCTGTCTTCAACATGAATACCGTCTTCAACCTTCCTCAAGCGGTGGTCAATCCTGGTTCAAGTTTTGCTACTGCTCTGTTCAACGGATGTAGCGGCAACGCCTTCACCATGAATTCAGTTTTCAACCTTCCTCCTGGGATCACAACAGTAACTTCAGGCTTTGCTTCGACCATGTTCTATCAATGTAGCGGTAACGCCTTTACGATGAACCAGGTCTTCAATTTGCCTTCCGGCATCACCGCAGCTGGTGCCACCTTTGCCTACAATACGTTCAACGGATGCAATGGACCAGCTTTCAAAGTAAATAATGTCTTTGTTTTCCCGACGCTCAGTGAATCAACTACCAATGGCGTCAATACTCTCAATGTCTATGCAGGGACCTTCGCCAACATCGGAAATGCGTCATTGCAAAATCGGACCGCTGCTTCCATTATCGGAGCGAATCCTCTGCCCACAGCCAACAAAGGTACCTTCACCGCAAGTCCAAGCTTTGCCGATCGCCCCTATATCCATACTCGTTGGGGTGGCGATGGACTCGAGCCGCCCGTCATCGCCCTTGAGGTCTATGATGCGGCAAGCTCAACGCCGTCCGTTCCGGTCAAGTCCTTTACCCTTGCCGAGCTGCAAGCCATCGCGACTGTCGAGGGATCTAAGCTCTACAACGTCAGTGGCTATAACACCTTCCCGACCCAGTCAAGCTATCTGAACAACACGGGTCCGACCCTAGAAGGGATACTGACCGCTGCGTTGGGGACCTCGTCTTTGGCAGACTCGATCGCTGATGGATATAATCTGACGGCCACTGCCGCCGATAACGTGTCCTTTAGCTTTAGCAAGGCCCAACTTGTCGAGGATCGCTACTACTATCCCAATGCGACCGCCGGCCTGGTAAACGGTGCGGCTCCCACACCTGCCCAGCTTTCCGGTGCGGTGCTGACCCCACCGTTCCTCTCGCTGACGCAGTCTAGATTCTTCATCGGGCAGCTCGGACCTTCTGAGCAGACCCGCGCGATCTGGGTCCAGTCCATGGTCGGGACCGCTTCAAGTGCCAACATCCCCAAGTTCACCGTCAACTCATCGGCGACGAGTACCATCGCTGAAGATATCGTCATCCAAGACAATGTGGCCTCCTTTACACCAGGTGCGAGCTTTTACCTGGCATCGGCAGCCACACCGGGCAGCGCGCTTAACCTGGGTATGCCCAGGATCTATTCCACGGTCGATGGCAGCGTACCGGTAGCCGGTATCAGCGAGATGTATAACTACGCCACCAACTCCACCCCCTATGGCATCAGAGCCATCACGGCCCCCTCTACACCGGGTGCCTACGAGCTCAAGCTCCTGCTGCATCGCTGGAGTTATGCCGACAAGGTGATCACGATCCCGTTCGTGGTGCCTTACGAGGCCGCCCCGACGGTGACCTCGGTCACCCCGACGGGTACCGGTGCAGCTACCAGTGGCAACATCGTCATCACCTTTGAGCGCGCCATGGATCCTGACACGGCAGGAACGGTCGCGCTCAATGGAGGGTCCGCTCTCGGTGCGGGAAGCTGGTCTGCGGGCAACACCGTCTACACGGTGGCCTATAGCGGCCTTGATCACTCCACCGAGTACACGGTCAACATCTCAGGCTTTGCCGATAGCCTTGGCGCCGAGATGGTAACTGATGGCTCTCATTCCTTTACGACGCTTGCAGCTCCTGCGTACACAATCACCATTACTAACGTGGGCAATGTTGCTGGAGACACGACTGTTTCACTTTCAGCTTCATCTGGCTATGCCGGTGATCCAATCACGCTGAGTTATGTGCTTGGTGACGGTGGTGGCAAGCCTATCAACACGTTGAGTTTCACTGGTGCGACCGGGCTTTCCAACGAAACTTCTGCTGGTGCCAACACTTCACAGGTCTATACGGTCAACGCATCAGATGTGCTCGATGGGACCATTGCGATCATCGCGACATTCGTCCACTCTGATCTCGCTGCACAAACGATCGCATTCCCCAATGCGAATGCAGGAGTTACCAAGACCTTCGGAGAGGTCAACTTCACCAATGCGGCGACACTGCAAGGCGTGGGTGGCGAAGGTGCAATCACCTATGAGTCCAGCAATACGTCAGTCGCCACCGTAGATCCGGTGAGCGGTGAGGTCACAATCATCAGTGTGGGAGCGACCACGATCACTGCTACCAAAGCAGCGTGCTCTGAATTCTCGCAAGCTCAGGCGAGCTACGTATTGACCATCAACAAAGCCTCGAAGGCTGCTCCACAAGGTCTCTCGAAAACCGATGAGACCGCAACAGCGGCAAAAGATGGGTGCATAACCGGTGTCGACACCTCGATGGAATATAGCTCTGATGGAACGAACTACCTGCCCGTGAGCGGATCAACGATCGTTGGATTGGCCCCGGGTACCTACTTCGTGCGCTTCTGCGAGACCGATACCCACGAGGCCAGCGATGTAGTAGCTCTGGCTATCGCAGCTTATGCTGAACCGACTCGCTATAACCTCGTCGTTGTCAGTGGTGTCGATACCACAGCGGCAGGGCCCTACGAGGCTGGCCAGATCGTCAGCATCACCGCTGATCCTGCGCCAAGTGGTAAAGTGTTCGCAGGTTGGACCGGAGGTAATGGAGGAAGCTTTAGCGATCCGAGCATGGCGACCACTGTCTTCACCATGCCTGCTAACGATGCAACGGTTGTCGCAACCTATAAAGACATTGGTGGGCAAAATCCTCCGAAGCCGAATCCAGGTGGAGATACTGGCAGCTCTGCACAAATCCAACCTACTCCAAAGACTGGTGATAGTACCTCTATTCTTCTTTGGGTTGCGCTCACAGGTCTGAGCGGGGCAAGCTTGCTCGTTTCTCGCATCAGCTCGAAAAGAAGGACATCTTCGGATCGGTGAGCGGTAATAGGTATCAGTACCTTGATAATTCGAGGTTCGAGAACGCCCCCAGAAATGGGGGCGTTCCACGTTTACTCAGATCCAATGTCGCGCTACCGTGTTATTGAGAACTCGTCGATGATGTCCGATCGATCATTGAATGTCGTCACCGACATCTTTGTTTCGTTCACTTCGACCAAAGTCGCCGATGGCGTATCGAGATGCACCTCAAAGTCCGATTCTTGCAAGGGTACATGATAAGATTTCGCAGAAGCATTCCCGATGATCTGGACAAG
>Ga0123356_10006243_pt1 | contig 12039 bp, 8 predicted proteins | sample TergutEmb28metaG_2_FD_92546 | JGI IMG/M metagenome (GOLD analysis project Ga0123356, IMG submission 92546) | Embiratermes neotenicus P3 segment gut microbial communities from Petit-Saut dam, French Guiana - Emb289 P3 | ecosystem: Host-associated > Arthropoda: Insects > Digestive system > Gut ... | reverse complement strand
GTCATCCAGAGGTGCATTCTTTGGTTGTGCACGTGAAAGCACCACGTGACGGCGATGTTGATCACCGCCCCGATGTAAACCAGCGCCCACAAAGCACCCGAAAGACCCTGCGTCACGCCTAACAACCGGGACCTCCGTCGCTCCACAAGTTCGTCGAACCTGTCGTAGGTCTCGTGGCATAAGATCTTCTGTTCTTCCGAGACTGGCTCAAAGGCGATGAGGTCACGGGCAAGGTTGGCAACGACCGCGACGTTGCCCCTTGGGATTATGCCCTTCTGTTGTTGCGGCCAAGCCACGGTAATCACTTCGCGAGTGTAGCTCCGCACATCGTATTGCAGGCGTCCGCGCGCCGGCTCCGGAAACTGGCTGACATCGAGATAAAAGGCCGCCAGAGTGCTGGCTTCGACATCAGCCTTTTGCTGAGTTTCGGTGAGAGTGGACCAGTCGCCGACCATGAGCAGGCCGAGCGTGATGCCATATAAAAGTGTGATGGCGCCGAAATAGTATCCCACAATGTCGTTGTACGAGACGGTAGCATGATGCAGCGAGGGCACCCATCTTCGGGTTGCGGCCAGTCCCACAACTCCGAATGCACAGAAGGCGGATACGGTGATAACACCGGACAGCCAGAGCGGCAGGAAATACATCCAGTAGATCATGTATTTCCTCCTAAATACAGGAAGAACCCGTGTTCTATGGGTGTGTCCCTGAAAAGTCTTGAGCATTCTAAACAAGGGTTTATGGGCTCTAAAACTGTTAAAAATAGCAGAGAAATTAGAAGCTCGCCGCGTATTCAGGACGATTGATGCGGCGGAGGTCGACGTTGAAGTAACCGTGGTTCATGCACGCAGATGTTTGATTTACATAACTTAACTATCCGGAAAGTTGATCAGCTGCGAGCGACGGTTGGGATAGCACCGCGGATCGAGAGCGTTGAGTAATGAGTTTCGATTGTTTCGAGGAAGGTGGCCCCTCGCGAGTTGCAGAGTAGTCGTCAGCACCCGGACGAAGATGCTGATTTACAACATAAGGACGCGGCAATTCGAATCAGCGATCTCGCCGGGACGAATCCAGTTTGAAATTGGGCCTTTGCGAAAGACTTACCGCCAGTTTGGGCACAACATGAAACCTGAGTAACGGAGTCCAGGCAAAACCCAGCAGACTGTTGCAATCAGATGTTGAGTCCCAGCATGCACCGTGTGTTCCCCTTTGGGGGAAGGACGAATGACGCCGCTGGAGGATTTCTCGCCAACAGACGCTAACCGTCGTAAAATCTGCCAGACATGCCAGCAGGGACTATGCGCCACGGGCACGGAAGGGACCGCGATGCCTTTGCGCTGACGCGACTGACGGTTAGGGTCGCTTCTTCCGCCCTCCCGGTCCGGCTGTCCTGTTCTGAACCATCGTGGTTACAAGAACTAGCCATTTGGATTTGGTCCAATCCCAAGGGGAGAAAACAAGTGAGAATCCGGAACTCTTTCCTATGCTCGGTAGCGACAGGGCTGGCTGCCTGCCTGATTTGCGATCTTTCCGCAGCGCAGGCCGTCCCGTCTTCTTCAAACCCCGCGTCCCGGCCAAAGCCGGCCGAAACCGCGTCCGGGTACAACCAGCCGCCACAATACATTCTGGATGTAATGCGCGCGCCCTCGCCGCCGCAGCCATTTGTGAGCCCCACCCACGACGCGATCCTTCTGGTGTCGTGGCAGAGGTACCCCTCGATTGCCCGCGTGGCAACTCCTTTCCTGCGACTTGCCGGAGTTCGTGTCGAACCGGGCAACCACAGCCGGCATGACACTCGGGGCGGATACGGCATCACACCCTGCGTCCAGAATCTTGATCTGGCGTACGTCGCCGACAGCAGGCAAATTCACGTGGTTCTTCCTTCGGCGGCCTGCCCGGGCGCACCCGTCTGGTCCGCCGACGGCAAGCGGTTCGCCTTCGTTAACATCGCGCCCGAATCGGTCGAATTGTGGGTCGGCGACGCCAAGACCGCCCAAGCCCATCGCCTTCCTGGCCTCCGCATCAATCCGATGTTGAACGATGCATTGCAATGGATGCCCGACCAGAAAACGCTTCTGGTCAAACTCGTGCCGAATACTCTGGGCGCTCCGCCCACGGTCTCCAATGTTCCTGTCGGGCCAAGCATTCAGGAGACCGAAGGCGAGAAGGGCGAGAGCAGCACCTACGAAACTCGCGACACCCTGAACAACAAGCACGATGAAGATCTGTTCGACTACTATGCTGCTGCGCAACTCGCCCTGATCGATGCGGCCACCGGCGCGATCACACCCCTCGGCAAGCCCGCCATTTACGAATCCCTCGATCCCGCGCCCGACGGCAAACATGTCCTGGTGACGACCATTCACAAGCCGTATTCCTACGTCACAACGTACGATCGCTTCCCAAAGCAAGTCGAATCCTGGGACGTCTCCCAGCCCGGGCACATTTCGGTATACACAATCGCCTCTCTGCCGCTGGCCGATCGCGTTCCTGTCCACGGCGTACCTCTCGGCCCACGCGATTTTTCGTGGCGTCCGACCGACCCCGCCACTCTCCTATGGGCCGAAGCGCTCGACGGCGGCGACTGGAACACCGACGCCCCCAACCGCGACAAGATCATGCTTTCCAAGGCACCCTTCAGCGCACCGCCGGTTGAGATCGCGCGCACCGTCCAACGCTATGCGGGCTACGACTGGAGCGAGCAACCTGGAATCGCGCTGCTGACCGAATACGACCACAACAAGCACTGGCGCAAGACATTCGTCGTCAACGTCGACGATCCCCAACAAAAGCCCCGCTTGCTGTGGGATCTTTCTACCGACGAGCTTTACAAAGACCCTGGCGATCCCGTGTGGCGCGTACTCCCCAACGGAGCCCGTGTTATCGTCCAGGAGGGCGATTCCATCTACCTTCGCGGGGACGGCGCTTCTTCCGACGGGGATCGTCCGTTCCTCGATCAGCTCAATCTCACCAGCCAGCAATCCGAGCGCCTGTTCCGCTCGGACAAAACCTCCTACGAGCGATTCCTGACCTTCAGCGGCGCAGATACCAGGACTTTCCTCACCTGGCGTGAATCGCCAACCGATCCCCCCAACGCCTTTCGGCGCACGCTGGAGAGCAAGATCGACCCATCTGAGGGAGAAGCAATCTATTCCTCGACCAGCGCCGTCATAACACGCCTTCCAGATCCGACGCCTGCTGTGCGTGCCATCAAGAAGCGCCTCGTGAAGTACAAACGGGCCGACGGCCTTGACCTGTCTTTCACTCTCTACACACCGCCCGGCTACAAGCAGGGCACGCGTGTCCCCACGATTCTTTATGCCTACCCGCTCGACTACGCCGACCCCACGACCGCCGGCGAAGTTTCCGGATCGCAGGAGACTTTTACGCAGCTCTACCAATACAAACTCTTGCTCCTCGCCGGATATGCCATCATTGACGAGGCTTCGTTCCCCATCGTCGGCGATCCCAAGAAAGCCTACGACACTTATCTGGACCAGCTCGTCGCCGACGCCAAGGCCGCAGTGGATGAAGCCGTGCGGATTGGAGTCGCCGATCCCGACCGCATCGGGGTCACCGGACACAGCCACGGAGCTCTGATGACGGTAAACCTCGTCGCCCACTCTGACCTGTTCCGCGCCGGGGTCGCCACCAGCGGCTCCTACAACAAGACGCTCACACCCTTCGGCTTCCAGAATGAACGCCGCTCCGTCTGGGCCGCAACCGATGTCTACCTGAAAGTTTCCCCCTTTTTCGTTGCTGACAAAATCAAGACACCGCTGCTGCTCATGCACGGCACCGAAGACGCCAATCCGGGCACCATTCCTCTGCAATCCAGCATGCTCTACGAAGCAATTCGCGGCAACGGAGGCACCACCCGCCTGGTGCTCCTCCCCCATGAGCCCCACCTGTACAGCGCGATGGAGTCAAACGAACAGGAGGTCTACGAGATGCTCCGCTGGTTCGACAAGTACGTCAAGAACGCGGCTGGCCGCGCCCAGGCGGAAACGCACCCGCAAGGCACCGATGGAGGAAGTCGATAAGAACGGCGGCAAATGAGTGCATGGGTATTCTTGCCAACGACGCATCTTCCGAGGCCCGGGCCTGACTCACTGGACAGGGTTACTTGCCCATCCACGAAAGCGAGCGGTCAACGAGATTTTTCACGCCGCCTTCGGCGCGCAGGAGTCTTTGCACTTCGGTCCTGTCTGGGCTTCGTCGATGGCCCGACTACCTGTTGAATGGCCGCCTGAAGGTATCGTCGGACAGCCGGATGTTCCAGTTCGTTCTGATTGCGGATCGTGATATGGCGAATCAACCTACCCGTCCCCGCCAGGACTCCGTTGGGGTCGGAAAGCAGAGCGCCACGGTTGAATCCCAGGTTCACGTGAGTTTGGTAGGTCACGATGTGGCAAAACCCATCCTTAAGGGGTTTGCCGGTGAACGAGAATCCAATCGCCACCGCGTATCCTTTGACGATGGATTCAACCGCGTCGGGCGCTTCTTCGAGAACCACTTCCCGAAGCGCCAACGTCAAATTTGAGACGTGTGGATTGCAGGCGGCGAGATAGCCCAGTAGTTGGCGATCCGGTTGTCTAGTCATGCCTCGGCCTTTGAGTTGATTGTACGAGCGCGTTCCATGTTTGGTCAGACTTTGTCGCCGGCTACGTTGGAGAGCCGGAAGCAGCTTCATGGATTTACGTAATCAGTTGTTTTGAGGGTTACAGGCTCCCTGGACACCACGATCCTAAGAGGGCTCACGCCGACTCACACCACCAACTTGACACACTGGGAAGCCCGGACTATCGTTGTCCGACTCCAGGCACACTCACCCCCCTACAAGCAACCGGGAGATCCTAAACACCCATAAGCACCCCCACGGAGGCGTTTCATGAGGCGACTTCTCACGGTACTCAGTATTACCACCCTGGCCTTGGTTGTATCGACCGCGCTTTCAGCCCAGTCATCCCAGAACGACCCACACATCGGAACTTGGAAGCTCAACGTCGCAAAATCGAAAGGCTATGCTCGCAAGAGCGAGACGCGGACTTACGCACAGTCTGGCGACAGCCTAACAGCCCACGTTGAGATGGTGAACAGTGATGGCAGCACGCAGATCTACGGATACACTGCAAAATTAGATGGCAAGGATTACCCGTTTACGGGTCAGGTGCCGAGCGGGGCTGAAACTATTTCCGTGAAGCGCATTGGGAACAACTTTACCGCCGAAAGCAAGAAGGGCGGTAAGTTGCTTTTCACGACAAGGACAACGTTCTCCGACGAAGACAAAGTTATGACCCTGACGAACACCGGAACCGGTGGGGACGGCAAGCCATTCGTTACCGTGCGCGTCTACGACAAGCAATAACGGCTTGCCGAATCCGTCGATGGTACGCTCGTCCACAAAGTGTCCCATTTTGAGTACGGGCGTACCAATTTTGGTAACAACGTTTCTGGTGAAACACTTTCCGTGTATTATTCCAGGCGCGAATCGAACTCGGGAGTACTCGGGTAGACTCATCGCGCTCGCGGGGAGACAACAGAGACTTGCGTGGCAGAATTCCACTCGTGATTGTTTCTGGTTGTTTGGTTGGCGTGCTGCACGCCGCGCAGCCCACTCCGCGTCCGCCGCTGACCCCCGCACAAGCTGGGGCTATCGACCAGCTGGTGAAATCGGAGATGACCCGACAGCGTATCCCCGGCCTCGAGGTCGGCCTCTATAGCCGCGGCCAGGTTTTACTCGCGAAAGGCTATGGTCTAGCCGACGTTGAATTGGACGTCCATGTCACTGCTAGAACTCTCATGCAGTCGGGTTCTGTTGGGAAGCAGTTCGTCTCGACTGCGGTCATGATGCTCGTCGAAGAAAAGAAACTCTCGCTGGACGACAGCATCACCCGATATTTTCCTGATGCGCCGGCGACCTGGAAGCCCATCCAAATCAAGAATCTGCTTTCCCATACTTCCGGCCTCTCTGAATATGTGTCTGGTGACCGCATTGGAGCCAACGGCCCGTTCTATCTCCGGCTCGACTTCACCGAGGACGAGCTGATCAAGAAGATCTATGCCCTGCCGATCGAATGGGCGCCTGGCGAGAAATGGGGCTATCGCAACACCAATTACGTCATCCTCGGCATGCTGATTCACAAGGTCACCGGAGAGCGTTATGACCAGTTCCTCCACGATCGCATCTTCGCCCCCCTGGGTATGGCCTCCACCCGCCTGATCAACGACCGCGACATCATCAAGAACCGGTCTTCGGGATACCAGATCGACGACAACGGCGAGCTGAAAAACCAGGAATGGGTCTCGCCCACATTCAACTCCACAGCTGACGGCGCCCTGTACTTTAACGTCGTCGACCTCGCCAAATGGGACAAGACGCTTTACACTACGCGCCTGCTGACCCAAGCCAGCCTCGATCGCATCTGGACCGTTTACCCACTCCTGGATGGTAAGCCCAATCCCGCAAATTACGGCTTCGGCTGGGAAATCACCCAATTTCACGGCCACAAGCGCATGGAACACGAAGGGGCGTGGCAGGGATTTAGCTGCGATATCTCGCGCTACCCCGACGACTCGCTCACCGTGGCTGTCCTTGCGAATCTGGACGCAGGCCACTCCGAACCTGCTCTGATCGCTCACGTCGTCGCCGGGCTGGTTGAACCGGATCTAATGCCCGCCAAGCTGGCGCCCATTCCAGATAACGATCCCCGGATGGTTGCCGCCGTCCGAGCACTGCTTGACCAGCTGGTGGCTGGCGCTGATATCCGCTCCCAGGTTACCCCCGATTTTGCCGCTAACATCACCCCCGAGATGATCAAACAGCTGCAGAACATCCTGGCACCGGTCTGGCCAGGGGGCACCCTCACCCTGGTCAAGCGCCAGCCATCTCCTGGCTCGGCGAGCCCAATCGAGTCCACCTTTCGAATCAGCAGGGGGCCCAATTCGCTGCTGATCCGGTGCAGTCGCAACCAGGAAGGGAAAATCGACCCCCTCGGGATTTCTCCCGATCGCCCCTGGGAATAGCAATAGCCCAGACCAGTCGGCCCACGGAAGCAATCCCTTGACCAGTTTTCAATGGAACGAGAGAAGACTATTTCCGGGACGCAAGCTGATGCGCCGCCAGCTCCTCTGCTTTTTCAAGCGCATCCTCCGCCTTCACCGAGACATCGGGCTCAACGCCGGTGCCCTCCCAGTTTTTCTTTGAAATGGGATTGACCGCACGCGCAAAGGGCACGCCGATCGTAAAGTGATCATCGATCCTGTGCCCTGCCACGGGATGTGCGCCGCCTCCGGTCGTTTCCCCCACAATCGTGGCGCGTTTCAGGTTCTTCAGGTTATAGGCAAATTCCTCCGCGCCCGAAAACGTGCTTTTCGAGGTCAGCACGAAGGCAGGTTTGTCCGCGAGCGTTGCTCCAGGAACGTAAGGCAGAGTCCAGTATTGGGTTGTGAAATCGTCCTTGCGATTATAGAGATCGTTCAGATGGGTCGGCTTGTCGAACAGATAGCTCGAGATCATTTCGACCATCCTCGGGTCGCCTCCACCGTTTTCCCGAAGATCGAAGATGATCGCGTCCACATGCGCGAGAAAGTTCATGGCGGCAACGACTGTCGGTCCACAAAAAGTTGGGTCGGCGAAGGCGCTGAACTTGAGGTAGCCGAGGTTGCGCGGCAGAATCTCGACTTTCTGGAAGGAACAATTGGTTCGTTCCAGCATCTTTCGGAACTGCGCCTCCTGCTCCGGTTTGGGTTTCTCTCCATCGGGAGGAAGTTTCACCGGGCTGTAGTTCACCCCGAGATGCTTGTCGTGGCTAACGTCCCGTAGGTCCTTCGTGAGCCGATTCGCGAACGCATCGGGGTCGGTGATCGTGTCGTAGTCGCCACTCTTCTGACTGGCTCGAACGGCTTCCGCCATCTTTTGCGCCAGATCAGGATAGACGTAGAACTCGTTCAGGTTGTTCGCCACCCCATCGATCACGCGCTGCCGCTCAGCCGCATCCAGCTTGATGTTTTCGACCACGCCGCCCGGAGGAATCGCCCGCAGCCCAAAGCTCTCCACCGCACCGGAGTTGTCGCTTTTCAGTTGCAGACTCCCAATCCCTACGGTCGGGCTTGCCTTTTCTTTGACCCGGAACTTAATGAGCAACGGCTCGCTGCTTTCGATCGCGAGCAGCTCGAATCCCCCGGTCTGACCTTGGAAGCTCATCATGCCGTCGACCGACCCCTGCGGGTTATAGGTCTTGATGTAGGCTTCCATCTTCGTACGATCACCGCTATTGAATGCGTCGAGCCAGGCTCGGAGAACTTTTCCGGCTGGAGTGTCGGGTATCGTGACCTGACCGTACGCAACTGCGCACGACAACAATAGACAGACAAGTGAGGTCAATCTCGGATTCCTGCCCGGGAATGAACCGATGAGCGAGTGCAGGCCACGATTCCTCGGGAGAAGGCACATGGGGGCACGACCTCCTGGTCAGAACGTCATTGTAGTACCGATCGCTCGGAGTCTGACGAACGCAGAACGATGAACGAGCGAACATGCACGCAACCATCGAGCAGACCGCTCACTGGTCTCTGACACCGCGCTTCTGTGGGAAGTTTCCAGTCAGCCCAGACAAGATGCGAACCCTGCAGAGGCGGATAAGATCAGTGCATCCTCATGACTGCATGATAAGCCTCGAGCAACCAACTGTTGAAGACAAACTGGCGGAATTGCTGTTTGCGCCCTGCTGCGCTGCGCGGCCCAACGCAAATAGATAAAGGGTCCAGCCCGGGAGTCGGTCCTGCCAAAAGAGCCGCTCTTGCCATCAGGCTCAAATGTACACATACTGATTGTCGGTCATGGCCGGTTGTCGCTGACGTTACGCCAATCATCAGACTGGCGCGTAAAACTGCCTTGCGTGCGAGAGCGATGAACCATGATTTTCGTCTCGGGTCTGGTCTTCCGGCCGATTCTTCTTGCGGCTCGCAACGTCGCCCAACTTGAGCCTGTGGGCTGCAAATCCTATGATTGGTGAGAGTTGAGCAGTGAGCAGCTCTGCATTTTGTACAATTCAGGAGCCGGGAGAAAATGCTGGTGACATCCGCTGGTGGCTTATCCCCAACGCAGATTTCAGACACTACCGAAAATCCAGCCGCCCGCCTGAACGACTTGGCACGCATCTGGAGTATTCATGAGAAGAGAACGCACCATCTTTGTTTTCGTGCTGGCGATACTGGCCTGCTGTCAGCCCAGAATTGGTGTTCACGCGCAGGCCTCCCGCTCCAGGGTCCAGTCCATCGAGGCGGAGAAAGGACCGACCGCCGCCAAAGCGGATTCCGGTCCGAATGTGCACATATCCTTTCGCGACATTGCCCCTCAGGTGGGAGTCACCACCGTGCCCAACTCCCGGAAAGACCGGCGTTATGTTTTGGAGACAATGGGAGGCGGCGGGATAGCCCTGTTTGACTGTGACAACGATGGAAAGCTGGATATAGCAGTAGTCAACGATTCGACCGTTGAGCAATACCGGGCTGGTGGCGACTTGATGATTACGCTTTACCACCAGGACGGCAATTCTTCCGCGATCCATTTCACGGATATCACAAAGGAATCTGGTTTGACCACGCGTGGGTGGGGGATGGCGATTGCAGTCGGAGACTACGATAACGATGGCCTTCCGGACTTGTACGTAACTGGCTACGGTCATAACGTCCTCTATCACAATCTCGGAAACTGTAAATTCGAGGACGTGACCACGAAATCCGGGGTACAAGCCGGAGGTTTCAGCACCGGGGCCGCCTGGGCCGACTACGACCGCGATGGGAATCTGGATTTATTCATCGCGCGATATGTAAAGACAGACGTGAATCATCTTTCCGATCCATCGCGCGACTTTCGCGGCTACAGGGGAGTATTGTTCGAATTGCCTGACAGGATGGAGGGAGAAACCGACATCTTATTTCGGAATCGAGGCGATGGTACGTTCGAAGACGTGTCCAAAAAAGCGGGAGTTAGTAATCCCGACAAACTTCATGGAATGGGGGTAGCCTGGGGCGATTATGACGGGGACGGCTGGCCCGACCTCTACGTGACCAACGACCATGGGAGAACCCTCATGTACCACAATCTGCAAAACGGCACTTTTGAAGAGGTGGGGATGCCCATGGGGACGGCGGTGGGGCCTGACGGACAGGGTTACGGCAACATGGCAGCCGATTTCGGGGATTTTGATCGGGATGGCAAACTTGACTTGTTTGTCACCCGAGCTGACGATCAACCTGCGAGCCTTTATTGGAATAAGGGTGACTATTTCCTGGACGTCGCCCACGACGCTGGTATTGCGATCCCGACCAAGGCCCCGGTGAAGTGGGGCACCGGATTTGGTGATTTTGATAATGACGGATGGCTCGACATACTCGTGGTTAATGGTAGCTTTTCGTCGTTGCTGGATACGCTCCCGAAGGAATACAGGTTTGCAGAACCGATTCAACTGTTTCGCAATCGGGGAAATTTAACTTTCGACGAGGTAGCGGACGAAGCGGGACTCAATGCGGGACCACTGTATTCGCGAAGAGGAACCGCGTTCGGGGACATAAACAACGATGGCAGGCTGGACGTGGTGGTCTTCAATGCTGATGCTCCCCCCTCTGTATTCTTGAATGAAACAAAGAACTCGAACCACCGCGTCCTTTTCAAGTTAATCGGGACGAAGAGCAACCGTGGCGCCATCGGTGCCCGGGTGCGCGTCATCACCTCCAAAATGACGCAAATCGACGAGGTAAGAGCGGGCGGCAGCTACAATTCGACAAACGACACCAGGCTTCATTTCGGTCTCGGAAACGAAGGGACGATTCACAAAGTAGAAGTATTCTGGCCAAGTGGCATAAAGCAGGAGTTTAGCGAAGTTCCGGCAGACGCGATTTACGAGATTAAAGAGAACGAATCTATTCGAAAGATCTCACCATTGCCGACGTTGTGAGAGCCGGGCCTTAGCGCGCGACGGCCAGGAAACAGAACTGGGGTACGCCGAACGGCCCGAGGCTTTCAAACTCTGGTCATGCCATGCGCGACCGGTACCACGAGAAATCATGACTCAAGATAGCTTTATTCCAGTTGAAGAGAATGCCAAAGCACGGAAGGACATCCTCGAGTCGGGGTTTAGTCGTCAGCCCCTCAGAATTGACCTGGACGTAGCGGGTACATTGGAAATCCTGGCCCATGCGGCCTGGTCCGTCCCAAGAGACCGGTACTATGAGGAAGGCGACCGGTATCGTTCGTTAAATCGTCTCCGCGCCGAAATTGTTGAGGGGGGCGTGAAAGTCTGGCCGATCGAGGAGAGTACGCCCTACGTGCAGCTAAGAAAGTACAACACCACACTCGGCGGCCAGCCACGAGAGTATCCTGCACTGCCCCAGACGATCGCCGGTTCCGTGGGCGTACGCAAGATGATTGCTTATCACCTGCGATACCTGCCGCTCTCGGTGGTGGGGACTCGGTATTTGGTGAACCTGCATGTAATCCGGTTCGCCGCTACGCCGGATCGGGCGTGCGATACAAGCCCACCGGGCTTCCATAAAGACGGGGAAAAGTACATTGCCACGCATCTGCTGGGCCGCTGCGGAGTCCAGGGCGGCGAAGTCATCATCACCAACAATGACAAGCACGAAATCGATCGCTTCACAATGCGGGAGATGGGTGAGTGTTACGTTTTCGACGACGATCGCATCTGGCACATGTTGACGCCGGTGGCAGTACTCGGAGGCAATCAGTTCGCCTACCGTGACACGCTCGCCTTCGATATGCTGCCCGAGGGCTGGGAACCCACGATGTGACTTGGGAAGCTACCTCGAGTACTGCCTGCGGACTTGATGTGGTGTCTTCGATTTCAACGAACATCGTTCGAATACAGGAAATGATGCCTGCCGTCGGAGCTGCCCCGTTGCCGATGCCATCCGCAGGCCCGAGACTCCCCCAAAGGCGTCATCCCGAGGTTCCCTCACCGGGGCGATGGTTAGGGAGAAGCAGACGTTCTACCGAAAGTTCTTTACCAGCATGAT
>Ga0123356_10006242_pt1 | contig 12040 bp, 13 predicted proteins | sample TergutEmb28metaG_2_FD_92546 | JGI IMG/M metagenome (GOLD analysis project Ga0123356, IMG submission 92546) | Embiratermes neotenicus P3 segment gut microbial communities from Petit-Saut dam, French Guiana - Emb289 P3 | ecosystem: Host-associated > Arthropoda: Insects > Digestive system > Gut ... | reverse complement strand
ATGGTCCGCCGGGTGAAGGTGGGTCGCCGGGTGGAAATGATCCGCCGGGTGAAGGTGGGTCGCCGGGTGGAAATGATCCGCCGGGTGAAGGTGGGTCGCCGGGTGGAAATGATCCGCCGGGTGAAGGTGGGTCGCCCGAGCGGGGCCCAACTCAGGGTGACCTGTTCGGAAGTGAGACCACTGGATCGCAGGCTGGCCCCGACTCGAGCCTCTGGCCGTCGAAGTCGTTGGCGTCGAACTCCTACAGTGCTTCCCAGCGGATCCGTGACTTGGTGGCCGTGCGTGACCAGCGTTGCATCGTCCCGTCGTGTCGACAGCCTGCCATGATGTGCGACCTGGACCACGTCGTCCCATACGACCCGGAAAAGCCGGCTGACCAGCAAACACGCGTCACAAATCTGGTTCCTCTTTGTCGATACCATCACGGAATGAAGACCGAAGGAAGGCTGAAGCATGACCGCAACCCCACCACCGGAATCATTACCATCCGCACGGTGATGGGCCAAGAGGTCACCGTCCCACCCTCAACGCTGACCATGAGCACAGCGAGCACAACCGGGTCAGAGAACACCGAGCGCGGATCCACAGCAATGGGTTGAGGTCCCCACGGTCATGGGCCAAGAGTTCACCGTCCCACCCTCAACGCTGACCATGAGCATAGCGAGCACAACCGGGTCAGAAAACACCGAGCACGGATCCACAGCAATGGGTTGAGGTCCCCACGGTCATGGGCCAAGAGTTCACCGTCCCACCCTCAACGCTGACCATGAGCACAGCCACCAACGCAACCAGGCCAGGTATCCTTGTGTGATGGCTCCAAAGACGGCTCGTGTCCTGTTCTCTTCCCTCGTTGTCCTGTCCCTGGGGGTGGTGTGCGCGCCGGGGGTGGGCGCAGCCCCTACTCCAATGGAGAGTCCGACTGGTGGGGGGGTCAGGGTCAGCGGGACTGTTCCACCGAAGTTCACCACCGTCGCCGCGGGAGGCTACGGGGGGTACGCCTTGGATGAGGCGGGTCATATCTGGGCGTGGGGATACAACAACTTTGGCCAACTGGGCAACGGCACCACCACCAACTCGCCGCGGCCGGTTTTGGTGGAAGGCGAGGGCTCGGAGACGCTGCCCCCGTTCGTCGCGATCGCCGGAGGAAACTACTCGGCACACGCACTGGATGAGGACGGGTACGTGTGGGGGTGGGGCTGGAACAGCTCTGGCCAACTAGGCAACGGCACCACCACGATCTCTCGGTGGCCGGTTCGAGTGGAAGCCGCCACATCCGGGACGCTGCCACTTTTCAAGGCGATCACCAGCGGAGGCAACACGACGTTCGCGCTCGACATCTACGACCGCATTTGGGCCTGGGGATACAACAGCAACGGCCAGGTGGGCAATGGAAACGGCGAGAACACCTCACTGCCGGCTTTGGTGCAGGCCAGCTCTGGGACGCTTCCGCCTTTCGCCGCAATCGCTGCGGGATACACCACGGCGTACGCGCTCGACAAGTCCGGCCATATCTGGGCGTGGGGAGACGGCGGGTCCGGCCGATTGGGCAACGGTGGCACCTCCTACTCGCTGTTTCCAGTCCAGGCGGTGGCCGAGCCTGGGAAGACGCTGCCGGTTTTCTCTGCGATCTCCGCAGGGTTCAGCTCGGGGTACGCGTTGGACAAGGACGGCGGTGCCTGGGCCTGGGGATATAACGTGTGGGGCCAGTTGGGCATTGGCACCAACGCGCGCTCCCTGTGGCCGACCCAGGTGAGGGTCAGCTCGGGAACCTTGCCTGTCTTCGTCGAGATCGCCGGGGGAGATGCTGAGGCGTACGCGTTGGCCGACGATGGCAGCATCCTTGCCTGGGGGAGAGGGAGTTCAGGTGCGTTGGGCGACGGCACCAATGATGACTCGTGGTGGCCGGTTCGGGTGCAGGCCGCTGGCTCTGGGACTTTGCCACCTTTCACCGCGATCACTGCGGGGTACGAGGCGAGGTATGCGTTGGATGGCGACGGCCGCGTGTGGTCCTGGGGATACAACATGTACGGCCAGGCGGGTAACGGCACCTATGCGACCGCGTTGAATCCGGTTTCGGTGTCGCCGACGGTTCGTCAGGTGACGTTTGGTGGAGTGGCGGGGACCGATTTGTCTGTCAGCGGTGGGACGTGGTCGGTGACGGCTCCGCCGGGGTGTGGTCCGGCTCCGTTGATGGTGACCTACGGTTTTGGGTCAGGTCCAGATCACCAGGAGTATTGGGGTAGTTTCCGGTATGGGAGTCGGCCTGCTGTCAAGACCGGGCCGCCGTCGGGGGTGGTCGTTGCTGGCGGGGCAATATCTCTCAAGGTGGAGGTCACTGGGGATCCTACGCCGGACGTGACCTGGGAGCGGCGAGTAGGGGCTGGTGGTTGGGATCCTGTTCCGGGGGGCACTGGCATGACGGCGACGGTTCGTCCCGTGGTGGACACGGACTATCGGGCTGTTGCCACGAACTGTTGGTCGGGTGCTGCCACGTCGTCCGTCGCGTCGGTCACCGTGCGTTCCTCGCCCCCGCCGGCTCCTGCGCCGATCAGCGTTTCGCCGGTTTCGGGTGCGGCTGGTGGGGGAACCTCGGTCAGTGGGGTGCTTCCCTTCCAGTTCACTGCGATTGCTGCGGGGGCCCACGCGGGGTATGGGTTGGACAAGGAAGGGCGCATCTGGGCGTGGGGACGCAACGACTCCGGCCAGTTGGGGAACGGCACCCAAACCGATTCGAGGTGGCCGGTGCTGGTGAAAGCCGGCGCTGGGATGCTGCCACGGTTCACCGCGATCGCGGCGGGAAGCGCCATGGCGTACGCGTTGGATGAGGACGGCCACGTGTGGGCTTGGGGAGATGACTCCAACAACCAGTTGGGTATCGGCACTGCCATCGGCGCCGTCACCGCTCCCTCCAAGTGGCCGGTTCGGGTGCAACCCGCTTCAGGAGTCTTGCCGTCTTTCACGGCGATTGCCGCAGGGGCTTCCACTGGGTATGCCTTGGACAAGGATGGCAATGTGTGGGCTTGGGGGTACAACGCCTATGGCCAGTTGGGTAACGGCGTCATGTACAACTCGTCGTCGGCTAGCCGGGTGGCGGCCGCCGGTCCGGGGACGCTTCCAGCTTTTTCCGCGATCGCTGCGGGAGGCAATACGGGCTACGCGTTGGATTTCAGCGGCCGCATCTGGGCTTGGGGATCCAACAGCGTGGGCCAGCTGGGCAACGGCACCACGACGCACGCCACGCGACCGGGGTTGGTGGATGCGGCCACACCTGGGACGTTGCCAGCTTTTGCCATGATCGCCGCAGGGTTGTCCTCGGGGTACGCGGTGGATCAGACTGGTGCCGCCTGGGCTTGGGGGGCCAACAATTATGGCCAGCTGGGCAACGGCACCAGTGCGAACACCTCGCGACCGGATTTGGTGAAGTCCAACGGCGGGACACTGCCGGGTTTTGTCACGATTGCTGCGGGCGACTCCACGGGGTACGCGGTGGACCAAGGCGGCCGCATCCATGCGTGGGGGCGTAACGACCACGGCCAATTGGGCGACGGCACTTTGGGCGGGGCTTCCACGTGGCCGGTTGCGGTGAGAGGTGCCGGCTCGACGGTGCTGCCGCCGGTGAAAGAGCTCGCCGCAGGGACCTCCACCGCCTACGCGGCGGACAAGGACGGCCGCTTGTGGTCGTGGGGGTACAACAACTATGGCCAGTTGGGGAACGGCACGGCCACCGACTCATCGTCACCAGCATCGGTGTCCCCTACGGTCACCGCCGTGACGTTCGGTGACAAACCGGGTGCCCGCCCGTCCACCACCGGTGGAACGTGGTCGGTGACCACCCCGGCCGGATGCGGCCGACTCCCGGTGAAAGTCACCTACGGTTTTGGGTCCAGCGCGAGCGACGCGTCTGCAGCCGGTGTCTTTGAGTTCGGAAAACCCCCGTCCATCACAACCCAGCCCACGTCACGTGCGGTGTCAGCTGGTGGAACGTTCACGGCCACGGTGGCAGTCGCAGGAGACCCGATGCCAGCAGTGAAGTGGCAGTCACGGATCGGGTCCGGCAGCTGGACCGACGTGCCTAGAGCAAGTGGAACAACGCTGACAGCCCGACCCACCAAGACCACCGCCTACCGGGCGGTGGCAACGAACTGCTGGTCCACTCCCACGTCACACACCGCGTATTCAACCTCCGCGTCGGCCACCGTCCATTCCCCGTCGCCCCAGTCGGCCACGACCCTCGCGGTGGCGATGAAGAAGCTGACGATGACGAAGAACACGACCCTCAAGGCCGTCTGGTTGGCCTACCCAGTGGGCGCGAAAACCGCCCTGGCGTGGTCGTCAAGCAGTCCGAAGGTCGCCAAGGTCAGCGCATCCGGGAAGATCAAGGCTCTCAAGCCCGGTCGTGCGGTCATCACCGCGAAAGCCGAGAACGGGAAGACCGCCCGCCTGAAGGTCACCGTGGTCGCCCAGACGGTCCAAACCAAGGCAGTCAAGGCCGCCAAGACCGCAACGGTCAAGCTCAAGAAGGGCAAGTCAACCCGCCTAACGGTCACACCAAACCCCCCAGGCGCCACCCTCAAGAAGATGCCCACCTTCAAGTCCACCAAACCCAAGATCGCCAGCGTGGACAAGACCGGACTGGTCACCGCCAAGAAGAAAGGAAAGGCCAAACTCACTGTCACCCTCGCCGGCAAGAAAACCACCCTCACCATCCACGTCAAGTAGCTCCTCCCGAGGCTCTCGACGTCACTGGCGGCCTGCTGGGTGGCTATGGCTACGGGGTGACGGTGCGCGCTGACGGCGGGGGTTGGCCAATGGCGTCGAGGGGAATGTCGATCGCGGTCTGAGCGGTGAGGGCGGTAGCACGACGGGGTTGGCCGATGGCGGCGGTTGGCCGATGGCGTCGAGGGGGACACCGGTAGCGGTCTGGGCGGTGAGGGCGGCGTGTTGAATGCGATCGAACCGACGTAGAGTACGTCCCATGACCATCAGCAACCCATCCGCAATCATCCTCGTGCCGGGCCTGTGGCTGGGCGGCTGGGCCTGGGACGAGGTCGCGGAACGCCTGGCGCGCGGCGGCCTGTCCCCAGTTCCCGTCACACTTCCTGGCCTCGACTCACCGACGGCCCGACGGGACGGCATCCGCCTGTTCGACCACGTCAGGGCACTGCTGGACGTGGTCCGGGGCGCGGCAGGTCGAAGTCGTCCGGTCGTCTTGGTTGCGCACAGCGGCGCGGGAACACTCGCCACCGCCATCCTCGACCAGGCCCCCGACCTGGTGCGCCGAGTTGTCTACGTCGACTCCGGCCCCGTCGCCAACGGAACCATCGCCCGCCCGGACCTTGACCCGACGACCGTTGACGTTCCACTTCCTACCTGGGACCAGCTTGAAGCCGGCGGGGCAAGCCTCGCCGGACTGACCCAGGAGATGCTCCAACACTTCCAGGAGCGAGCCGTCCCGCACCCCGCCGGGCCACTCCGCGAACCGATCCGCCTGAACAACCCAGAGCGCAACCACGTGCCAGCAACCGTCCTGTGCTGCTCGATTCCCAGCGAGGCACTCCGTCACATGGCCACCGGCGAGGGCATGTTCGCACCATTGGCAGACCTCACCGATGTCCGCTACACGGACCTGCCCACCGGACACTGGCCTATGTGGTCAGCACCCGACGCGCTGGCCGACACCATCGCGAAGACAGCACAGGACTGAGACAAGCCCGGACCCGTCACCGCTCGACGGTGGGACAACCCTCCGACTCCGAAGACTGCGTCTGGCTGGCCATGACGCCTGGCGAGGTGCCGATTCCCCGAAGGCGTTGCACTTCTGTTTAGAACTCGGGTCTCGAGCCTACGCGTCGCTATGGGAGTACTCTGAGGATACGGGGCTTTCCGGGCCCGTACCAGGACGAAGGGAGCCAACGATGGCTACAAAGAGAACTGATTCGTATTCGCGAGTGGTGGCGATCGGTATCGCTGCCGTAATGGGCATCCTTGTGAGCGCCACCACGCTCACGGCATCGGCCAGCGAACTCGCCACCTCGGGCAGGGCATCACCTGTCCTGGCGGTGGCAACAGCGGTCGATCTGGACAATTGCCCCACCTTGAACAAGGGGGCACAGGGCGGCTGCGTCGTCGAGCTTCAGCGGCTCCTTATCCAACAGGGGCACGACCCGGGCACGGTCGACGGAGACTTCGGCCCCAAAACCGATGCTGCGGTCACGGCGTTCAAGAAGACACTGGGAATGACCGGGTCCAGCGTGGGCCCGCAGACCAAGGCGGCCTTGTACACGCAAAAGGTCACTGCGACCTCGTCGAACTGTCCGAGCGTGTTGTCGTCAGGGAGTCGGGGAGGATGCGTCGCCTATGTGCAGAGCCGTCTGAACACAGTGGCAGGAGCTGGCCTCGCGGTCGACGGCCGATTTGGGCCCGCGACTGACAAGGCAGCGCGTGCTTTCCAAAAGGCAAGGTGCCTGTCGGTTGACGGAAAGGTCGGGCCGGATACCAAGAAGCACCTGGTCGCGAACACCACCACCTGCTCGACACCTAGGGAGGCCACACCCGCGCCCACACCCAAACCCACCACGCCCAAGCCGACCACTCCCGCCCCCACGCCGAAACCACCGTCCTCATCAGGGCTGACCCTCACAAAAGCCATGTCCATCCCTAACCCGCTGTTTGTCGGGACGAGCGTGAGCGTCAAGGGCATCATCACCTCGAGTGTTCAGATCACGAGAGTGGAAGCCAAGATCGTTGCTGCCAGCGGCAAGGTCATGTATCGGGCAACAGCCAGCCCGAAGGCCAAGACGTATGACATGAAGGCCATGGACAAGACCCTTGCCTTCTCGAAGCTCTCGAAGGGCGACTACACGTTCTGGGTCATCGCCACCCCAAGCGGAAAAGCAGCCGAGACACTTCGACAGGCATCGTTCAAAGTGGAGGACGAGATGCTGGCGTGCGCAAAAGGGACCGAGGATCTCAACCTCTTCTACGTTTACGTTTCAGGGGCCAAGAAGAAAGCTCGCCTGTGTGCTCTCCCCAATGTGAGGGCGTCCGGCGACGAGTCGATACCTGGACACAAGTACTACGTCGCGGGTTCCAACAAAAGGGCGATCGTCCGCGCGCGATACTCCAAGGACTTCTACAACATGACCAAAGCGGCACAAGACGCCGGAATCACAGTCAAGGCCAACAGCACTTACCGCACGCACCAGCACCAGAAGGACCTATGTAAGGAGGACGCTGGATGCGATGGGCGCACGAGCTATGATGATGTCGCCGAGCCGGGAACTTCGCGGCATGAAGGAGGTGCCGCAATAGACTTTAATATGGGCAACGGGTCGAAACTCCACAAGTGGCTCAAGAAGAATGCCGGAACCTACCACATCAAGGAATACAGCAGAGAGTACTGGCACTGGGAGCACAAGTAGACCCCGGCCCGGCAGGCGTCATTGCAGAGCTTGCCGGTCGTAGATCTCCGCACGCGGTGGGACAGTCCTTCCGTCAGCACGCTTCTCCAGCCGCAGGTACGGGCCACGCGAGAACAGGTCCGCCATAGACTGCGTGTAGGCGTCATCGTCGCGGAACCTCTCCTCCAAGACCTGCCCGACGAACCGGGACATGCTCTGCTGGTGGATCGCGGCCTCGATGCGCAGACGCCGCAGCACATCATCGCTCGCGTAAATGCTGAGGCTCGGCATCACGTCCCTCCCGAAGAATCACGAACTCAGTGTGGCACGAAGACCGAGAGACTGCCTACAGGGCTGCCTCCACGTTGGTAAGGTTGGCCGGTCGGGCGCCGAGTGACGCCGGGCGCGACGCAGACCTGCGGGGCAAGACAGGAGAGCAGCATGACGACGAAGCTTGGGAAGCTGGAACGGGTGGAGATCCGGGAGATTTGGAGTCATGAGGCGCAGATGCTCACACCGTGGCTTGCTCGCCACCTTGGCGAACTGGGCGAGGAGATCCTCATTGACTTCGACGAGGACGCTACAAGCACGGAGGTGCCCGTCGGGGGTTTCAGCATCGACATCCTGGGAAAGGACAGCGACGGCCGGACCGTCATCATCGAGAACCAGCTCGAGCGCACCGATCACGACCACCTAGGCAAGTGCATCACCTACGCCGCCGGGAAGGGTGCCTCGACGATCATCTGGGTAACAAAAGAGGCGCGCGAGGAGCACCGCAAAGCTGTCGAGTGGCTCAACTCGATCTCGTTGGACGAGGTTCGGTTCTTTCTTGTCCAGATCGAGGTGTGGCGGATCGGCGACTCTGCCCCCGCCCCGAAGTTCAACGTCGTCGAATCCCCCAACGAGTGGGCCAAGGCGATGAGCCGACCGGTCACCAAGAGCACTCCCCTGAAGCTTGCCCAACGCGAGTTCTGGGTCGACTTTGTCGACTATGCAAGACAGCACACCAGGCGAATCAGGTCGTGGCACACCCCTCACCCGCAGCACTGGCACGACATTTCCTTCGGTCTCAAGGGCGCCCATCTCTCGCTGACTGCGAACTCCAAGGAGAAGACAGTGTCGGTGCAGCTCTACATCGACAGCGGGTCACAGGAAGACAACAAGGCCTTCTTCGACCGCCTGCACCGGGACAGGGCCACCTTAGAGCAGCAACTCGGCAAGCTCCACTGGCTACGCAATGACGCCAAGCAGGCCAGCATCGTCTACCTGAACACCAAGCTCGACTTCCAGTCCCCCACCGACCGCCAGCAAGCCATCGAGTGGCTCGTCGAACACGCCGACCAGTTCATTGACGTCTTCGGCCAGTACCGGGAGGGCTGACGGCACCGGAACGCCTGATTGGAGGAAGGCGAAGGGGCGAGTGACGGTGGCCATGCATCCACGGAAGCGTCTCTGGCGCCTTGGACGCCTCGGACGCCTCGATAATGACGAGCCAGATAGCCTTCGGTGATGCCGGTCACGAGCCATGACCACCTGTCAAATACCGGGCCAGGTCTCCATCCCACACGCCGGTGACCGGGTCGTAGCGGGCTCCAGCCGAGCGCGTCGACCCGTACCACACAGGTGCAGAAGGAGGCCATCTGGTGAGTAGAGTCGCTGCGGCGTGATCAGCACCAGCCAGGCGGGCCAGGTACGCCGCCCTTTGGCGCGCCGACGAAGTAGCATCCTTCAACGCTTCGGCCAGGACGCCCGGATCCAGCCGTTCGCCGACCTCGGGCAGCCACTGGGCCAGCCCTACCAGGTCCCGGTAGCCTGACGGGCGGAATGCTATTCCTGCGATCAGTCCGGTGGCGGTCCAGTACACCAGCCCATCACCTTCGACGCGAGTGGACGGAGGTAGGTCCACGGTGACCTGGCGCCACTGGGACAGGGCTTTGGGTAGGGCAGTCCCCGGGGGCAGCGCGACAACTTCGCTGCTGGGAAGCCTTCGGGCTAGGCCGAGCCCACTCGCCGGTCGTAGATCTCCGCACGCGGTGGAACAGTCCTCCCGTCAGCACGCTTCTCCAGCCGCAGGTGCGGGCCACGCGAGAACAGGTCCGCCATGGACTGGGCATAGGCGTCGTCGCCGCGGAATCTCTCCTCCAAGACCTGCCCGACGAACCGGGACATGCTCTGCTGGCGGATCGCGGCCTCGATTCGCAGCCGCCGCAGCACATCATCGCTCGCATAAACGCTGAGGCTAGGCATCACGTCCCTCCCGAAGAATCACGGACTCAGTGTGGCACGAAGTTCGTGAGCCTGTTCCGTCGCGGTGGCCCCAGACGACATCGGTGCCGACGCGAGTCGAGCTGGCGACGGTCTTCCGGGTTGGCGATGCCGAACCACAGCGCGACGTGGATGAGGTGGGACAGGGTCCCGGCCCGGCAAAGCACCGCAAGCTTGGCGAGTGCGCAGAGGTGGTCTCGGGGTCCGTCATCGTCCCTGCGCCGTTGCGCTTCATTGCGGGGAAGCGCGAGGCGACCCGGTACCCTCAAACCATGACCGACAATGCGCACTACGAAGGTCAAGTCTGGCTTGACCTGGACCTTCCCGTTCTCATCGCCGCCGCCGAAGCCCTCGCCGAGGCGGAGTCAGGCCCGGTGACGACCAAGACCATTGCAGGCCGCTCCGGGTTCGTCGAGGAGGACGTCAGCAGGGCCCTTGCACGCCTCGGGAAGAAGCACGTTGAGACGCGACCGTCCCAAGGCCGCGGGGACGTGGGACCAGATGTCGCTTGCCTGACTGCCGACGGCCTCGAGGCCGTGGGGACCTCGCCATCGGGCCAGGCCGTCATCGAGCGCCTGATTGCCTCGCTGGACGCGACCACCGATGAGGCGCCGGCAGACTCACCCAGGCCAAACAAGCTCAAGGCGGTCATTGCCGCACTTGGCGACGCCGGAACCGAGATCATAGGTTCCGCAGCAGGCCAGACGCTCAACAGGGACATGGGCGCCCGATGACGACGGAGTAGACAGCCGCGGTGTCGACAAGCTAAGAAACCGCTCGGGCCAAGCCACACACTCTCATGAATCTGCCCCCCCAAGCATGGCTCCCCACCCGACCAAGAGTCTGTAACCTCGTACCATTCGACCGTCGAGTCATACTCAGCGCCGGCCTCTGGGTGCTCCCGCAGTGTGAGGGTCACTGGCGAGGCGCGGCGAACCTGGCTCGCAGGCTTGCCGTGTGCTCGGTCGCGTCGAGAGGCTGCCCAGTGGTGTCAGGCCCGAACCAGCCGCGAGGAAGCCAGCCGGTTGAGCGACACGTCTTGCTCCGCAGCTTCAATCACCAGCTGTCGATGCACCTCCGGCGGCACTCGGACCATGAACTTTCCCGAGTACTTTCGATCAGCGAGTGCCGGCGGCACAGGGTCGCCATCGGCCAGGAGATCTGCCACAGTCTCCGACGCTGCACGCTGGATTCCGTCGAACGCATCCGTCCGATCGGACGCCAGCCACGAGAGCGACGGGAGTTCAGCGACCGTCCCCACGTAGAGGTCGTCTTCGGGCGACCAATGCACCCGATAGGTGTAGTGCTCCGCGATGCTGCTCACCTGCCATCCTCCTTCAGTCTGCTAATGGCGGCCAACACTTGCTTGACCTGGTAGGGCTTGGCCTCTCCATGGAAGCTCTGGATGTTCACTCGAGGGTCGCCGGCCCAGGGCATCTTGTAGGTCTGGTGCGAGCCGCCCGAACGTCGTGGCTCGCCGAAGTGCGTTCGGCACACCCGCTCGAGGTCGGCGAAACGAACCCCTTCGGGTGGCTCGCATCTGCCTCAGGATTTCGTCAATACTCGGCATGATCCTGCAATATCATTACTGATACTACCACAACGGCGAGGGTAGGCCTAGTTCAGGGCCCGGGCCAGGCGATACCGCGAGTGGTATCATCCTGGGGTGGCGATGACTCTTCGACTGTCCGAGCAGGACACTTTTCGACTGCGCGAACAGGCCCGGGACGAGGGGCGATCTATGCAGGAGGTGGCTCTCGGAGCGGTCAGGGGCTACCTTGACGACGCCAAGAGGACAGTGTCCCTCGACCTGGCGATCGAGGACCTGCTCACCCGATACCCCGAGACCTTGCGGCGACTGGGCGAGTGAGCACGCAATACCTGAGACTCGGCGACGCCCTGCGAGTCATCACGGCTGTGCTGGGGGGAGCCCCCTCGGTGCGAGATGTCGGCCTGCTGCAGTCTGCACTCCTGCGTCCTGCGACCAGTGTCTTCGGGCGCGAGGCCTACCCGACCGTCCACGAGAAGGCTGCCGCGCTGCTGCACTCGATCGTCTCAAACCACCCGCTGGTTGACGGCAACAAGCGTGCGGGGTTTGCCTGCGCAGCTGTCTTCTTGACCATCAACGGTCACCGTCTGACCCTAGGCGAGGATGCGGCCTACGACCTGGTGATGGAGATCGCCCGAGGGGACCTGACGAACGTCAAGGCCATTGCCCGCCGGCTCTGTCGTTGATGGTGTCCGAAAGCTTCGCGGCACTCAAACGAAAACCAAACCCGCAGGGCTCTATTCGACGCCGAGGCTGGACAGGATGTCCGCGTCAGGCACGGGGTTTACCAGCGACTTCCAGGAGAAGTGGCCACGGCGGAGGCCAT
>Ga0123356_10006241_pt1 | contig 12040 bp, 13 predicted proteins | sample TergutEmb28metaG_2_FD_92546 | JGI IMG/M metagenome (GOLD analysis project Ga0123356, IMG submission 92546) | Embiratermes neotenicus P3 segment gut microbial communities from Petit-Saut dam, French Guiana - Emb289 P3 | ecosystem: Host-associated > Arthropoda: Insects > Digestive system > Gut ... | reverse complement strand
CTGCTCGACGATTTCCAGGGGCAGCATCCGGATGACCCGTGGTTCCTGTACCACCATCGACCGGAACCGCGTGTAGACGATGTGGATCTCGCGAACCCCCGGCTCAGAGCCGTCTTTCGGCTCGGCTTCGGCAAGGAAACGTCGGAGCAGCGTGTTGGCGATCTCACGGGAATGGGGGCGCTCTGGCGCATCAGACCAGCCTTCCCACGTCGCGACGAGAGGCACCCCTCGATACTGGTAGTGCCCGATCCCTCGCCTTCCCGTGCAGCACAGGTCAATGGTGTGACCTTCGGCCTCCAGGCGTTCCCGCAGGCGGTCAGCTTCACGCAGGACCGAGGCGTTGTAGGCCCCTGCCATCCCCCGGTCAGCCGTCATCACCAGCACCAACACTCGGTTCGTGTCGGTGCGCTCGGTGACAAGTGGGTGCTCAAACTCGGTCCCCACGTGGGAGGCAACGGCAGACACAGCCCGGGTCAAGGCCCGGATGAAGGGAGCAGCGAGCTGGGCAGCATCACGGGCCTTAGCGATCCGCGAGGTCGCGATCAACTCCATGGCGCGGAAAATCTTCTGCAGCGCCTTGGTTGAACCGATCCGCTCGCGGTAGACCCGCTGTTGGCCCGCCATCGTTCTTAGCCTCGCTTCTGGATGGTGATCTGCTCCTGCTCGACCTCAAGCTCCCGACTGCCGTCGGCGTCATCGTCCCCCTGAATGTCTGAGCCGGCTAGGAACTCCTGGGTGAAGGCGACGACCGCCTGCTTCATGGTCTCCTCAAGCTCCGGGCTCATGACCCCGGTCGTGTTGATTTGCTCAAAGACGTCCGTGTGGCGGCCAACGTAGTCAAGCAGCTGAGCCTCGTAGTCGTGGACGCGATCAACAGGCACTTTGTCCAGGTAGCCGCGCGTCCCTGCCCAAATGGACACGACCTGGTGAGCGACGGGATAGGGGCGGTACTGGGGTTGCTTGAGCAACTCCATAAGCCGCGCGCCGCGTCCCAACTGCGCCCGGGAGGCCGCATCGAGGTCGGAGGCGAACATAGCGAACGCCTCGAGCGACCGGTACTGCGCGAGGTCAAGCTTCAAAGTCCCGGCGACCTGCTTCATCGCCTTGACCTGCGCCGCGCCCCCCACCCGGGAGACCGAGATGCCGACGTCAATGGCGGGACGCTGGTTGGCGTTGAACAGGTCGGACTGGAGGAAGCACTGGCCGTCGGTGATCGAGATGACGTTTGTCGGGATGTAGGCGGAGACGTCGTTGGCCTTTGTCTCGATGATCGGAAGACCCGTCATTGACCCCGCGCCCATGTCGTCCGACAGCTTGGCGCAGCGCTCGAGCAGGCGCGAGTGCAGGTAGAACACATCACCCGGGTAGGCCTCACGGCCGGGCGGGCGGCGCAGCAGCAGGGAGACAGCCCGGTAGGCCTCCGCCTGCTTTGACAGGTCGTCGAAGACGATCAGGACGTGACAGCCCTGGTACATCCAATGCTGGCCGATGGCGGACCCCGTGTAGGGCGCGATGTACTTGAAGCCCGCCGGGTCGGAGGCAGGCGCCGCGACGATCGTCGTGTACTGCATCGCCCCCGCTTCTTCCAGCGCTTGGCGCACACCAGCGATGGTCGACCCCTTCTGGCCGATGGCGACGTAGATGCAGCGCACCTGCTTCTTCTTGTCGCCCGATTCCCAGTTGTCCTTCTGGTTGATGATCGCGTCGATCGCCAGGGCCGTTTTGCCGGTGCCACGATCCCCGATGATGAGCTGGCGCTGACCTCGGCCAATGGGGATCATCGCGTCGATCGCCTTGAGCCCGGTCTGAAGGGGTTCGCAGACCGATTGGCGCTGCATGACCGACGGCGCCTGAAGCTCCAGTGCACGACGACCCTCCGCCAGGATCTCGCCGAGGCCGTCCAGGGGCATGCCCAACGGGTCCACAACCCGCCCAAGGAAGGCGTCCCCTACCGGCGCGGACAGCACATCTCCTGTCCGGCGCACCTCTTGGCCCTCTTCGATACCAGCGAACTCGCCCAGCACCACGACGCCAATGGATCGCACATCGAGGTTCTGGGCGATCCCGAGGGTGCCGTCGGCAAAGCGCAGCAGCTCGTTCGCCATGACTCCGGGCAGGCCCTCAACGTGAGCAATGCCGTCACCCGCGAGGGTGACCCTGCCCACCTCCTCAGCCTGAGCCGCCTCAGGGCGGTACTCCTCGACGAAGGCGTCGAGAGCAGACCGGATCGCCTGCGGGCGGATCGCAAGATCGGCCATAGTCCTTCTACTTCCTTCCTTCACACCCGCACAGCGCGTTCCATCGCGCTGAGCCGGGCCAGTACAGTCGCGTCGACGACGTCATCGCCGACGTGGATACGCAGACCTCCCACCACCGCGGGGTCGTGAGAGGCATTGAGGTGGATGCCGCGCCCGTAGGCCGCCTCCAGGAGCCGGGTGATCCGGTCGCGCTGGGCTGGGCTCAGCTCTGCCCCGGAGGTGACCGTGGCGACCAATCGTCCCCGCCGGGAGGCAGAAACCTCGCTGAGCAGCAGCAAAGCCGACGGCAAAGACCTCCCGCGGCCCGCCATCGTCATCCTCTTGAGCAAGGCGAGTCCCCCGGGCGGCAGGGATTCACCGACGATGGCGCCAAACAGCTTTTCGCGAGCGGCCTGGGTCGCGTCGGGGTCGGCTAGGGCGAGGCGGACGTCTCGGTTGGTCAAGCACAGGCGGTCAAAGCCGAAGACGGTCGACTCGAAGGCTTCCAGGCCTCCGGGCTCGGCCTCTATCACGGTGAGCTGAGCCCCGATCGCGAGGATCTCGACCGCATCGGCGAGGTCCTCATCATGGGACCAGCGGGCGGCGGCGACCTCCTGTGCGAAAGCCACGGATCCGTCATCGTGCGCCGCCATGATGCGGGCAATGAGGGTGGCCTTCGCCTCGGAGGTGTTGTTGGGATTGGCGAGGACCCGGAGCAACGCTGGGGAGGAATCCAGGGCGTCGACCAGGGAAAACAGCTCGGCGGAGACGGTCGCGGCAGCGGTCGGAGAGGCGAAGCGGTCGGCTAGAAGCCGCTCCACCTGGGCAAGGGAGGCGCCCGACGCACCGCGCATTCGCTACCTCCTGGACCCTGCGGAACCGGCTGGGACCGTCGAGGCCTCGAGGTCGTCGAGGAAGCGGTCAATCACCCGAGTTGCCAAGGCCTGATCTTCGAGGGCCTCGCCGACAATCTGCCCGGCGAGCTGGGTCGCGAGCGTGCCGATATGGCCGCGGAGATCCTCCTCGGCAGCCTTTGCTTCGGCGGCGATCTGGGCTTTGGCGGTCGCGAGAAGACGTTCTGCCTCCTGCGATGCCTGCGCGCGGGCCTCGGCGACGATGGCTTGAGCTTCGGCGCGAGCCTCGTCACGAGCCTTTCCGCTCTGGGCGCGGGCGTCGGCGATTTCCTGGGCCCACTGGGCACGCTCGACGGCGATCTGTTCCTCAGCCTCGGCGGCGCGGCGCAGGCCTCCTTCGATCTTCTCCGTCCGCTCGTCGAGGGTGCGCAGGTAGATCGGAACCGCCTTCTTGGCCACGATCCAGGCGATGGGCAGCAAGCACAACACCGAGGCGATGACCTCGAACAGCGGTGGGATGAACAGGCCGGCCCCCTCGGGGGCACCCGATGCGAGGATCATCACGTGAACAGGAAGCCGGCGACGAGCCCGATGAGGCCGAGCGCCTCGACCAGGGCCATGCCGATGAACATGTTGATCCGAAGGATCCCGGCGACCTCGGGCTGGCGGGCCGTGGACTCCTGGGTCTTGGAGACGATCAGGCCGATGCCGAGGGCGGGGCTCAAGGTCGCGACGCCGTAGCCGACGGTCGCGATGTTGCCGGTGATCTCAGCGAGATGGTTCACGCTGATGTCCTTTCTCTAGTGGGCCTCCCGGGCGAGGGAGATGTAAACGGAGGTCAGCAAAGTAAAAATGTAGGCCTGCAGCGCCGCGACGAAGATCTCGAAGCAGGTGAAGACCAGGGCGCCAGCGAAGGGAAGGACCGACATCCCCTTCATCGCCGAGGTGCCGGAGATCAGGAGGTAGTTGGTCATCATGAAGAACGCGGTGAGAAGGAAGTGTCCCGCGATCATGTTGGCCATGAGACGGATTGTCAACGTTGCCGGGCGCAGCACGAAGGTCGAGAGGAACTCGATGGGCGTGAGGATGACGTAGATCGCCTTTGGGGCGCCGGCCGGGAACAGGGCTGACTTGACGTATCCGCCCGCACCGTGGGACTTGATCCCGGCGATGATGAAGGCGACCAGGGAGATGCAGGCCAAGAGCAAAGGCATCGCCACCAGGGAGGTTGAGGCAATGTTGAGGAACGGGACAACCCCAGTGATGCTCATCCCCAGGACAGCAAAGAAGATGGTCGCCAGCAGCGGCAGGTAGCGCCGCCCCGCCTCCTTGCCCAGAATCTCCACCGCGATCTGCTTGTGGACAAACTCCATGAGCATCTCAAACGTCCCGCCGCCACGCCCGGGAATCAGCCGCGTAGCCCGGATCCCCGCCCACATCAGGAGGACGATGACGACCGTCGCGACGATCCGAACGAGCGACAGTCTGTTCATCTCGAAGAAGTTCGACCCGTCGAAGGCGAAGGGGGGAGGAAACAGCTCACCGAGGGACGGAGTCTCCATCCCGCCGCCCTCCTCTGATGACGCCAGAGGCAGCAGCATCGCGAGCGATCTCACAGCACAACTCCTCGGTTCTTGGCGCAGTTCAGTGGCACGATCTGGCACGCAGCGACGCGGCCGGATCGCCGATTTCGTCGGGTCGAAGCCGCCAGCGAGCATAGCACGCGGACCTTACGCGATCCGTGGCCCACCCGCGGACCAGCACTAGCCAAGGACGACCAAACCCATCTGCGTCCCGGAGTTCGGAACGGCAGGCACCTCGGGTCGAACCACGATGGGGTCAACGACAACGCCGCTCACCACCTCGTAGACCGTCGCCTCCCTCACATCGGCCACTCCGGGAGCCCACACGCTCACCCAGCCAGAACCCCCAACGAGGACCATGTACTGCCCCTGCTTGACCTGGGGAAACACGTAGTATCCTCGGGGATCCGTTTTGGTTGTCCCCGCCACCTTCGTCTCAGGGGAGCCTGTCGTGCTCTGCCGGTCATTGAGCAACACGATGAGCTCGACCGGTACCTCCCCCACCCCCTGGCCTACCGAGTTGACGACAGTGCCACGCACCCCGGTTGTGGCCTTGAGCCTGAGGTCTGGATCGGCAAGCCCCGGATCAATGGGACGCACCCCTGTCCACGCCGCCAGCACGAAGGAGAGTCCCGTAGCGGCGAGGAGCATCAACACCCTTCTCACGGAATCGTCCTTCGCAAGGGGTGGCAGTCGGGGTGGTCTGTCACAACCGAAAGTCTACGGCGGGAAACCCGGCGCTACGGGGAAGCCGTGGCTCTACGTATCACCTGTCGTCACCCTCGCCCGCATGACCGTCCAGGCGTCGAGCGCGAGCGATCCGACCAGACCCACAATGATCGTGACCCCCAGCCACGTCTTGTCGTAGCTCCGTTCCCCGTACCGTGCCCCCAGCGCGACCAGCAGCACGACCATCTTGACCAGCCACGATGCGACGAGGCCGATCGACTGGACGGTCACAGGCTTGTTGCGAGTCGCCCACATGACGATGACGGTCGACCCGCAAAACAGGAACGTTACCGCCGCCCCAATGAGCCCCGAGATGAGGCCCGCCTGGCCTTTCAGGGCCTGCCCCCCGATAGAAAACCCGGTTCCAACAAGGAAGGCCCACCCGAGCAGCAGACCGGTCAACAGACCAAACTTGGCTGGGCGCGCCGAGCCTCGGCTTGTCTTACCCATGGTGACTTACCTCTTTCTCGGTGGTGCCGTCATCGTCCGCCGGCTGGGGAGGATGCCGCCTTCGCTTGCCAATGGGCATGACCGTGAGCACCGCCGCGATCACGGCGCCCGCGCCCATGCCCACCATCACGGAGTTGAGGGAGAACTGGACGAGCGCTGCTCCGGAAAAGGAGATCAGCGCGGTCCACAGGTACAAGATGAGCACAGCCCGGCGATGGGTGTGCCCAAGCGAGAGGAGGCGATGGTGCAGGTGCATGCGGTCCGGGTGGAAGGGAGACAGGCCCTTGCTCAGGCGGCGCAGCGCGGACCAGGTGACGTCAAGCAGCGGAAGCGCGAGGGTCAAAACCGGCAGGAGGATCGGCAAGAAAGCGGGCAGCGCCTGGCGCGGGTTGGCCCAGGGATCGATCTGGCCGGTGACCGCGATGGTGGCGGCCGCGAAGAGCAATCCCAGCAGGTAGGCCCCGGAATCCCCCATGAAGATCGAGGCGGGGTGGAAGTTGTAGGGCAAGAATCCGACGCACACTCCCACGAGCGCGGCGAGGATCAGCGCTGCCAGGCTCGCGTAGGTCCTCGCGTTGGACTGGACCGAGAGCAGGTAGGTGTAGACGAAGAACGCCCCTGCCCCGATGCAAACCAGCCCCGCCGCGAGCCCGTCAAGTCCGTCGATGAAGTTGACCGCGTTGATCGCGACGACAATGACCAGGACCGTCATCATGAGCGAGAACCGCGAGGAGGTGATCGTCAGCCCCGCGATCGGGAAGGTCACGAGCTGGACGCCTTGCCAAGCCAGAAGCCCAGCCGCAAGCACCTGCCCCGACAGCTTGGTCAACCAGTCGAGATCCCACAGGTCGTCGGCCGCCCCCAGCAGGCAGACAAGCCCCGCCGCCCCGAGCACCGCCCACGGCTCGCGCGCCCCCTGGTCAAAGATCGCCCCCTGGAAAAAGGGAATCCGCGAGGCGACCGCCATCGCGACCGCCACCCCAAGGAGCATCGCGACCCCTCCGAGCCGCGGCGTGGGCCGAGTATGAACGTCGCGCTCCCGCACCGGCGTCATGGCCCCGATCTTGCGCGCAAACACCCTGATCAACGGCACCGCCGCAAAGGTCACCAAGGCCGAAATCGCCGCCACAAGAAGGTAAAGCTTCACGTCGCCCCCACCCCCAGCAGCGCGTCTCGCCCCAGCGCCCCTTCACGCAGCATGATCGGCGTCCCGCCCGTCACGTCAACAACGGTCGACGCCTGGCCTCCCGGCCGTTGTCCCCCTTCAAGGACGATGGCGAGACTCGCCCCCAGCTGCTCCCTCGCCTCCTGCGCGGTGAGCGCCGGCGGCTTGGTCGTGAGGTTGGCCGAGGAGACCGCAAGGGGACCGGTCTGCCTCAGCAAAGCTCGGGCAAGATCGTGGTCCGGCTGACGCACCGCGATGGTTCCCGGCCGGTCCCCGAGGTCCCACCCAAGGTCGGGGTGGACGCGGAAGACCAGGGTGAGAGCCCCAGGCCAATGCCGATCAACCAGGCCCTGGGCAACAGAGTTCAGGCCGGTGACCAGGGGTTCTAGCTGGGAAACGTCCGCGATCAGCACCGGCGGCGGCATCACTCGCCCCCGCCCCTTGGCCTCCAACAGCCGGGCGACCGCCTGCGGGTTGCTCGGATCCGCAGCGACACCGAACACCGTGTCCGTCGGGAAGGCGATGAGTTGCCCAGCCCGGATCGCCTCAGTGGCCTCTACCAGCGCCAACGGGTCCCACAGCACCACTTCGGCCAATCCTCCTTCGCGTCAACGCCGCCTACCCGACGAACCCTACCCTGTCCCCCCGCGCTGCGCCCGTAGGGCCCGGGGGCGGGAGGCTAGGTCGGGGAGGGTTGTCGCGGTGTGCCACCGGGGGCGACGGGTTGCGTAGTTATGGAGGGGTTTTGCTTGGGAAGGGTCGTGTTCTAGGACAAGGGTTCCGCCGCCGCGCAAGAGTCGCTCCGCGTGATGAACGATGGCGGTCGGGAGGTCGAGTCCGTCAGCTCCACCTCCGTAGAGCGCGGCTTGGGGATCATGGGTGGTTTCTGGATCCTCGGGGGTCTGGTGGGGAGCGAGGTAAGGAGGGTTGGAGACCACCAGGTCGACCTGGCCGTCGAGGTTCAGGGGCAGGGGTTGGGTCACATCGGCGCAGATGAGCGCTGCCCGGGAGGAGGTGAGGTTCCTGCGGGCGTAGGCAAGGGCGTCAAGGGATGCGTCAACCGCGATAACGCACAGATTCGCGGGTCCCTCGGCCAGGAGCGACGCCGCGAGAGCGCCAGAACCCGTGCACAGATCAACCGCAAGAAGCGAGGCGGCGGGCTCCAAGGACGCCAGGGCATCGAGCCCCGCTTGGGCCACGATCTCAGTTTCGGGACGCGGGATGAAGACCCCAGGACCCACCGCCAACTCGAGGGTTCGAAATGCTGCGACCCCGGTCAGATGCTGCAAGGGGACCCGACCGCAGCGCAGCGACACCAGGTGATCAAAGCGGGCGGCTAGGTCCACTGGGACGTCAGTGCCGTCATCGTCCATCACGTGATTCCAGGTATCGCCTCGCCAGGCGGCGGCGCGCAGGAGGGTGAGGGGGATGCTGGCAACGTGCGCGGCCATGAGCTCGGCGTCGGAGCGGGGGGAGGGGAGGCCTGCTGCGGCCAGTGCATCCTCGGCTCGGCGGAGGGCGTCGAGCAGGGTCGCGGTCACGAACCCAGGGACTTCAGGCGCGCGGCGGCGTCGGCCTCGATGGCGGAGGTGAGGACGGGGCCGAGCTCGCCGTCGAGGACGCGGTCGAGGTTGTAGGCCTTGTAGCCCGTGCGATGGTCGGCGATGCGGTTTTCGGGGAAGTTGTAGGTGCGGATGCGCTCGGATCGGTCCACCGTGCGGACTTGGCTGCGGCGGGCATCGGAGGCGGCTTGGGCGGCCTCTTCGGCGGCCATCGCGAGGAGGCGGGCGCGGAGGATGCGCAGGGCCTGCTCCTTGTTTTGGAGCTGGGACTTCTCGTTTTGGCAGGAGACGACGACGCCGGTCGGCAGGTGGGTGATGCGGACAGCGGAGTCGGTCGTGTTGACGGACTGGCCGCCGGGACCCGAGGAGCGGAAGACGTCGATGCGCAGGTCGTTGGGGTCGATCTCGACTTCCGTGGGATCATCCGCCTCGGGCATGACGAGGACTCCGGCGGCTGAGGTGTGGATACGCCCCTGGGACTCGGTGACGGGGACGCGTTGGACACGGTGGACGCCGCCCTCATACTTCAGGTGAGCCCAGACTCCGTCTTCCGGCGACGGGTTGCCTCGGGCCTTGATGGCGACGGCCGCGTCCTTGATCCCGCCGAGCTCGGTTTCTTGAGTGTCGAGGACCTCGAACGCCCAGCCTCGCGACTCGGCGAACTTCGCGTACATGCGCATGAGGTCGGCGGCGAAGAGGGCGGATTCCTCGCCACCCTCACCGGCCTTGATCTCGAGAATGACGTCGCGGGCGTCGTCGGGGTCGCGAGGGATGAGGAGTTGGGTGAGGGTCGCCTCTGCCTCATCCGCCAAGGCGGCCAGCGCGGGGGCTTCCGCCGCGAAGGTCGGATCAATCTCTGCCAGCTCAGCGGCGGCAACAGCGTCGGCTCGGGCAGATCGCGCTGCCTGGGCGGCGTGGGCGATCTGACCGAGTTCGGCGTAGCGGCGGCCCAACGCGCGGGCGCGGCCTACCTCAGCGTGAATGGAAGGATCAGCGAGCTGCTCCTCGATCCGGCGATGCTCTTCCAGCAGGCCGGCGACGGCCTCGAAGGGATCTGACACCAGATCCTATTTCGCGTCAGCCGTGCGCTTGCCGTAGCGGGCCTCGAAGCGGGCGACGCGGCCGCCGGTGTCGAGGATCTTCTGCTTGCCCGTGAAGAACGGGTGGCAGGCCGAGCAGAGGTCGGCGTGGATCTTCCCGGACTTCGCGGTCGACCGAGTCTTGAAGGTGTTCCCGCAGGTGCAGGTCACCTCGGTCTCGACATAGTCGGGATGGATGTTCTTCTTCATGCGTCCTTGTGCCTTCCTGATACGCGCCGGGTCGGGCAGGGTTGTCCGGGAACCGGAGCCTAGGGCCGAGCTATTCTACCCGGCGTCGGGCGTGGTCTTCTGAACCTGGAGGAGGAACTCGGCATTCGAGGCCGTCTTCTTCAGCTGGGCGAGCACCAGCTCGAGCGCCGCCTGCTGATCGAGCGCCGCCAGGACGCGCCGCAGCTTCCAGGAGATCTTGAGTTCGTCGCCCGTCATGAGGTACTCCTCGCGCCGGGTGCCCGAGGCGTCAACATCCACCGCCGGGAAGATCCGCTTGTCCGCCAGCCCGCGCGAGAGCCGCAGCTCCATGTTGCCGGTGCCCTTGAACTCCTCGAAGATCACCTCGTCCATCTTCGAGCCCGTCTCGACGAGCGCGGTCGCGAGAATCGTCAGCGAGCCGCCCCCCTCGATGTTGCGGGCCGCGCCGAAGAACTTCTTGGGCGGATACAGCGCCGAGGAATCGACGCCACCCGAGAGAATGCGTCCGGAAGCCGGGGCCGCGAGGTTGTAGGCGCGCCCAAGTCGCGTGATCCCATCCAGGAGCACGATGACGTCATGCCCCAACTCGACGAGCCGCTTGGCCCGCTCAATCGCCAGTTCCGCGACCATCGTGTGGTCCGAGGCTGGGCGGTCGAAGGTCGAGGAGATGACCTCGCCCTTGACGTTGCGTTGGAAGTCCGTGACCTCCTCCGGCCGCTCATCCACGAGGACCACCATGAGGTGAACCTCAGGGTTGTTCGCGGTGATCGCATTGGCGATGGCCTGCATGATCATCGTCTTGCCGGCCTTGGGGGGCGAGACAATGAGCCCGCGCTGCCCCTTGCCGATAGGCGAGACCAGGTCAATGACCCGGGTGGTGAGGTTCGTGGAGGCGGTCTCCAGGCGCAGCCGCTGATGGGGGTAGAGCGGCGTCAGCTTGGCAAACTCGGGCCTTGCCTGTGCCTGCTCGGGCGGGCGGCCGTTGACCGAGTCGACACGCACGAGCGCGTTGAACTTCTGGCGCTGGACCTCGCCTTCCCGCGGCTGACGCACAGCTCCGACGATGGCGTCCCCTTCCCGAAGGCCTCCCTTGCGGACTTGGGAGAGGGAGACATAGACGTCGTTGGGCCCGGGCAGGTACCCGGAGGTCCGGACAAAGGCATAGTTGTCGAGGATGTCGAGGATTCCGGCAACGGGGACGAGCACGTCATCGTCTGCGACCTCGACCTCCTCGTTGGCGACCCCGCCCTCACGCGGGCTCTGGGGGCGGCGCTGCTTGCGGTCGCGGTAGCGGTCGCGGCCTCGCCGACGCCGGTTGCCCGACCGGTCGTCATCGAGGTCGTCGCGGCGACGCTGGGCCTGCTGGCCTTGGCGTGGCTGCTGACCGCCGCTGATCGGAGGCACTCCGGCATCGTCTGCTCCTGAGCGGCGAGGGGGCAGGTCGAGAGCGATCTCTGAGATCGCCTCAGCGGCCCGGGCTGCCCTCTCTGTGGGGCTCTCCCCGGCAATGTCCGCAGGTGGCTGGCCAGCCGGGACCTGGACGCGCCGGTGGACGCGGCGTTGGCTCGCGGGGGCTGGCTGGGTGTCGACCGGCGGCTCCTTCGCCGCGGGTGGAGGGCTGGGAGGGTCGGCGGGGCGCGATGACGCCCGCGCGGCGCCGATCGCCGCAATCACGTCGCCCTTGCGCATCTTGGAGGTTCCTTTGATCCCCATCGAAGATGCGAGAGATTGAAGTTCGGCCAAGCGCATCGCGGAGAGTGCTCCTGTCGGCGCGGCCTGTGTGGTTGGTGTCACGAGATTCCTTTCGCCTCGTCTGCTGCCATGCAATCCGGTCGCCGACCGCTCGGTCACTCGTCCTGCGCCGGTATGGCGCGGCATGAACCGCTTGGCGAGGACATTGTGGCGGTGCAGCGCCCGATGAGGAAGATCCCACGTGTGCATGAGGCACAGCTGCACCTGCACAGTAGCACGAATTGAGGTCCGTGGAAACGTTGCGTCGGCGCGTCGATGTCTTCTCAGGCTGGGGTGACTCGCGCCACTGTCCCTCCGTGGGATGCCACCGCTGGCGTCATGACCGTCCAGTCTGGGCCGATGACCTGGGTCAGCGACTGGGGAGGAAAGGCGGTGAGGATCAGTACCGTCGGGCCAGCCCCCGAGATCACCGCAGGAAT
>Ga0123356_10006240_pt1 | contig 12041 bp, 4 predicted proteins | sample TergutEmb28metaG_2_FD_92546 | JGI IMG/M metagenome (GOLD analysis project Ga0123356, IMG submission 92546) | Embiratermes neotenicus P3 segment gut microbial communities from Petit-Saut dam, French Guiana - Emb289 P3 | ecosystem: Host-associated > Arthropoda: Insects > Digestive system > Gut ... | reverse complement strand
GCGTCGCAGGCGTTGCTGCGCCACGGCGCGCACACGCGTACGAGTCAGTGTCGGAATCCCGAACTGCCCGTGGCAGCGCGTGTTGGCCTGCATTGGGAGAGAGTACGACGCGAGCGTGTGCTCGGGCGCGCAAGCCGCTCGCGCCGCAAACGAGCGCTGATGATCGGCGTCCCTGTCAGCTCATGCCAGCACGGCGGCAGGCGACTTGCTAGACTTTCGCGTGTGTTGTTGACGGATCGCGACATCTATCACTTCCGCGAGGGCACTTACTTCCGGGCATACGAGACCCTCGGAGCCCACCGGGCGCCCGCTGCGCAGGGCGGCACAGCCGGCACGCGCTTCGCCGTGTGGGCGCCCAACGCCGCCGCGGTCTCGGTCATCGGGGATTTCAACGACTGGAAGCGTGGCCGCAACGTCCTCACTCCCCGCGCTGACTCCTCGGGCATCTGGGAAGGCAACGTGGCGGAGGCCGGCACCGGGGCGCTCTACAAGTATCACATCGCCTCGAAGCTCGGACATTACAAGGTGGACAAGTGCGATCCGTACGCCTTTCACGCCGAAGTGCCTCCGCGCACGGCGTCCGTCGTGTGGGACCTCGACTATCGCTGGCAGGATGGTGCCTGGCTGCGGGGCCGTGCCCAGAGCAACGCGCTGGGCGCTCCCTGGTCGATCTACGAGCTGCATCTGGGATCCTGGCGGCGAGTGCCCGAAGAGCACAACCGTTATCTCACCTATCGCGAGCTCGCGCACGCCGTCGCCGACTACGTGACGGCGCTCGGCTTCACGCACGTCGAGCTGCTGCCGGTGATGGAGCACCCGTTCTACGGCTCGTGGGGTTACCAGGTCACCGGCTACTTCGCGCCGAGCGCCCGCTACGGCACACCGCAGGACTTCATGTACTTCGTCGACCACCTCCACCAGCGCGGCATCGGCGTGATCCTCGACTGGGTGCCGTCACACTTTCCGAGCGACGCGCACGGACTGGCACGTTTTGACGGCACCTACCTGTACGAGCACGCCGATCCGCGCCAGGGGTTTCATCCGGAATGGAACAGCTCCATCTTCAACTACGGCCGTGCCGAGGTGCGCAACTTCCTCGCGAGCAGCGCGCTCTTTTGGCTCGACGTGTATCACCTCGATGCGCTGCGGGTCGACGCGGTCGCATCGATGCTGTATCTCGACTACGGACGTCAGGCGGGCGAGTGGATCCCCAACCGTTTCGGCGGCCACGAGAACCTCGACGCGGTCGAGTTCCTCAAGTCGCTCAACCTCGCCGTATACCGCGATCACCCGGACACGCAGACGATTGCCGAGGAGTCCACCGCCTGGCCGATGGTGTCGCGCCCGACCCATCTCGGGGGACTCGGCTTCGGGCTGAAGTGGAACATGGGCTGGATGCACGACACACTCAAGTACCTGCAGCAGGATCCGGTGCACCGCAAGTACCATCACGGCCGCCTGACTTTCAGCCTGTGGTATGCGTTCAGCGAGAACTTCGTGCTGCCGCTCTCGCACGACGAGGTGGTGCATGGCAAGGGCTCGCTCATCGGCAAGATGCCCGGCGATGAGTGGCAGCAGTTCGCCAACCTGCGTCTGCTGTACGGTTACATGTGGACGCACCCGGGCAAGAAGCTGCTGTTCATGGGCGGGGAGTTCGGCCAGCGGCGCGAGTGGCAGCATGAGGAGAGCCTCGAGTGGCACGTGCTGCGCTACCCCCTGCATGCGGGGGTGCAGCGCTGGGTGCACGATCTGAACGCGTTTTACCGCGCGACGCCGGCGCTGCATGAGCTGGACTTCACCGACGCGGGGTTTCAATGGGTCGACTGCGACGATGCCGACGCGAGCGTGCTCACGTTCCTGCGCCTGGACGGCCGCGGCGCGCTGGTGCTGGTGGCCTGCAACTTCACCCCGGTGCTGCGCACCGGCTACCGCACGGGCGTGCCGCGCGGCGGGCGCTGGCGCGAGCGCCTCAACAGCGACGCCACCGACTACGGCGGCAGCGGAGAGGGAAACCTGGGCGCGGTGCAGGCGAGCGAGTTCACCAAGCACGGTCGTCCGTACTCGCTGGAGCTGCGGCTGCCGCCGCTGGCGGTGGTGGTGCTGACGCCGGATGAGGTGGCCGGCGGATGAGCACAAGACGCAGGCAGCAGCCTACCGAGGGCGGCGATCCGCTGTGGTTCAAGGACGCCGTGATCTACGAGGTGCACGTGCGCGCGTTCTTCGACGGCAACGACGACGGCAGCGGGGATTTCGCCGGCCTCACCCGCAAGCTCGAGTACATCCAGGACCTGGGCGTCAATACCATCTGGCTGCTGCCCTTCTACCCCTCGCCCGGACGCGACGATGGCTACGACATAGCCGACTACCGCAACATCCATCCGCAATACGGCTCGCGCGCCTCCTTCCGCGGGTTCGTCCGCGAAGCGCACCGCCGCAATCTGCGCGTCATCACCGAGCTGGTGCTCAACCACACCTCGGACGCGCATCCCTGGTTCCAGGCGGCACGCCGCGCCCCGGCCGGTTCGCTGAAACGCAATTACTACGTGTGGAGCGACACGCCGCAGCGCTACGCGGGCACGCGCATCATTTTCCGCGACACCGAGACGTCCAACTGGACGTGGGACCCGGAGGCCAAGGCGTACTACTGGCACCGCTTCTTCAGCCATCAGCCGGACCTGAACTTCGACAACCCGCACGTGCTGCGGGCGATCCTGCACATCATGGATTTCTGGCTGCGACTGGGGGTCGATGGGTTCCGCCTGGACGCCATCCCCTACCTGGTGGAGCGCGAGGGCACCAACAACGAGAACCTGCGTGAGACGCACGAGATCATCCGCGCCATTCGCCGTGAGGTCGCCGCCCGCTACCCCGATCGCATGCTGCTCGCCGAAGCCAACCAGTGGCCGGAAGACGTGCGCGACTATTTCGGCGACGGCCGCGACGAATGTCAGATGGCGTACCACTTCCCGCTCATGCCGCGCATGTACATGGCGATCGCCCAGGAGGACCGCCACCCGATCGTGGAAATCATGGAGCAGACGCCCGACATCCCCGATACCTGTCAGTGGGCAATCTTTCTGCGCAATCACGACGAGCTGACGCTGGAAATGGTGACCAGCCGCGAGCGCGACTACATGTACCAGTCGTACGCCGCCGACTCGCGCGCCCGGCTCAACCTCGGCATACGCCGCCGCCTCGCGCCGCTGCTGGACAACGACCCCGAGCGCATCAAGCTCATGAACAGCCTGCTGCTGTCGATGCCCGGCTCGCCCATCATCTACTACGGCGATGAGATCGGCATGGGCGACAACTTCTTCCTCGGCGACCGCAACGGCCTGCGCACGCCGATGCAGTGGAGCCCCGACCGCAATGCCGGCTTCTCGCGCGCCGACCCGCAGCAGCTGTTTCTGCCGCCGATCATGGATCCGGTGTACGGTTATGAGGCCGTGAACGTCGAGGCGCAGACCCGCGACCGCTCCTCGCTCCTCAACTGGATGAAGCGCCTGCTGCAGGTGCGGCGCAGCTCGCAGGCCTTCGGCCGCGGCACGCTGCGCTTCATCCGCCCGGGCAATCGCCGGGTGCTGGTGTACCTGCGCGAATACGGTGACGACAGGATTCTGTGCGTGGCGAACCTGTCACGCTCGGCGCAGCCGGTCGAGCTCGATCTCGCCGAGTACAAGGGCACGGTGCCAATCGAACTGTTGGGCCGCGCGGCTTTTCCGCCGGTCGGCGAGCTGCCCTACCTGTTGACGCTTCCCGGCTACGCCTTCTACTGGTTTCGCCTGAGCCGCGAGGCCGAGGCGCCGCCCTGGCACGACGAGCGCAGCGTGCCCGAAGACCTGCCGGTGCTGGTGCTCACCGACGGCTGGCGCACGTTCTTCCCCGAGCGCGTGGCCCCCTGGCGTGCGAACCTCGCGACCGGGCTGCGCGCCCAGCTCGAAGGGCGCGTGGTACCCGGATTTCTCGCCAGCCAGCGCTGGGCCGCCCCGGCGGGCGTGGCGTTCGCGGCGGAGCCGGCCGCGCGCGGCGCCGGTCTCACCGGCGCGACGCTCATCGACTGGGTGTCGCCGGAAGCGGACCTGCAGCGCTTCCTGGCGGCGATTTTCGCGATCCACGGCGGCGCGCAGGCCGGCCAGTACTTCGTGCCGCTGACGATCGCCATGGAAGACACCGAGGAGGCGCGTTACCGCAGGCTCCTGCCGGCGGCGCTGGCGCGCGTGCGCCAGCAGGCTACCACCGGCGTACTGGCGGATGCTGCGGCGGACGAGGACTTCTGGCGCGCCATCATCGATGCCATCGGCTCATCGCGCGAGTTAGCTACCCAGCGCGGCACTGTGCGCTGCCTGCCGGGGGGTGCATTCAGCGACCTGCGCGCCGCACATCCCGGCGAGCTGCCGGTCGTCCCCGCCGGCGCACAGGGGACCAACACGACGGTGCGCCTCGGCGATGGCTTCTTCCTCAAGCTCTTTCGCCGCCTGCATGACGGCCCCAATCCTGGCGTCGAGATCGGCCGCTATCTCACCGAGGTGGCACACTTCCCCAACACCGTGCCGCTCGCGGGTCTGGTCGAGTACCAGCACGGCGATGCGGTGCACACACTGGCGCTGCTGCAGGCTTTCATACCCAACCAGGGGGATGGCTGGGACTACACGGTCAATCACCTGGTGCGCTTCCTCGAGGAGCGTGTGACCCGCGCACCGCCGCCCGCCGACGTGCACGGCCTGTACCTGGCGCTGATCCGCACGCTCGCCACGCGTACCGCCCAGCTGCATGGTGTCATGGCGGAGGCGACCGAGCCGGCGTTGGCCCCCGAGCCGATCACGCTCGCCGACCTGACGGCCTGGCGGCGCAGCGCCCACAGCGCCGCGACAGTAGCGCTCAAGATGCTCCGCGAGCGACTGACGCAGCTACCCGCCGCCGCCGCCGCAGCGGCCCACGCCCTGCTCGCCCGGCGCACCACACTGCTGCGCAGTCTCGCCACTGGCGATCGCGTGGTCCCGGCCGGCCTGAAGATACGCTGTCATGGTGACTATCACCTGCGCCAGGTCCTGTTGAAACGCAACGACTTCGTCATCACCGACTTCGAAGGCTCGGCCGATCTGAGCGTCGCCATTCAAAGACGCAAATCCTCGGCGCTGTTGGATGTTGCCAGCATGTTGCGCTCGTTTGCGTACGCGCGTCACAAGGCCCTGACTGAGGTTGCCCAGATTCCCGCCGACGAACGCGGCCGCTGGGAGCCGGTGCTCGATGAGTGGGAACAGCAGACGCGTGAGGCGTTTCTAGCCGCCTACGACGAGCTCGCCAGGCCGAGCGGGTTGTACGCATCGCGCGAAGAGGTGCAGCCGCTGCTGCGCCTGTTCGAGCTGCAGGGGGCGTGCGCCGACCTGCAGCGGGAGCTGCTCGGCCGACCCGACTGGGCCGCCGTGCCGTTGCACACGCTCGCCGCGCTCGCGGCCTGAAGCGGTGCGGCGGCGACACCTTATGCCTTTCGGCGCGGAGCTCACCGCGACGGGCACGGTGCGCTTCCGCCTCTGGGCGCCGGCGGCGCGCCAGGTTGAGCTGCTGTTGTACGAGGCACGCGGCGCCGGCGCGCCGCACATCGTGCACAGCGAGCCGCTGCAGGCACTCGGCGGCGGCTGGTTCGCCCTCGAGACTGCGGCGGCGCGCACGGGCAGCCTGTATCGTTTTTCGATCGACGGCGGCCAGGAGGTCGCCGATCCCGCCTCGCGCTGCAACCCGCTCGGCGTGCACGGACCCAGCGAGGTCATCGATCCGACCGCTTTCGCCTGGCCCGACGAGGGCTGGCGGGCGCCGCCGTGGCATACGGCGGTGATCTACGAGCTGCACGTCGGCACCTTCAACGCCCCGGGCACCTTTGCGGCGGTGATGCCGCGGCTCGCCCACCTGGCGCGCCTGGGCGTGACCGCCATCGAGCTCATGCCCGTGGCGGCCTTTCCCGGCGCGCGCGACTGGGGCTACGACGGCGTGCTGCCGTACGCACCGCAGGCCTCGTACGGCCGGCCGCAGGAGCTGAAAGCGCTGATCGCCGCCGCACACGCCCACGGTCTGGCCGTCATTCTCGACGTCGTCTACAACCACTTCGGCCCCGAGGGCAACTACCTGCACCGGTACGCGCCGCAATTCTTCAGCGAGCGCCACCACACCCCGTGGGGTCCGGCGATCAATTTCGACGGACCCGACAGCCGCACGGTGCGCGACTTCTTCCTGCACAACGCGCTCTACTGGCTGGAGGAATTTCATTTCGATGGCCTGCGCCTGGATGCGGTGCACGCCATTCACGACTCGAGCGAGCCGCACATCGTCAACGAGCTGGCACGCGCCGCGCGCGCCGGTCCCGGTCGCAACCGCGTGCTCTATCTGACGCTCGAGAACGTGGACAACGCCACGCGTTTTCTCGGCGCCGAGGGCGCTCCGTCGACCTGCGATGCGCAGTGGAACGACGACGCGCACCACTGCCTGCACGTGCTGCTCTCCGGCGAGTCGCACCACTACTACGCCGATTACCGCGAGCAGCCGCACGCCCTGCTGTGCCGGGCGCTCGCGGAGGGCTTCGCCTATCAGGGCGAGCCGTCGCGCTACGCCGGCGCGCCGCGTGGCGAGCGCAGCGCACACCTGCCGCCGAGCGCGTTCGTGAACTTCCTGCAGAACCACGACCAGATCGGTAACCGCGTACGCGGCGAGCGGCTCACGCAGCTGGTGCCCGATCCGGCGGCGCTGCGCGCCGCGACCGCCGTGCTGCTGCTCGCGCCCGCGCCGCCGCTGCTGTTCATGGGAGAGGAATGGGCCGCCACCGAACCGTTTCCGTGGTTCTGCGACTTTGAGCCGCAGCTGCTGGCGCGCGTGCGCGCGGCGCGCAACCGCGAATTTCCCGGCTCCCCCGACCCCGGCGCCGCGGCGACCTGCGCCGCGGCGCAACTCGACTGGAGCCGTCGGCGCGACCCCGAGCATGCGCGCGCGCTGACGCATCACCGTCGGTTGCTGACGATCAGGCGTCGCGACATCACGCCGCTCATCCCGCAGCTGCGCGCGGGGCGCTGCGCGCGCGCTGGCCCGGGCGCGGCGCTCGCCGTCGACTGGCCGGCCCCGGACAAGATCCTGCACCTGATTGCCAATCTGAGTGCCGCCAGCGTGGCACTGCCCGAGCGCGTCGCCGGCCGCGTGATCTTCGCCACCCATCCCGGTATCCGCGCGACGCTCGCGCGCGGCACGCTGGCGCCGTGGAGCGTGCTGTGGCTGCTGGAGAGCCGCAATGACCGCAGCTGAGCGGCGTGCGGCGCGGCGGCGCCGCGCGGCGACCCCGGGGGTGGAAGGCCCGGTGATCCCGCAGGCCACTTATCGCGTGCAGCTCAATGCCGGCTTCACGTTCCGCGATGCGACCGCGATCGTGCCGTACCTGGCCGCGCTCGGGATCAGCCACGTGTACTGCTCGCCGTATTTCCGCGCCCGCAGCGGCAGCCCGCACGGCTACGACGTCGTCGATCACAATGCGTTCAACCCCGAGATCGGCGAGCGTGCCGACTTCGAGCGCTTCGTCGCCGCGCTGCGCGCGCATGGCATGGGGCACATCGTCGACATTGTCCCCAACCACGTCGGCATTCTCGGCGCCGACAACGACTGGTGGATGGACGTGCTCGAGAACGGCGAGGCCTCGGCCTATGCCGAGGTCTTCGACATCGACTGGGCGCCATCCAACCCCGACCGTGCGCACAAGGTGCTGGTGCCGGTGCTGGCGGACCCTTATGGCACGGTGCTCGAGCGCGGTGAGCTGCAGCTGCGTTTCGAGCCCGCCTCGGGCTCGTTCGCGGTGTTCTACCAGTCGCATCGTCTGCCGCTCGACCCGCGCACCTATCCGCGCATCCTCGACCGTGTCGCCGCGCTGGTCTCCAACAGTGAGCTGGAGAACATCCGCCGCGCCTTCGCCGCGCTGCCCGGTCGGCACTCCCCCACACCCGAGCAGGTGGCCGAGCGCAGCCGCGAGAAGGAGCTGCACAAGCGTCGCCTGGCGGTGCTCGCGGCCGGCCGCACCGCGGTCGCCGCGGCGCTCGAGGCCGCCGTACGCAGCTTCGCCGGCATCGCCGGCGCGCCGGCGAGCTTCGATGCGCTGCACGAGCTGCTCGAGCTGCAGGCCTTCCATCTGACCTACTGGCGCGTCGCCGCGGACGACATCAACTACCGGCGCTTCTTCGACGTCAATGACCTCGCGGCGCTGCGGGTCGACAACGAGACCGTGTTCGAGGCCACGCACCGGCTGCTGCTGCAGCTCATCGCCGAGGGCAAGATCGACGGACTGCGCGTCGATCACGTCGACGGCCTGTACGACCCGGCCGGGTACGTGCGCCGCCTGCAGCAGCGCATCGGCATGGTCACCGGCCGGCCGTGGCGGCGGGCGCTGTACCTGGTGGTCGAGAAGATCAGCGCCTCATTCGAGCATTTGCCCGACGGCTGGCCGGTACACGGCGAGACCGGCTATCACTTCATGAACGTCGTCAACCGCATGCTCATCGACGCTGCGACACAGGCGCGCATGGACCGCGTGTACCGGCTTGTCACCGGCGAGCCGCTCGAGTGGCGCGATGTCGCCTACGAATGTCAGCAGCTCGTGCTGCGACGCTCGCTGGCGTCCGAGCTCAACGTCGCCACCAACCAGCTGGCGCGCATCGCCCGCTCCGACCGCAACACCCGCGACTTCACCTTCAGCAACCTGCGCCACGCGCTGGCCGAGGTCATCGCCTGCTTCCCGGTGTACCGCACCTACGTCACCGACACCGTGTCCGACGGCGACCGGCGCTACATCGAGTGGGCCATCGCCACCGCGCGGCGGCGGCGCGCCGCCACCGAGGCGTCGGTGTTCGATTTCGTGCGCGCGGCGCTCTTGCTGCAGTTGCCGGCTGCCAGCGACGGCGAGTGGCGCGTGCGACGCGCGTTCGTCATGAAGTTTCAGCAGATCACCGCACCGATCACCGCCAAGGGCATCGAGGATACCGCGCTGTACCGCTACAACCGGCTGATCTCGCTCAACGAGGTCGGCGGCGAGCCCGGCAACTATGGCGGCGGCGTGCGCGCCTTTCACGCGGACGCCGAATACCGGGTGCGGCACTGGCCGCACGAGATGCTCGCCACCTCCACCCATGACACCAAGCGTTCCGAGGACGTGCGCGCGCGGCTCGACGTGCTGTCGGAAATGACCACGCCGTGGCGCGAGGCGGTGCGGCGCTGGACGCGCATCAACCGCACGCGCAAGCGCGAGGTCGACGGCGCGCAGGCGCCCTCGAGCAATGACGAATACCACTTCTACCAGGCGCTGCTCGGCAGCTGGCCGCTCGGCGCAGCGGATGCGGCGGGCGCCGGAGCCTACCGCGAGCGCCTCGAGGCCTACATGATCAAGGCGGCGCGCGAGGCGAAGCTGCGCACCAGCTGGACGGAGAGCGACCCCGCGTACGAGGAGGCGCTGCTGCAGTTCGTGCGCAGCGCGCTCGAGCCGCGCGACAACAACCTGTTCCTCGCCGACTTCCTCGAGTTTGAGCGGCACGTAGTGCGTTTCGGCCTGCTCAACAGCCTGTCGCAGACGCTGTGCCGGCTCACGGCTCCGGGTGTGCCGGACACCTACCAGGGCAACGAGTTGTGGGACTTCTCGCTGGTGGATCCGGACAATCGCCGACCGGTCGATTATCAGCACCGCCGCCGCCTGCTCGCGGAGCTCGAGCAACGCGCACCCACGCTGCCGGTGCGCGAGCTGCTCGAGAACATGGAGGACGGCCGCTGCAAGCTGCTGCTCATCTGCAAGGCACTGCAGCTGCGGCGCGCGCAGCCGCAGCTGTTCAGCCACGGCGACTACCGGCCGCTGCGCGTGCACGGCACCCGCGCGCATCACGTGTGCGCGTTCGCGCGCCGCTGCGCGCGGCAGTCGCTCGTCGTCATCGCGCCGCGGCTGTACCGGCGGCTGCTCGATGATCCGGCGCGGCTGCCGCTCGGCACTGCGGTGTGGGAGAACACCCTGATCGAACTGCCGCGCGACGAGCCCGGCGGGCGCTCGCTGCACAACGTGCTGGACGGCGCGCAGCTGCAGCCGGTGACGTACGGCGAAACGCTCGGCATACCGCTGGCGCAGGCACTGGCGGAGTTTCCGGTGGCGCTGCTGACCGCAGGGTGTGAGGCGCCGGCTGACGCAAGCGGCGCAGGGGCGCGCGATGGTTCCCAAATCGAGCAATGCGCATGAGTAATGCGCATTGTGCCCGCAGGAGAGGAGGCAACGCGCCCGCGGTGTGTGCGTTGACGTGGGGAACATGCGCTGCGCCTCCGCCGAACGGTGCGTCCTCTACGGCCTGAAGTCCGCAGCTTCCGCGTCTGAAGATATGGTGATACCAGTTGGCATGCGGTACCGACTCATGAGGTTCACCGCGCTGGCGGCGGCACTCGCGCTGCTCGGCGCCTGCGCCGCCAGCAGGACCGCCGGGTCGACCGCCGGCAGCGGCACCCCCGCGCAGCAGCGGGCGCTTGCCCGTTACCTGGCGTACGCCGGTCCGCCCATCCCCTACTTCACGTGGCTCGGGCAGTTCTACAGCTGGGAGCCGCTCAGCAGGAATCAGCTGGTGGTGTATACCACCGCGAACGACGCCTATCTGCTCAGAGTCTGGCCGCCGTGCGATCTGCGGTTCACGGGACTCAGCATCGGGCTCACCTCGACCATCGACACCGTGAACGCGCGCACCGATTCAGTCGTGGTCAGGTCCGAGGGCATCGGTCCGATGCGCTGCCCCATTGATGAGATACGCAGGATCGACTATCAGCGCATGCGGGCGGATCAGCGCCAGCAGGCCGCGCCGGCCAACCCAAGCGCACCGCCGAGCCAGGCGGCGCCGCCCAACCAGGGTGCGCGCAGCTGAGATTTCGGCGATAGCCCGTGCGCCAAGCTCTCTACGGAGTGCTCGGCTGGTGAGGTGAGTTGGCAGTCGTCAGCGATAGCCGCGCGCCTGCAGCGTGAAAAGGTGCGCGTAGCGCGCGTTGAGACGCATCAGCTCCTCGTGACTGCCGCGCTCGACGATGCGCCCGTGGTCCAGCACCGCGATCTGATCCGCCATGCGCACCGTGGAGAAGCGGTGTGAGATGAGGATGGTGATGCGGTCGCGGGCGAGCTGGCGGAAGTGCTCGAACACCTCCGCCTCCGCCTGCGCGTCCATCGCAGCGGTCGGCTCGTCGAGCACCAGAATATCCGCGCGCGTGCGCATGAAGGCGCGCGACAGGGCGATCTTCTGCCACTGTCCTCCGGAGAGCTCGCGGCCGTCGCGGAACCATTTGCCGAGCTGGGTGTGGTAGCCCGCCGGGAGCGTGTCGATGAACTCGCTTGCCTGCCCCTTGACCGCAGCGGTGCGCCAGCGCTCCTCGTCCTCGAAGAAACGCTCATCGCCCGCGCCGACGTTTTCGCCCACCAGCATCTGGTAGCGGGCGAAATCCTGGAAAATCACACCGATGCGCTCGCGCAGCGCGGTCTCGTCCCAGTCGGCGAGATCCTGCCCGTCGAGGAGGATCCGACCCTCCGTCGGTGCGTATAGCCGGGTCAGCAGCTTGATCAGGGTGGTCTTGCCCGAGCCGTTCTCTCCCACGAGCGCGAGACTGGTGCCGGGAGTCAGGTGCAGGCTGATGTGCTCGAGCGCCGCCTCCTCGGTCCCCGGGTAGCGGAAGCTCACGTCCGCGAAGCGCACACCGTCCTCCGGATGCGGGCCGCGCACGGCGCTGCCGCTCGGGCGCGGCACCTGCTCTTCCAGGTACTCGTAGAGCGTCGAGAGATACAGGTTGTCCTCGTACATTCCGCCCACCGCCGCGAGCATGGCCGACACCGCTGCCTGCCCCTGGCGGAACAGCGCCACGTACATGGTCATCTGGCCGAGCGTGATCAGCCGCCGCACCGTGGTAACCGCAATCCAGGCGTAGGCGCCATAGAGCGCGGCGGTCGCGATGAGCCCGAGGGCAAAGCCCCAGGCATCGCGGCGCATGGTGAGCGCGCGATCCTCCGCGTACAGCCG
>Ga0123356_10006239_pt1 | contig 12043 bp, 10 predicted proteins | sample TergutEmb28metaG_2_FD_92546 | JGI IMG/M metagenome (GOLD analysis project Ga0123356, IMG submission 92546) | Embiratermes neotenicus P3 segment gut microbial communities from Petit-Saut dam, French Guiana - Emb289 P3 | ecosystem: Host-associated > Arthropoda: Insects > Digestive system > Gut ... | reverse complement strand
TGCTGTCAATAAGCACATGAATTTTCTTGAGCGTTTTCTTGTCTTTTGTCTGCCACTCAACATACTCTTCCCACGCCTCATCTTTCCATAGTTTGTTCATTCCTCATCCACCCTTATCAATTCGCGTTCTGTCATTTTTGCTTTGCCGGATTTAATATCAGCAATTCTGCGGCTTAACACAGCCATATTCTCCTGCGAATAAAAAGGGTGAACTTCTTCTTCAAAAGGGATTCTATTTTCTCCGCTGACTTTTTTCATAAACATAGTGAAAGCCTCAGTCAAAGTCAAATCAAGCTTTTGACAAACTTGTTCAAATTTAGCATTGATTTCAGCGTCAATCGGAAAACTAACAATAGCTTGTTCCATTCAAATCACCTCCTATAAACATATCATAACACACTTTCATTGAAAAAGCAATAGCAAAAATTTATTTCAGCAAACTTTTTTCCCACACAGGATTAGCCTCAACTCCGAGAAGCTGCGCAACCGTAGCCGCGACATTCGCAAGCCCGAACACACTTTCGTCGCCGTCTTTGAGTGCGACGGACTTATCGCACACCACAAAAGGCACAGGGTTCAGCGAATGAGCAGTTCGCGGAGCTAAGTTGCCCTTCTTGTCTTTCTCGAACATCTCATCTGCGTTACCATGGTCTGCGGTGATGACTAACAAGAAGCCGGCGTCCGCGCAAACTTGCTCGAGACGCGCCAAAGCCTCGTCTACTGCTTCTACGCCGATAATCGTCGCGTCCATGCTCCCCGTATGCCCGACCATGTCGCCATTCGGGAAATTACAGCGAATAAAGTCATACTCGCCTGACTTCACCGCCGCGACAACATCTGCGGTAATCTCGGCAGACTTCATCTTAGGGGCTTTATCAAAGCTGATGTTGTCGGAGGGAATTTCGTTATAAGTTTCAAGCTCTTCACTGAACTTGCCGCTTTTGTTTCCGTTCCAGAAATACGTAACGTGTCCGAACTTCTGTGTTTCACTCACCGCATACTGGCGAATGCCTTTTTCAACCAAAAGCTCCGACAAAGTGCCTGTAATTTCAGGAGGATTCACAAGAAACAATTCGGGGAGTTTCAAATCACCGTCATATTGCAGCATTCCCGCGTAGATTACGTCGGGTTTTGCTCCGCGCGGGAACTTGTCTAAGTTCTCATTCTCGAATGCCATAGAAATCTCAATCGCTCTGTCGCCGCGGAAGTTGAACAAAATTACACTGTCGCCGTCTTCGATTTTGCCGACGGGCTCTCCGTCTTCTGCGATTATAAAAGCAGGCAAATCTTGGTCGATTATGCCGGGGGTGTCTTCGCGGAAAGTTTCAATCGCCTCTTTCGCACTTTTGAAAAACTTGCCCTCGCCCTTAACATGAGTATCCCAGCCCCGTTCAATCATCGCCCAATCCGCTTCGTATCTGTCCATGGTGATTTTCATGCGTCCGCCGCCCGAGGCAATTTTGCCGCAGAATGTATCATCATTTAACTCTGCAAGAACACTCTCGAGCTTCTCAACATAGTCTAAAGCAGAAGTAGCAGGAACATCGCGTCCGTCTAAGAGAATATGCACTCGCGCGCGTTTCACGCCGTCCGCCTTAGCGCGGCGAAGCATATTGAACAAATGCTCAATGTTAGAATGAACATTCCCGTCCGACAACAACCCGATAAAGTGAAGCGTCGCACCGGTCAAGGCTTTTTTCCACACGTCTGACTCATACATCTTGCCCGACTCAATCGACTCGTTCACAAGTTTCGCGCCTTGAGAATAAATCTGCCCGCACCCAAGGGCATTATGCCCGACTTCAGAGTTACCCATATCATCATCGCTGGGCAGACCCACCGCACTTCCGTGAGCTTTGAGGCGAACATTAGGATATTCGCTCAAAAACCTGTCAAGAGTCGGCGTTTTCGCCTGCGCGACTGCATCGCCTATTCCCGTTGACGAAAACCCGATTCCGTCCATTACAACTAATAAAACTTTTTTCATACATATCTCCTTAAATAGCTGTCAACCGTCAATTGCCGTCAACCGCCGCTTTAATAATCGCCTTGAAATCTTCCGCGACCAAGCTCGCGCCGCCGATTAAGCCGCCGTCTACGTCCTCTTGCGCCAAGAGTTCAGCAGCGTTTTGAGCGTTCATGCTGCCGCCGTACTGAATTGTAACAGCGTCAGCGACATCTGCGCCATAGAGCTTCGCGACAACTCCGCGAATGAACCCGCAAGCCTCTCCCGCTTGAGCGGCAGTCGCGGTTTTGCCTGTCCCGATAGCCCATACAGGCTCATAAGCGATTACAGTTTTGCAGACTTCTTCTGCCGTAAATCCCGCGAATGCAAGCTTAGTCTGCCGCGCGAGAACTTCTTCGGTGATTCCCGCTTCCCGTTCTTCGAGAAGCTCGCCTATACACATCAGCGGAGTCAACCCCGCGTCTAATGCGGCTTTAGTACGGCTGTTCACAGTCGCGTCTGTTTCGCCGAAATACTGGCGGCGTTCCGAGTGCCCGATGATGACATACTGCACGCCGAGTTCGCACAGCATATCCGTGCTGATTTCCCCTGTGAACGCGCCGCTTTTCGCGAAATGTACGTTCTGCGCGCCGACTTTAACGGCAGCAAGCGAGAACTCGTTCACGACAGTTTCCAAATTCGTGAAAGGCACACACACGACGACTTCGACATTCGGTGCTTTCGCCACGTCTGCTAATTGTTTCGCCAACTCCGCCGCCTCAGGGCGAGTTTTATTCATTTTCCAGTTGCCCGCAATGACAACTTTGCGTGATTGTTTTTTCATGATTATTTCTCCTTAATACATTGTGAATATAACGGGCGACCGGGACGGTCGCCCCTACTGTCAACTGTCAATTGTCCATTATCACATCAATCCCCGGAAGCACCTTGCCCTCAAGGTATTCTAAGCTTGCGCCGCCGCCGGTGGAGATATGGCTCATCTTGTCGGCGAACCCGAGCTGAACTACAGCCGCCGCAGAGTCCCCGCCGCCGATAACAGTCGTCGCGTCGGTCTCTGCGAGTGCCTGCGCAAGAGCGATTGTTCCCTTCGCGAGTGTAGGATTTTCGAACACGCCCATAGGCCCGTTCCACACGACTGTCTTAGCAGTCTTAGCTGCTGCCGCGAAAAGTTCGCAAGTTTTAGGCCCTATGTCAAGCCCCATTTGGTCAGCAGGGATTTCGCACGAGGCGACATAATCAGCAGGAACTTTCGCGTCAATAGGGTTAGGGAAAGCACCGGCAATAGCCGTATCAACAGGAAGCAAAAGAGATTTGCCGAGCTTCTTGGCTTTGTCCATCATTTCGCGGCAATAATCGAGCTTTTCATTGTCAACAAGAGATTTGCCGACTTCGTTTCCGCTTGCCTTGAGGAAAGTGTACGCCATTCCCCCGCCGATGATGAGAGTGTCGCATTTTTCGATGAGGTTGGAAATAACATTAAGTTTGTCCGCAACTTTCGCTCCGCCGAGGATTGCCACGAAGGGACGCTCAGGGTTTTCAACAGCATTGCCGAGGAAGGCGATTTCTTTGTTCATGAGATAACCGACAGCCGTTTCGCCGCTGATGAACTCCGTAACCCCAGCAGTGGAGCAATGGGCGCGGTGAGCCGAGCCGAAAGCGTCGTTGACATAAACGTCAGCGATGCTTGCCAAATCTTTGCTGAACTCTTCGCCGTTTTTGGTTTCCTCTGCACGGAAGCGAGTGTTTTCAAGCAGAACAACATCACCGTCGTTCATAGCCGAGACCGCACTGCGGGCATTGTCGCCGACTACAGTGTCGTCGCAAGCAAACGTGACTTCTTTGCCGAGAAGTTCACCGAGCCTTACAGCCACAGGCGCAAGGGTGAGGCGTGCTTTGTCTTCAGGTGTTTTAACTTTGCCTAAGTGGGAGCACAGTATAACTTTGCCGCCATTTTCAATGAGTTTACGAATAGTCGGCAATGCTGCTACAATGCGATTATCGTTAGTGATAGCCCCGTCTTTGAGAGGGACGTTAAAATCACATCTTACCAATACGCGCTTACCGCACACGTTGAGATTTTCTACGTTTTTCTTGTTTAATGCCATTGTTTTAATTCTCCTTTATTTTCCGTTTTCCTACTAATGTATGTCGCTAAGTTTCTGCCACACATAATTCAGTATACCACGTAATAAATCTTTTGTCAAGAAATAAGCGTAAATTTTAGCAAATTTTTCGCAAAAAATTCGAATTCAATAAAAATAACTAAAAAAAGCTGTAAAAAGGCTTGAAATTTCGACAATTATGTGTTATGCTATATGTAAGACTATAGTATAAAGAAGAGATAAGCCCAAAGGGCGGGCTTTGCCCGCACATCAGGCGAATCTTGATAACTTCGAAAGGGGTGTGTACCATGAACGAAAACAATAACACAGAAGTAACCGAAGCATCAGTTGAAGCAGTAGACTCGACAGCCGCAATAAGTATATCAGATGACAGAATGACGGCATACTTGACGATGACCGCGCCTGAAAACGGCGGAAAAGAACTCAGCGCAGAAGATATTCACAAAGAGATTGCGGTAAGCCCCGTCAAAGCAAAGCTGGAAGAGGAAGCGATTGAAACGGCACTCAAACAGCAAAATTATGACATACCGATTATCATAGCCCGCGGCGTTCGTCCGCTTAACGGGATTGACGGCATAATCAATTATCGCTTTGAGACGGGCGGCGCACTTACCCCCAAGAAGAACGAAAAGGACGAGATGGATTATAAAGACTTAGGGCTTGTCCAGAACATACTCAGCGGAACCCCTATCGCGGATATTACTCACGAGACTGAGGGGGAAGAAGGGGTAGACGTTTGCGGAATCGCGCTGAAATCACTTCCGGGAAAACCTGCGAAGTACATGGTGGGGCTCGGAACTGTTCTCAACGAAGACGGAACTATGATTTCTGCGGCGGTTGACGGCAATCTGAGATGGCACAAAGACCATTTCACCGTGGAAGAAGTCCTCAACATTGGCGAAGATATTGGCGCGGCTACAGGGAATATTGACTTTATCGGAGACGTGAACATCAAAGGCAACGTGTTTGAAGGCTTCTTTGTCAAGTCTAAGAAAAACATTACAATCAGCGGAACGACGAGCAATGCCACAATAGAAGCCGGTGGAAATATCGACATAAAAATCGGGGCAGTGAAATCTACACTCAAAGCCAACGGCGATATTAAGACGGGGTTCTGCGAAGGCTGTAATCTTGAGAGCGGCGGCGATATGATTTCGGCGAGTTTTGTCTCTTGTGAGGCACTCAGCAAAGGAACAATTACGGCAATTTCGGGCAAAGGCGTGGTTATTGGCGGGCGGCTCACTGCTTTCAAAGGAATGGTGTTTAACCTCCTCGGTTCGGGTGCGTATACCAAAACATCGCTGACCTTAGGTGAAAGTGCTGTTCTTGCCAAAGAGAAAAAGGAACTTGAGGAAGAAGAAGCACAACTCACTGAAAAAACCACTCAGTATGCACAGTTGGCAGAACAACTCAACGCAACGAAAAAGAAAGCAGGTGGCTTGCCGCCTGACAAGGAAGAGACGCTCAAAACAGTTATTCGCGGGCGATTCCAGATGGCTACCGAGATTAAGAAAATCAAGAAGCGCATAACAGAAATAGACGAGAGCTTCCGCGATAACTCTGCGCTGTTCGTGGAAATTCGAAAGACTGTTTTCCCCGGCGTAAGCGTGCGAATAGGCGAACTGCGCAAAAAGGTCGAAAAAGAGTGGGACAGATGCCGCGTAAAAGTCGATAACTCGGGAGATATTGTAATTGAGCCCATTACAGGAAGAATGTGAAATGAGCAGCACTCCCCTCCATGATTTTTTGAAAAGCCACACCGCGTCGGGCGTATTGTCTTGCCATACTCCCGGGCATAAGGGTCTGATGAACCCTCACGACATTACAGAGTTCAGCGACGAAGCTGTTGACGTAATCAGACAAAGCGAACGCCGATGCGCCGAATTATTCGGGGCAGAGCGTTCGCTTTTTTCGACAAGCGGAAGCACTCTCGCGATTTACGCAATGCTCGCGCCTTTTGCGGGGGGGCGGATTTCGGCAGTTCGCGGAGTTCACCGAAGCGTGATTGACGCAGCGATTTTACTCGATATTGATATAGTGTGGAGCGACACACCCCATGGGGATTGCTCTGCGCATTTCATCACGAATATCGACTATTACGGGAATGTCGCGAAAATCCCGCAGGATTCGCCTGTGCCGATTTTAGTCGACAACGCTCACGGCGCGTATTTGGTATTCACCGACTCTCACCCGCTGAAACGCGGCGCAGAGTATAACATAGCTATGGTGGCGGAGTCCGCTCATAAGACTCTGCCTGCGCTGACAGGGGCGGCGTATCTGCATATCGCGGACTCGCGCTATGTGAAACCCGCCGAAGACGCACTGCAGTTGTTTGGCACGAGCAGCCCGTCTTATCTTATTCTCGAAAGCCTTGACCTATGCAACGCTCATATCGCTCTCGAGAAGCACAAAGGGGCGGCAGCGTTCGGCGCAGCAGCGGAGCTGAAACAGCGGCTCACAGAGTGGGGTTATAAGCTCAAAGACAGTGATTTGTTACGAGTTGTAATTGACTGTAACGCCTACGGTTATGACGGGCGAGATTATGCCCGTGAGTTAGCGCAGCGGGGAATAATCGGTGAGATGAGCGAGCCCCGGTACGCAATTTTGCTCTTTTCGACAATCACAGAGCAGGCGGACACTCAGCGTGTATTTGCGGCTATGAAAGCTATTGAACAAAAACCGCCTGTCGCCCGAACCGGCTGTCAATTGTCAACTGTCAACTGTCAACTGACAATGCGTCCGCGTGAGGCGTATTTCGCGCCAAAAGAAACCCTCCCAATCGCAAAAGCAATCGGGAGAGTATGTGCGGGTATTCATGTGACAACGCCGCCCTGTGCTGCGCTGATTATTCCGGGGGAAATTATATCGCCCGAAATCGCGGCTTTGCTTAAACAACAAGGATTAGAAACAATCGACGTTAGCCTTTAACGATGAAGTCGTCTAATTTCGCGAGTAATTCGCCGCAGTCATAATCGCTTTGGGGAACGTGGACGCGCAGAGTCAATTCGCTGGACAAATCAAGGCTGAACAGCCCCATGAGCGACTTTGCGTCAACGGTGTATCTTCCCGAAACAACGTCAACATCACCGACGAACATGGTAACGGTAGTCACGAACTTCTTCACGTCTTCTATGGTTGTGATTTTGATTTTCTTTTCAGTCATGGTTAAGTAAATCTCCTTTCATTTCTCGAGTTTAATCATACCATAAATAAATCAATCTGTCAAGAGGGAATATGAAATTTAACATAACAACATTCGGGTGCAAAGCGAATCAATATGACAGCTATGCGATTACCGAATATATGCGCGAAAATGCTGATAATGCGGGTTTCGGTGAAAGCGTCCATGTGATTAACTCCTGCACTGTAACCGAAACCGCCGACCGCAAAATCGCCGCGCTGATTGCTAAGCTCAAGCGCGAAAAGCCCTGCTGTACCGTAGTTCTCTGCGGTTGTCTGCCGAAAGCTTACCCGGAAAAAGCCGCCGCAATGGGGGCAGACGTGGTTATAGCAGGGAAATTCCCGATTAGTCCGGCGACAGCCTTGGTAAACCCGCTCCCATACTCGCCCCAACGCGACCGCAAACGCGCTTTCCTAAAAATCCAAGACGGCTGCAACCGCGATTGTGCCTACTGCATAATCCCGAAAGCTCGCGGCAATCCTGTGAGCCGCCCAATCGCAGACATAGCCGCAGAGGCGCAGAGCCTTGCCGCAAATCACAGCGAAATCATGATTACGGGAATCAACCTCGCCTTGTATGCGTATGAAGAACACGGATTAGTCGGAGCTGTTGAAGCAATCTGTAAAGCCCTTGAATCGAAAACAGTGCCTGTCCGCATCGGCTCTCTTGAGCCGGACTTGCTCAGCGATACTGACATAACGCGGTTAGCGCAAATCCCGAAAACGCAACTTCGTCGGCATTTTCATCTGTCTTTGCAGAGCGGGTGCGACGCGGTTTTACACCGAATGAATCGCCGTTATGACACGGCGCAATACCGCAGCAAAATCGCGAGCCTGCGAGGGGCGTTTGGCGCAAATGTCGCGATTACTACCGACATAATCGTGGGTTTTCCCGGGGAAACCCAAGCCGAGTTCGCACAGACACTTGCATTCGTGCAGGAAATGGGCTTTGCGAAAATCCACGTCTTTCGCTTCTCAGCGCGTGAAGGCACTGCTGCCGCGAGTATGGCGAAGCAAATCGCGCCCTCCGAAAAGAAGGCGCGATTCACAGCACTGAGCGAGTTCGCGGGGACGGGGAAACGTGTAGAAGATTTAGGTTAGCTTAGCGCAGAAAAGGCATCGTCGTCATCGTCGTCGTCATCGTCGTCGTCGTTGGGAAGGTCATCGGGCTTGCGCGGCTCACAAGCAAGAAGCAGATTGCCCCATATATCACGCTTAGCTCCGCGCCGTTGACGGGGTTCGTCGTCGGTGTTGTCGCTGCATACAGTCGTAATCCTCCACGATTTCTCCACACCGCAAGTTTCGCAGAGTTCTGCCGGCCCGTTGTGAACAATGCGCGGAGTAGGAACAGGCTCGACTTGTATTCCGCTGCTCGGAGCAGTCCCGTCGTCGCCTGAAGGCGAAGTCGTCGGAGCGGTTGTAGGCGCAGTAGTAGGAGCGGTAGTCGGCGCAGTAGTGGGCGCAGTAGTAGGAGCGGTAGTCGGCGCAGTCGGGCGAGGAGTCGTAACAGCGGTAGTAGTAGTAGTAGTAGTCGCCGCAGTCACATTAAAGCTGACATTAAAACTTCGCGCGGTTATGCCGTTGCCCCCCGAAACAGTAACAGCACCTCCGTAAGTTCCCGCCGCGTTGCCGCGGCTCGGGCGAACATCGAAAGTCCGCGTTGCTCCTGCGGCGATTCCGTTCCCAAGCCCTGTAGTCCCTTGTACTGAAAACCCCGGCGGCACAGAAACAGTCAACGGACCGGTGGGCTGATTGCCCGTGTTGGTTACAGTAACCGTGTACCACTCTTGTTCGCCGTAGCCGGCGGTTCTGCTCGGAAAAGCGACGGGCGTTGTTTGGCTCAGGCTAATCCCGAAAGTCGGCGCGACGCTCGGCGGAGTTACCGCAGTTGTCGTCGGTCTTGTGGTGGTTGCGGGTGCAGTCGTAGCAGTGGGAGGTCTTGTGGTGGTCGCAGGGGAAGTCGTAGAAGTCGGCGGCCTTGCCGTAGTAACCGCAGGAGTCGTAACGCCTCCTGCGCTGTTGCAGTTAGTACAGCCGTTCCAAGTGCATAATCGCCCTGTTTGCCCCGAATAAGCCAAGCAGAGGTTACGAACATCGCCCCTGCCCGAACTTCCATTGGGAAGCCCGCCGTACCCTTCAAGAGTGAAAGAGATTTCATACAATCGCGAGTTGTTAGTAAAAGCAGAGCTTTCATTTCCCCCGGGATTGTTGATAATACCGAGGTTTCGCCACGCCGCGAAATGCGCCGCAACGTCAATCGTGCCGTCTAAGGTGTTGGTAACGGGGTGATTACCCGTGATTTGGCTGTTCCTGCGGACGTTAAAGAGTTGCAAAAAAGTTCCGTTATTCCCGGGCCCGACCCAAGGTTGATTAACTCTCCAAGCGGAGATAATGTCATAAACATGACCGTTAATAGTCGTAGTTCCGTGGCGTTGATAGTTCCCTGAAGTGCCTGCACGTTCCGGGTTCCAGTGCATCCAGTTGTTCACGATGTACCACTCAATAATCGCGCCGCCGGAAGTGTTGTTGCCGCTAGTGCCGTCCGTCCAGCCGTAGATACACAGATATGTCGCGCCGCTTCCGCTGGAAAAGTTGCGGACATCATAGCGAATCGAAGCGTAAGGCATCGACGACACAGTCGGCATGGGGCTGAACTTTCGCCCGGTTCGGAAAAGCGTGTTGTAGGTATTGTTCCACGCGCAAGTGAACGCACCGCCATTGGTATTGACCGTCATGGTCGAGTTCCCCGTGAGGCGTGTGTCTGTCCATGCCTCGATGTTCCAGCCGTTGATGGTGGGGGCGTGGCGCGAACCTGCACTCGGGCTCATGGTGAGGACTGTGTTCGCCTCTGCTTTTTCAAAGGGAATTGCCGAAAGAATCACCGTCGCTGCTGTCAGCAGGGATAATATGCGATTTCGTATGCTGTGTGTCATGATGTCCACCGTGTCCTTTCTTAAGTTGTTGCTTCCTACCAGTATATCACAGCTTCCTCTTTTTGTCAAGGTTTTTTTCGAAAACAGTTCTCTAAATACTTCTCGAATTACGTCTCGAAATAACAGGCGTCATTACTCACTCCTGTATCACACTCTGGGCGTAAGATACAGGCGCAGCAGTCCGCCTTGCGTGCTTTGCAGACTCGCCGCCCGTGCAGAACTAAACGGTGGCAAAAAGCCATGCTCTCTTTCGGTGGGATTAGCTCCCGCAAAATAAGCTCGACTTTGTGCGGGTCTTTGAGCCTTTGAGGCACTAACCCCAATCGCCCCGACAGGCGAATTACGTGAGTGTCGGCGACTATGGCGGGAAGCCCGAACAGTTCCCCGCGAATGAGGTTGGCGGTTTTCCGCCCTATGCCGGGCAGAGCAAGAAGCGCGTCCATCTCCTCGGGGATTTCCCCCCCGTGATTTCGCAAAAGCAACTCACACATAGCCTTGATACTCGCCGCTTTTGTTTTGTAGAGTCCGCAAGGTTTGACTATGCCCTCAATTTCACGAAGCTCTGCCGCCGCAAAATCACAAACGCCGTTGAACCGCCCGAAAAGCTCGGGGGTTACGGCGTTTACTCTTTTATCGGTGCATTGGGCAGAGAGCCGCGCCGCAATCAAAAGCTCGTGAGGGGCGGTGTAATTCAGCTCGCAGATTGGCGCGGGATATTCTTGCGCGAGGGCGGCAAGTAAAGCGGCGATTTTATTGCTTTTGCTTTTCATGATGGCGATTACCCTCTGACGTTAAACAGGCGCAAAATTCGCGTGAAGGGAAAATTCCGCCCGGGGCAGTCGGCTTTGCGAACAGAGTTGATTTGATTATGTCCGATTACGTGTTCGCGGTCGATGACTAATGTAGTGCCGTAGATTTGCAGAACCTCCCACCGCACGTGTTGAATCAGCCAAGCGGCGGCGTCCATCTGGGCATATGAGGGGCTGCTTTCGGGCATATCCCCGAAGGCGATTGCGATTGTGTAAAAATTCGCGTTGGTGTTCCGTTCAATGACTGTCGGGTGCGTCGCACGGCTTATGTGATTGACGTTCGTGGGGTTCTCCACGTTAGTTCCGTTGGCGTAAGCCCAATGAGTAATGTCAACGTGTTGCGTGATTGTTCCGTCCCCTGCTATGATGAAGTGATATGACACCTCCGACGTGGGGTTGTTAAGCCAGTTAATGGCACTGCGCGTAGTTCCGCCTGTGGTATGGAAAACAATCATATCGGGAATGTGGAGTTCTCTCTCACACTCTTCGCAGAGTTCTCCGTGTTCGCGGACTTCCACGAGTAAGCATTCGGGAGCAGGCGCGTCGTCCCCTTCGATTGATTCGCCACAATAGTCTTCATGGGTTGTGCAGAACAATCGCGTTACAAGAACTGTGCAGGTATTGCAATCAACTAAGCGCAAGGTGGTGTGTCCGCGTCTTGGGGTGAAGTTCTGGCGCGGAACGGGAGTCCAGTTGATTGTGTGGCTGTCGTCGGGGGGGCGTGGGGGCGGATTGGGTAATGCCCCCCACCAGTAGTCTTCGAGGGAAGGTGCGCGAAGCCCGATAATAAATCTCAGAATGTGCAGAGCGTCGCTAATGCCGACATTGTCGCCGCCTGTAACTGCCGCCGCCGCGTGCCACGCTTTATTCGCGGGAATGCAGCTTGCACAAGAGGGGGAGGGTTCGTGGCAATCGCCGCAGATTACAGCGGCTTGAATTGAACAGGGAAGCCCGATAATAAAGCGCAAGATTTCGAGAGCGTCGGCTATGACGACGCTGCCTGTGCCGGTTATATCACCGACGACGATTTCG
>Ga0123356_10006238_pt1 | contig 12045 bp, 11 predicted proteins | sample TergutEmb28metaG_2_FD_92546 | JGI IMG/M metagenome (GOLD analysis project Ga0123356, IMG submission 92546) | Embiratermes neotenicus P3 segment gut microbial communities from Petit-Saut dam, French Guiana - Emb289 P3 | ecosystem: Host-associated > Arthropoda: Insects > Digestive system > Gut ... | reverse complement strand
TAAAAAGAAAGACCCCGTATAAAAACTCTGCGCCTCTGCGCCTCTGCGAGATAAAATTGGGAACATATTAAATTATGTCCAGGACTGCGGTGTATTCGGCTTTGGTTCTCAGGAACCGGCCTTCGGGAGAATCTAACAGTGAAGTTACTCTGCTTACTGCAGAAGAAGGTATAATCAGAGCGACAGTATTCGGAGGAGCAAAAAGTAAACTGCGGGCTCATTCGGCGCCGTATAATTCAGGGCAGGTTTGGATTTACCGGGATAAAGCAAAAGATTATTCTCAGCAAGGTTCCCATTACGCAAAACTCAGTGATTTTGATGTCCATTCCTGGCGTCCGGGCCTTAGAGAACTTTACGAAAGAACGATGACAGCCGGCGCTGTTTCAGAGACCATATTATCTTCCCATGGCGGAGGCGGCGATTGGGGTATAGCTCTTAAACTGGCGATTGAAACACTGGATGTACTGGAAGAAGCAAACGAAGAATTATGTAATAGATTACTGGTTCATTTTTTATGGAGATGGGCTGGTTTTATGGGGATACAGCCTCACCTTGAATATTGCGCCGCCTGTGAAAAAAATACTGACGGCACACTTTGGTTTAATGCCCGTGAAGGTACATTGACTTGTGAAACATGTTTGTTTGACAACAATGAAAGAGGTGTTCTACTTAAGTTAAACGCGGGGTGTAGAAAATGGCTTACCGCAGTAGAAATACTTGAACCTACTCAACTGCATCGATATTCAATGGATAATAAATCTTTTAATGAGGCAAAATCGCTGGTGACTGCTGTTTTGTCTGGAGTATTGGGAAAACGGTTAGCGAGCTGGGATTCTATGATATAATAAGAGAATCTTTTTTTTCTGTTTCTTCCATTTCTTTTAGTGTTTTTATCAAACTTAAGATGATTTTTCTGTCCCGTTTATTAAGAGTTTCCAGATTTTTTAAGATAACTCTGGGATCAGGACCAAGAGGCGGATTATTTCGTTCCTGATTCTCATTTCCTGTAATGAGGTACTCAACAGTAACCCCCAAAGCTCCGGCAATACGGACAGCAGCATCAGCGGAAGGTACCGAATCATTTTCCCGAAGATAATTGTCGATAGTCCGCCGGTTTACCCCAGAAAGAACAGCTAATTCCTTAATGAGTATATTCTTATACGCCAATTCTGCCTTTAGGTTTTCTTTAAACCCCATATTCCAAGATATTACCTAAAAATACGTAATAAACTCAAGACGAAAGCTTAAGTATAAGTAAAATATGTTAAATATACGATTCTTAATTACGTATAAAAAAATAAGAAATATACTATATCTCATGCCCGCTGAACCGGCTGGTAAATTACTGGCGTATAAGAAAAAGGATAAATAATGGAAACATCTGTACAAAAATCAACAAAAACATCAATGCTTAGCAGGATTATTGCTTTTTGCAGTATTTACAAAAATAAAAATAAAACAAATCAATCAGAAAAATTCAGCTGGTTAATGACAAAAAAAAAAAAAGCGCTGTTTCAAAAATACGCTGAAAAAGCAAAAATTTACCTGGAATTCGGAGCGGGCGGATCTACCAATACCGCTTTAAATCTTGCGTTAGAAAAAATATACTCGGTAGAATCCAGTGAAGCATGGATAAACATATTGATAGAAAAACATAAATTAATCTCCGAATCAAAACAATCCGGAAGACTTAACTTTTTTCACGCGGATATTGGACCTGTTAAATTTTTAGGTTATCCGGTTGTTTCTAAAAAGGATAAAAGCCCTGACAGGTTTCTGCGTTTTTCTCAGGGAATATTTGAAAAATACCCCGAAGCAGCGTCCGCAGATGTTATATTGGTAGACGGCCGGTTCCGGGCAGCTTGTTTTTTATATTCATTACTAAAAGTTAAAGATGACGCTGTATTAATGTTTCATGATTTTTGGAACAGGCGGCATTATCATGCAGTTTTGAAATACATTGATGTTATTGACAGAGCCAATTCATTAATGGTCTGCAGAAAAAAGAATAATGTCTCTAATGACGAAATACTTAATGAATACGAGAAGTTTAAATTTGATCCCCGTTAAAGTGTCAATTAAGCGAGAATACGTTTTAAATCCCCTAACATATAAAGCGGCATATCAAAGAATAGGAGTTTTATACATCAATTTATGGAAAAACAAACAAAAATAAAAGGCATACTTTTTATGCTTTGCAGCTCGATGTGTCTTTGCCTTGGGCAGCTTGTTTGGAAACTTATGTGGGATCTAACGCCGGATAATAACATTATATATTTAATTGGCGGTTTTGGCATTTATTTTATCGGCGGAATATTAATGATTTTTTCTTATAGAAACGGTGAATATTCTGTTTTACAGCCAATCAGCAGCATGAGTTATGTTTTCGCAACGATAATCGCATTTTTTATTCTTAAAGAACCAATACCTCCGTTAAAAATTACAGGTATTTGTCTTATTATAACCGGCGTTATATTTATTGGAAGAAGCAGATGAATTATGCGTTAATTATTTTATCAACAATTTTTGTGTCTTTCGCGAGTTTTTTTATTAAATTATCAACTGGTAAAAAAACATTAATCAGTATTATTACCAGTAAATTATTGTATTTAGGTTTTTTATTTTACCTGACCGCTAATCTTATTACTATATGGATTTTAAAAGAAGTTGATTATTCCATTGTAGTTCCTCTTGGTTGTTTCTGTTTTATCTGGAGTATGTTTCTAGCGCGTTTTTTCCTTAAGGAAAAAATCGGCATTGTCAAGATAATAGGCATTCTGTTTATTCTTGGCGGTGTTGTTTGTATCGCTATTTCTTGAAAATTTGATCCCCGTTAAGGGTTAAGCAACCAGAATATTCCATTACTAATGGAATATATATTCCAGTACTAATGAAATATATATTCCAGTGCTAATGATGTATATATTCCAGTGCTACTGGAATATTAATGTATTTTACAGTATACTAATACTATGAAGCTATCTGAAATACTGGAAATCTATACCAGTCAAAAACAATCGCTGGAAAAGCAGGAATTTGGGCAAAAACGGCTAATTCTTGATGATTTACCGGATATCCAAAGCCATGTACTGGTTATTAGCGGAATTCGGCGTTGCGGAAAGAGTACTCTGCTTCGCCAGTTTACGCGAAAATTAAATCGTCCTTTTTTTTACCTAAGTTTTGATGACATTCGTTTAGTGTCATTTACATCGGCTGATTACGCTCTTTTGGATAAAGCGATTGAAGAATCCGGCTCCCGGTTTATTTTTTTTGATGAAATACAATCGGCAGAAAATTGGGAATTGTACATAAGACAAAAACTTGATGAAGGTTACCAAATTGCCATTACTGGTTCAAACGCTTCTTTATTAAGCAGGGAACTCGGCAGCCGTCTCACAGGGCGGCATATTTCAAAGGAACTTTTTCCGTTTTCCTATATAGAGTTTTGCGGTTTATTTGGTCTGAAATACGGCAATTCATCATTTTTTGATTATCTTGAAAAAGGCGGTTTTCCGGAATTTTTAAAAACCGGTAATATCGATATATTAACTCAGCTTCAATCTGATATTTTATACCGTGATATAACCGCAAGATACGGTATTCGGGATACCGCTTCCTTACGGCAGCTTTTTGTATATCTCTTATCCAACACATCCCAGCTTTTTTCTCCCAGCAAGCTTACAAACATTATTGGCGTAAAATCTCCTACTACTGTTCTGGAATATATATCTTTTTTTGAATCTGCCTATCTTATACAGCTTCTTCCCTGCTTCGCATGGTCTTTAAAAGCACAGAGTCTTGCGCCAAAAAAAGTCTATATTTGCGATACAGGATTAATTAAAACTGGCTCTGTTTCTTTTAATAAGAATTACGGCGCTCTTTTGGAAAATTTTGTATATAATAATTTTAGAAGACGTTTTAGTTCATCTTTATCATTAAATGGTATACAGATATTTTATTTTTCCGGGAAAAATGGCGGAGAGTGTGATTTTATCGTTAAGTCAAATGAGGTTTTTAATTGTATTCAGGTTTGCTGGGAATTGAACCCGGAAAATCAGGATAGGGAAATAAACGGGCTTCTTGACGCTATGGATTTTTTTAATTTGAATGAAGGTGAAATTCTTACATATAATACAGAAGATTTAATATTAATAAACGGAAAGAAAATTTATGTAAAACCAGCGTGGAAAAGATTTTCCCAAATTGATTAATAGGAGTCCAATACATCAATTTTTTGTATCGCTATTTCTTAAAAACAGGTACCTCCAGAAACCCAACCAGAGTTTTTAGAGGTTCCCATATTTCCTTCCTTACCTTCCTTCCGCAATATAGAAAAATAATGATAGATATAGTAGAATAATAAGAAGTATTAATTGTTAATAAACAGGAGTATTTATGATCGAACTATTTAAAACAGGCGCTTATTTAATAAATGGAAAGGACATTATCGCGGACGATGCCGATGCCGCCGCAAAACTTGCTCAGCGTGGTATAACTGCTTCCAAAGAGCAGGTTAGGGAAGGGACAATTTCCTCCGGTATTCTAAACGCTCATAATAAAAGCGATGATAAGCGTAACCTTACGTTAAAGTTCGATTCACTTACTTCCCATGACATTACTTATGTGGGGATAATTCAAACCGCGCGGGCAAGCGGAATGGAAAAATTTCCCATACCTTATGTGCTTACAAATTGCCATAACAGCCTTTGCGCGGTCGGCGGTACCATAAATCAGGATGATCATGTGTTCGCTCTTTCCGCAGCCCGCAAGTACGGCGGTATTTATGTGCCTCCGCATCTTGCTGTTATTCATAGTTATAACCGAGAAATGATGGCTGGCTGCGGTAAAATGATTCTTGGTTCAGACAGCCATACCCGTTATGGCGCGCTTGGAACAATGGCAGTCGGCGAAGGCGGAGGTGAACTCGCTAAACAACTTGTAGGCAGAACCTATGATATGCCAACTCCTCCGGTTGTGGGAATTTATCTTGAGGGTGAGGTCGCGAAGGGAGTCGGTCCGCAGGATGTTGCGCTCGCGATAATCGGCGCTACCTTTAACAACGGTTTTGTTAAAAACAAAGTGATGGAGTTTATCGGTCCCGGTATCGCTAAACTGTCTGTAGATTTCCGCAATGGTATTGATGTAATGACTACAGAGACATCCTGCTGGTCTTCTATCTGGGTAACTGATGATCATGTAAAAACATATCTGGAAGAACGCGGCAGGGCTGGCGATTATAAAAAACTTGAGCCGTCAAATACCGCTTATTATGACGGGTTTATAAAAATTGACCTTTCCAAAATTGAACCATGTATTGCTCTGCCCTTTCATCCAAGTAATGTTTATACAATTCGTGAACTTTTACAAAACGCGAAAGATATCCTGGCAAAAACAGAAGAAGAAAATAAAAAAACCGGGTTAAATTTAAACCTTGGTCTTAAATACCGCGATGGAGGTATTTGGGCAGAACAGGCTATTATAGCGGGATGCTCAGGCGGTATATTCGAAAATATCATGGCTGCCGCAGATATAATGAAAGGCGCGAATATAGGCAGCGGAAACTTTACAATGAGTGTATACCCGGAAAGCCAGCCCACATACATTGAACTTGTAAAAAACGGCGCGGTTGAAACTTTTATGAAGGCAGGTATTCTTGTACGCGAAGCTTTCTGCGGTCCTTGCTTTGGAGCGGGAGATACGCCGGCTAACAATGAACTTTCAATCCGTCATGTTACGCGCAATTTTATGAACCGTGAGGGTTCCAAACCCAATGACGGACAAATTGCTTCAGTTGCTTTGATGGACGCGCGTTCAATTGCCGCATCTGCGGTTAATGGCGGAAGAATTACATCAGCAGCGGATATTGAAACACAGTATGGCAAGTATAAATTTTTCTTTGACAGCAGTATATATGACAAACGTGTATATTTTGGCACAGGTAAACCTCAGCCGGAAATAGAATTGACATTTGGCCCTAACATCAAGGACTGGCCGAAAATGCCGGTTTTGCCGGAAAATCTGTTAATAAAAATAGTCAGTTATATAACCGATCCTGTAACCACCACCGATGAACTTATTCCATCCGGAGAAACTTCTTCTTATCGTTCCAACCCGCTAAAACTGGCGGAATTTACCTTAAGCCGCAAAGATCCGGATTATGTTAAAAAGGCAAAAGAAGTTCAGAAAATGAAGAATGTGGAATGTGGAATGTGGAATGGAGTAGGAATTTTAGAAATAATCAAAAGTATTAATGGTTGTTCAGAACTAACCGCTGACAATATTGGAATTGGAAGCGCTATATTCGCGCGTAAGCCGGGTGATGGTTCAGCAAGAGAGCAGGCAGCATCCTGCCAAAGGGTATTGGGTGCGTCAGCGAACTTTGCTCTTGAATACGCTACCAAGCGTTACAGATCTAACCTTATTAACTGGGGTATTCTTCCTTTTATTATTACTGATGAGAATGCATTTAAAATTGACAGTTATATTTTCTTTCCGGGAATCAAATCCGCAGTTCAGGACAAAAAGGAAACAATTACCGGTTATGTGTTAGGTGATACTATAACAGAGATTAAAGCAACCCTTGGCGAACTAACCGATCCCGAACGCCAAATCCTGATTGATGGTTGTTTAATAAATTATTACGCAAAATAAAAAATTACGTTTTTTTTCTCGCAGAGACGCGGAGACGCGGAGACGCAGAGAACGCGGAGTTGTTATTCAATATCTTTCTTAAACCTAAAATATCTAAGATAGCTTCGAGGGACTTTGGGATTAAAGAAAGAAATCGAACTACTGCTCTGCGTTCTCTGCGTCTCTGCGAGAGGTCTTTATTAATTAATTGCGTGTTCTGTGGCGGTTGACGGTTTGGCGGTTGTTTAATAACTGGCGGTTGTCTGGGAATTCTTCCAAGCCTTCGTTTAATATTCGTTCCGCTTCATCGTAATTTCTTCTGTTCCACTCGGCGGCGAAACGATTATGGTAATCTGTCGCGAGATTACTTCTGTATGTTCTGAGATTCTGTTCAAGTTCCCGGTTTATTCCATAAACAGAAATAGCGCTTTCTATATAACGAATCGCTGCTCTCCAGTCTCTGCTGCCGGAAGGCGGCGAAGCCGCGGAAAGGACAGCGGCTGTTTTTTGAATTGTAAATATAATCAATTCAAATGCTCTGCTTTCATTGATTTTTTCATTATCACGAGCGTGTTCAATATCAACAAGAATCGCATTTCCTTCTGCAGCATCTGTAATGAAATTCGCGCGTCCCAATAATTCAGCGTCAATAACTATTTTATCCAATTGATCATACATTGTTTCTGTCAGATATAGTTTATTTATTTCCAAAAAAACTCTCGCATCTGTTGATTTTCTTTCCCTTATAAATCTTGCAATTCTGTTATTTGCTGCAGTTAATAAAAAATCCTGCCATCGTTCAGTATCTGGATAGATTGGAGACGCGAGAACAGCCCAGCGAATGCCGTCTTCTTCCCTGTTTGCTCTTAATAATGTAGCGCCGTAATTTATTAATCTGTCCATGAGAACTTTACGGGGATCCGCAAATAAATATTCGGATGAATACGCTTCGTTGGATACAGATAATGAATTCCCCAAAAGTAACGCGGCTCGATCTACAGCGAGAGGAACAGCGTCAAAAAAATTATTTCTTCTTTCGACATCACCGATTCTGTTATTTAAAATTAATGATATAAGTTCTATTTTAGTAATCGTCTGACGGGCGCGGTAATTCTGGGCAGGGACATAAGAAAAACCTGTCAGTCTTCCGAATTGATCATGGAATTCCCTGCGGTTACCAGGTTCAAAACCGTAACGGTTTGTTGTCTCAACATCAATATCCTGTCCGTCTACATGAACAATTACAAATGCATGTTCTCTTGTCATCACTCCGCTTGTTTTGATTCCGGCAGATTCACAGAGGATTATATAAAGAGCGGCGGAAGAAACACAATTATAGCTGCCGTTTGTAAAGATTGTATCCAGTCTGGTTTGATAGAGCATATATGTCCGCAGAAAATTACTGTGCATGTATGTAAGGATAAATTCGGCTTTATCCCTGTCAGAATCCGGAAATTCAGCTGAACTATGTAAAGCAGTAACAGCTGCTCTTATTCTCTCAATATTGTTTGGTGCAGAATTACCAGATGCCCAAAGGCTTATTTCCGCCAATTGTTCCCATGAATAGGCATTTTCTCTTCCAATATTGTAATATTCCAGCGCTTTTGGATCCGGCTCAATACGCGGGAATGTATTTCTGTTTTGCGGATGCAATTCTGCCTGAAAACAGAGAAATATCAACAAAAAGAAAGATAGTACAATTGACGTTTTTTTATTCACAACTTATTATTAATCATAATATAAAAATGTAAATTAAAACAGAGGTAATGATGTCCAGCTTTGACTTGATTATAATCGGCGCGGGTCCAGCGGGGCTTACTGCCGCTCAATACGGCGCCAGGGCAAATTTAAAAGTATTGGTTATTGAACAGCTTGCCGCCGGAGGACAGGCTTTAGTAATTGATGTATTGGAAAATTATCCCGGTTATATAGAACAAAAATCGGGTTATGATTTTGCGATGGACCTGCATCGTCAGGCTGAATCATTCGGTGCGTCGTTTTTATACAACGCTGTAAGTACAATAAAAAAAATAGACAATATATTTACTGTCAACATGATAGATGGAACAACGTTAACCGCAGCAGCTGTAATTATCGCTACCGGCGCAAAACCTCGTTTACTTAGCGTACCGGGAGAAAAAGAATTTTCCGGTAAAGGCGTTTCATATTGCGCTACCTGCGATGGTAATTTTTTTAAAGGTAAAAAAATTTTTGTAGTAGGAGGAGGAGACGCGGCATGCGATGAAGCCCGTTATCTATCCAGATTAACGGATAAGATAGTTTTAATTCACCGCCGTGAAAATTTCCGGGCTCAAAAAGCTTTGGTAGAAAGAACATTAAACAATCCAAACATAAAAGTAAGGTACAATACTGTAATTAATGAAATAAAAGGCGAAGCGAAGGTAAAATCGGTTATCCTGTCAAATGTAAAAACCGGTGAAGTTTACGAAGAAGAAACCGACGCTGTTTTTATTTTTGCCGGAACTGTTCCGCAGTCCGCATTAGTAAGCTCCGGTGAATTAAAAATAAATCTGGACGAGAACGGCTATATAATAACGGATCATAAAATGGCAACTAACATAGCGGGATTATTTGCCGCAGGTGATGTAAGAGCCGGAACATTCCGTCAGGTTATTACAGCAGCCGCCGATGGCGCAACCGCCGCTCACCACGCCGCAGGATACATTGATGCGCTTTAATAATATTTGTAATTATCTTTCGCCAAGACGCAAAGACGCAAAGAACGCAAAGGAAAAAAAGAGGTATTTACTTTATACTAAATCTTGGCGTTCTTCGCGTCCTTTGCGCCTTTGCGAGAAATTCTTAGTAATATTCCTTCTTCTTTCCTCTCCCGGTTTTACATTAAGCTTTGATGATGAGGGGACTCCGCAGGAGTTGGCGGCGAAGATTGAAAGCGCTATGACAAATGAGCAGGCGCTTGCTCAAGTTTTAATGTTTGGCTGGGTTGGAGAAGATCCATCCCCGCTTATTATGGATTGGATTAGACAAAGGAATATTGGCGGAATTAAAATATTCGGCTGGAATACATCCGATACTCAAAGGCTTGCGAGAACAGTAGGTCAGCTGCAAAGAGCCAGTTTGGCAGGTCCTTTTAATATTCCGCTTCTTGTAGCTACAGATCAGGAAGGCGGATGGATACGTCATGTAAAAGGAGCAACCAGTGAAACTCCGGGTAATATGGCTATCGGCGCATCTGGTTATCCGCGTGACGCGTATTTATCTGGATACTACATTGGAAAAGAACTGGCGCTTCTTGGTATAAACATGAATTTCGCTCCCACTGTTGATCTTTTCACAAACCGTAATTCTGTATTAATTGGTCCGCGCGCTTTCGGAAGCGATCCTGTAAGAGCTGGTATTCTTGGATCCGCTTTTGCGAAAGGACAATTAGCGGCAGGTGTTATTCCTACCGCGAAACATTTTCCTGGCCATGGAGATACAGAACTTGATTCCCACGGAATTTTACCCAGAATTGAAGTCACCTATGATACTCTCTGGAACAGGGAACTTGTTCCATACCGCATGCTTGTTTCGGAAGGCATCCCGGCGATAATGAGCGGACATCTGGCTTTTCCGTTAACAGAAAGCAGAAGTACTCCCGCCTCCCTTTCTCCCTGGTTTCTGCGCAATGTGTTACGCGACAGAATTGGTTTCAATGGAGTTGTAATAACCGACGATTTAAATATGGTTGGCGCGACATCGTATCTGCGCTCTATTGCACGCACCGCAAAACAGGCGCTTGTAGCAGGCAACGATATTATAATGTTTTCCAGCACACCTGTTCTTAATGATTCTATATGGACTTATCTTCTTAATTCCATGAGAGATGAAGAAGATTTTCGTCAAATTGTAAGAAATTCGGCACGCAGGGTGCTGGAATTAAAATTAACATACTTGCGCGGAGAATCAAGTGTTCCGTATATACCGGATCTCGCCAGAGTAGCGGCAGAACTTCCGGATCCTGAAGGGTCAGCTTTCTTTTTAGACCTTGCAGCGCGCAGTGTTACTATCGTAAATCCTGACCCGCCGGGCACTGTTTTTCCTCTTACCAGAGAAACTGCCGGTCGGGTTCTTTTAGCGGGAAGGTATGGCGATTTTTTCAGATACGGCAGAATTGCTTTTCCAAACGCATCATCCTATCGTTATTCATTAACATCGGACGCGGCAGGTATTATTCCATCAGCGCGTAACGCTGATACTATTATATTATGCCTTTCAGATAATTTCGATTTACGGGTATTACGCAGCCTGCAGAATTTAAATAAAAGAGTAATAGTACTTTCTATACTAAGTCCTGTTCATATAGAATTTGCTCCATGGGTAACAGGAGCTGTGGCTGTGTACAGTTACGCTCCTGAGTCATTTGCCGCCGGATTTTCCGCGATAACCGGCAGAATCCCGGCATACGGTATACTCCCTTATGAACAATAATTTCCGATGGAAGAAAATGTGTAAAGCCGACATTTCCGCCATCGAAACGCTGTTGCGCGCAAAAGAAGATAAATATGTAAGCGCGTGCGGAAGATTCCTTATTCGTAATACTTTTACTGACCCGCTTTGGGTTTTACGCGGACAAAAAGGAGAAGTCTCTGCTCTTATAATAAATTCCAGGAGTACATTGATACCGGTATTCCCGGAAAAAAAAGAAATCCCAAAACCTTCTTTTCTTGGCGGCTTTTTTCGTATAAAAAAAATCCATTCGGTGCAAGGAATAACTAATGAAGTTGTTATACTGGAAGACGCGATAAATAAAATGGGCAGAACAATAACTGATACGTATGATTTTGATTTAATGAGCCTGGACAAACATCCCGATCCAGGAAGTTTTTTGTCCGGCCCTGCCAATCTTGTTCTGCGTGTACCTCAATTGACAGATATAGACGCGATAGCGCCGTTACAGGCAGCTTATGAACAGGAAGAAGTAATACCAAAAGGTTCCGTTTTTAGTCCTGCCGCAAGCAGAATAAATATCGCCAATATAATATCAAAGGGACAGATTTTATCAGCTCAACTTAACGGCCGCCTGGTAGGTAAAATAAATATTAACGCTGTATCTTATACCAGATATCAGGTAGGCGGCGTATATGTTCATCCTGACTTTCGGGGCCGGGGAATTGCCCGGCGTATGGCAGGCGAGTTTATCACATCCCTCATAGATCAAGGCAGAGGAGTAACATTATTTGTAAAAAAATCCAACCTCGCCGCCCGCCGCCTCTACACCAGCCTCGGCTTTAATATTCACGGAGACTACCGAATCACCTATTATTAGTGACTAGTGTAACATAACTGAATTAACCGGACTAATTTTCAAGCGCATTCATCTAGTATAATTTCATTCATTTTATACTTCCAGCGAAAAACAACAGGTGTTTCGTTTATCTCATCGAAGTATTG
>Ga0123356_10006237_pt1 | contig 12045 bp, 8 predicted proteins | sample TergutEmb28metaG_2_FD_92546 | JGI IMG/M metagenome (GOLD analysis project Ga0123356, IMG submission 92546) | Embiratermes neotenicus P3 segment gut microbial communities from Petit-Saut dam, French Guiana - Emb289 P3 | ecosystem: Host-associated > Arthropoda: Insects > Digestive system > Gut ... | reverse complement strand
GTCGATGAAATACAAAAACTTGCCGATTTTGCTGAGTCCGGCGGGATAGATATGACTGTTGCGGGTCCGGAGTTGCCGCTTACACTCGGTGTTGCCGATGAGTTCAATAAACGAGGTTTGCGAATTTTCGGACCGGGTGCTGAAGGTGCAAAACTCGAAGGCAGTAAGGATTTCGGAAAACGATTTATGCGCAAATACGGTATACCGACGGCAAGATATGATACAGTCACTGATATCGAAACCGGAATGAAGGTCCTTGAGTCGAGTGATTATCCCGTTGCCGTGAAAACAGACGGGCTTGCTGCGGGTAAAGGCGCGATCATGTGTTATGACAAAGCGGAAGCGGAATCAGCGCTCAGAGATATGCTTGAAGAAGGTGTTTTCGGTGATGCGGGTACGACGGTCATAATTGAAGAATTTTTGGTCGGCAAGGAAGTTTCGCTTATTTGTTTTACGGACGGTGAAACGATAATACCGATGGAAACGGCGAGCGATTATAAACGAGCTTTGGATAATGACATGGGTGCAAATACGGGCGGAATGGGATGTATATCACCTTCACCGTATTACACACAGGGACTCGGTGATGAAATTGCAAAAAAAACACTCGAAGGAATAAAAGGTGAAGGATTTGATTTTCGCGGTGTTATTTATATAGGTCTTATGCTGACCGAAGCGGGACCTAAGGTTTTGGAGTACAATGTTCGATTCGGCGATCCGGAAACAGAGGTCGTGTTGCCGAGGCTTGAATCATGCTTAACGGAAATAATGGAAGCAACGATCGACAGACGTTTATCGGAGACAGAAATAAAATGGAGTGATGAAAAATCCGTGTGTGTCGTTTTAGCTTCTGCCGGTTATCCGGGAAGTTATGAAACCGGGTTTGAAATCGATGTGCCGGAAACCGAAAGCATCGTTTTTCATGCAGGAACGACCGTAAAAAACGGAAAGCCGGTGACGAGCGGAGGGCGTGTTTTGACCGTGACGGCTTTGGGAGCGGATTTTGATGATGCACGCAGTAAAGTTTACGCCGATATTTCAAAAATCAAGTTCAGCGGATGTACATATCGTACTGATATAGGAGCTTTTAAATGAAAAAAGTATTTACGGGTAAAACAAAAGATGTTTATTTGCTTGATGACGGAAATTATCGTTTGGTTTTTAAAGATGATATGACCGGAACTGACGGTGTATTCGACCCGGGTGCAAATACGGTCGGATTGACGGTTGAAGGTGCGGGTATGGCGGGTCTTGCTATGTCTGTCTATTATTTTAAGCTCTTGGAAGATAAAGGGATTGCGACACAGTTTATATCATCTGAAGAAAATACAATGACTGTGAAACCGATAATCAAATTCGGCGGCGGTTTGGAAGTGATTTGTCGTTATACGGCAACCGGGAGTTTTATACGCAGATACGGTGAATATGTGAATGAAGGTGCACCGCTTGATGCCGTTATCGAAATGACGCTTAAAGATGACGAAAGAGGTGATCCTCTTATCAATGAAGATGCTCTCATTGCGATCGGTATTTTAAAACCGGGAGAGTATGACGAAATAAAAACGTTCATGAAAACCGCATGCAATGTGATAAAAACGGATATTGAAGCAAGGGGTTTGAAATTGTGTGATATAAAACTGGAATTTGCAAGAGATACCGGCGGTGATCTTATCTTGATCGATGAAGTGTCGGGAGGCAATATGCGTGTTAAAGACGGTGATGAAACATTGGATCCGCTTGATCTTTCAAAGCGAGTTATCGGATAAAAAGGAGATAATTTTGGTAAGCAAATTCATTGAACGGGCAAAAAACGGTGAAAGCATATTTATCAGCGAAATCAGAGATGCATTTTTAAGTATCGATACGGTTGTCGGTTGTTATATCGAAACTGCAACAGGTCAAAAATATTCCCGCTTCATCCCGCTTCCGCAAACCGAATGCCCGGAAGAAGCGGAGTTCGTGCGGGATTATTTTTATGCAAATATTTATAATATGATTTCTGCTTTCGGCGGTAAGTATATGAAATTGCGGGTAAATAAAAACAACGGATTTATTGTTGATTTATGTGAATCATTAAACTCCGTGTTTCAGGTTGATATGTCGCGTGCTGAACGGCACGGTTACGGCAAGAGTCTTAATGTAACGGATCGAGTAAATGCTTCTGCAGGATTTCCGCCTTTTTATTTTGAAATCATTTTTAACGAAGATATCGGAAATATCGGCGATGATGTGTTTTGTCCGGTTGTTGATGAGATAAGCGATCCGGTTTCATTGTTTAAATGTGCGGTTGACAAGGCATGTGATACAACGCTTATCGGGCTTGATATCGGCGGGACGGATATCAAAGCGGTCGTATCGGTCAACGGGAAGATCGTTGCTTTTAAAGAATATGATTGGGATCCTGCGAATATGACGAAAATAACTCAACTGACCGATGCGGTCAAAGCGTTGGTCGTTGAATTATGTGCCGTACTCGGTGAAGATAATAAACCGGATGCGATCGGTGTCGGATTTCCGGATGTTGTTCTCAACAACAAAATAGTAGGCGGTGAAACGTTGAAAACACGCGGTATTCGTCTTGCGTCACCCGATTATGAAGCCGAGTTTGCACAGCTTCTCGATTTTAATGATATGCTTCGCGGTTTTTGCAAGCCGGGCGGAGTTGTCAGCATGACCAATGACGGGTTTCTTGCCGCATATACTGCGGCGGTTGAGATCGCTCACAGCGATCATCCGGAGGAAGTTGAGGACGGGATTTTTGCGCATACTTTGGGGACGGAGCTGGGGACGGGGTGGATCGATGAGACCGGGGAGATTCCGCAAATCCCGCTTGAAATTTATGCTTGTGTGATCGATACGGGTAATTTTCCCGCTCGTGAATATGAACCGTTTGACTTACGGAGTTGTTTAAATTTCAATACAAACCTTCCGGGGACTATGCAAAAATATGCGAGTCAGAGCGGGGCTTACAGACTGGCTCTTGAATATTTTTTGAAAGATGCTCCGCACTTATACGATGAACTGTTTGATAAAAAATTCGTTGAGGAGAAAAACGGCGGAATATATGTTTCTCTTTTACCCGAAGATATGCGAAAACCGTTTCTTGCATATATAATGAAACTCGCTGATGAGGGCCAACCGCAAGCAGAACAGGTTTTTCGCGAAACGGGTAAATATATGGCGGCAACATGGAAAGAAACCGAATTTTTACTTCGCCCGAAGGTAAATGAACGAATCTTATACGGGCGATTCGTAAAAAGCACAAAATGCATGTCTCTTATGCAGGAAGGTGCACAAGAAATACTTGATATAACAATGAAAGCCGGCGACGACGATTTAGCCTTCACACCGCTCATGAAAGAACTTAAAAAGAATCCCGACTATACTGTCGCACAATTCGGTCAAGCAATAGGTTCATTATATTTTGCAGCAAAAAATTTATAACACTCTTGAGTACGAATTTGAAAACCGGTATAATTTAAGAGGTAAATATAAAGGCATTATTTGTGTATGACGGTTTTAAGGATTCGGATTGATGCAGGAGAAAAAGAGACGTATTCCCGGTGAGTTGGTTGCGCTTTTAATTGTTCTTGTTTCCGCTCTTTTTATTGCGGCGGGGTTTTATTGGGTTGGTGCATTTTATCGGGATGACGGCAGGATATATCCGAATATTTATATCTCCGGAGTCAATGTGTCTTGGCTTACACGTGATGAAGCGGTCGACTTGTTCAATGCTGCTGACTTGGATCGGCGTGCCGATAATGCAAAAGTTACGATAATATTTCCCGACAGTTCTGAATTGACCGTAAAAGGTGAAGATATAGGGCTCACGAACAGTATACGCAGTACGGTCGAAAGCGCATATTCTGTCGGTCGCGGACGCGGTTTTATCAAAGACACAATGTCTTTTATCGGGCGTTTGTTCGGTAATGACATCATATATATTGCAGATCATGAATATAATCTTGAATCAATGCATGTTACCGTTACGGAGTTTGTTGATGAGTATAATGCAGGTCTAGTTTCTGCAAAACCGCATGTATATAATGATAAAGTCGTTTTTACAAAGGGAGCGGGTCGCGCTTTGGCAGAGCCCGTTATTGTTAAGGATCTTGTATATATCGGATTGTTTGAATCGTTCAACACTTACGAAACAGTGGAAAAGGAATATGTTTTACCGGATTCACCCACCGATATTGAGACACTGTTGGCAGTGCATGATTCAATGGCAGTTGCGGTAAAATCTGCCGAATTTGACACAGAGACATGGCTTGTGGAAGATTGTGTTGTCGGTATCGATTTTGATCTTTTTGATGCGGTCGCGTTGTTAAACGATACAAGGTCCGGCAAAACCGCAACGGTTTATGTGGATTTCATACAGCCCGAACTTACGCGCGAATATCTTGAAAGCCTTCTGTTTCGCGATCTTTTGGGAACAGAGACGACACATGTTGCGGGGACATCAGACAGGGTCACTAATGTAAGACTTTCTTCCGAAGCTATCAACGGTCTGATATTGGGGCCGGGTGAAGAATTTTCATTCAACGGTGTTGTCGGTGTGCGTTCATCGTCAAGAGGTTACAGACCGGGCGGAGCCTTTGTCGGGGGAGAAACGGTTTCGGTCATTGGCGGAGGGATTTGTCAAACATCATCAACACTGTATTCGGCAATAATGGACACCGATATCAAAGTAACGGAGAGATATCCGCACGGGCAACGTGTCCCCTACTTACCGAGAGGCAGAGATGCAACCGTATTTTGGAACAGACTGGATTTCCGATTTGAAAATAATACCGAATATCCGATGAGAATTGAGTTTGAACTCGAAAATCGAAGCCTGACCGTATGGGTCTACGGCACGATCATTGATGATTTCCCGCGAGTGCCTTTTGAATCGCAAGCCGGTGCTGCGGGTGAATAATGAAGGATGAAACATGTCGGCGAAGAGTGAGCACATTCATGTACCTGAAGTGAAAAATAAAATACCGAAGATTTTAGTTATGACAGCGGCGATCCTTTCTCCGATTTTCATAACGATTTTGGCATTGTATATATTCGGTATGCATATTCGCAATGAAGAAAGGATATTCCCCAATGTGTATATCGCCGGGATCGATGTTTCCGGTATGACTCGATCGGAAGCCATGCAATCACTGGATTTACACATTTATGATGAACGTATTGAAAACAGCGGAACAAAAGTTATATTTCCCGATGATTCAAGTTTAATGATTTCGGGTAATGATGTCGGGATGCACCATAATGCACGTGATATCGTAAATGAAGCTTATACGGTCGGGCGCGGTCAGGGTGTGATTGCCGATGTGATCTCGTTTTTACGGCGTACACGTACTGATGATGTAAGATTGTTTGATATAAGTATAGCTATAAATTCGGAAATTCTTGATAATATCGTCGGTTTAAATACTGCAGAGTACAACAACAGGCTTAATACATCCGAACCGGAGATATTTGAAGACAGGATCGTTTTTACAAAAGGGGTCGGTCATGTAACTGCGGATTCGAATGAGATTTATGAATTGGCTTATGCCGGAATATTCAAATCGCTTGATACCGGTGAAGTTTTTGAAATAACATATAAATTGCCAGAGACAAATAAGTTTGTTACCGAGATTCTTGATGTTTTGGAAACTGTTTATGTTGAAATGATATCATCCGAATTTGATATCGAATCGGTTTCCGCAACAGAAAGTGCAATCGGTGTAAATTTTGATACCCTTGCAGCAGTTGAACTCATAAGAGATACCGAAACAGGGAAGAAAGCCGTTTTTTATCTTGATTTTTCACATCCGGAATATTCACGTGAGCATTTGGACAGTTTATTGTTTCGTGATCTGCTGGGCAGGCGTGAGACGTGGGCACACGGTGATTCAAACAGGCTTAATAATATCAATTTGGCTTCCGAAGCTGTTAACGGATACATTTTATTGCCCGATGAAGAGTTTTCGTTCAACGGAGTAGTGGGTCAAAGAACGGCCGAACGCGGTTACAGACCGGCACCGTCTCTGTCGCAGGGTGAAACGATCACAACGATCGGCGGCGGAATTTGTCAGACATCTTCAACAATATATGCAGCGATAAGACCGACCGATCTGCTTGTTACGGAACAACAAAGACACGGCAGACCGGTACCGTATCTGCCGTGGGGTTGGGATGCTACTGTGTTTTGGAATTTTATAGATTTTAAGTTTGTCAATAATACAAATTATCCGATAAGGATCGATGCAAGACTTGAAGGACGTGATGTGATCGTTGAAGTTTGGGGAACGATCATTAATGATTTTCCGATAGCGGAAGGATGGAATGACTGATTGCTGCATGATCTGTTAACCGAATCTGCCTCCGTATACTTCACCGGGTGTGAGTTCGCCGTGTTTGAAATACAGAAGCTCCGAAACCGTTACGAGCTGATATCCTCGATCGATAAGGTCGGGGATTATTCTTTTATATGCTTCCAGTGTTGATTTGTAGATTTCGTGACTGAGTATGATAGCGCCGTCGATTATGTGTGCCATTACTGCATTATAGACAGCATCGGCATCTTTTGTGTTCCAGTCTTCGGGGTCGACGGACCAAAGGATTATCGCAAAGCCCATATCGGCGGCAACTTCTTTGAGGGTGTCGCTCATTGCTCCGTAGGGGGGTCTGAATTTCATGACCGAAGTGTTAGTGGCTGCATGTATTACGTCTTGTGTGTCCTGAAGCTGTTTTCTGACATCGTCAGCGGAGAGTTTTGCGAGGTTTTTATGATCCCATGAATGTCCGATGACTTCGCTTCCCATGTTTACGGCACGTGCCAGTGCTTCCGATTGTGTGTTAACAAGATTTCCTATGGTGCAAAATGTTGCTCTTACGCCGTATTTTTCAAATAAATCAAGAAATTCGTTTGTATATATACCCGGACCGTCGTCGAAGGACAGGGCGATCATCGGTCGTGAGGGGTCGATCGTGCTTGATTGCGGGGGGACGTCCTGAATCGGTTGATCGGGTTCTTCGGGTTCTTCGTGCGGTTCTTCATGCTGTTCGTCACCCGATTCATCATCATCGTCATGATCATAATCATAATCGTCATCGTCATCGTCGTAGTGCGGGTCTTCGTGTTCCGGGGGCGGTGTCGGTGTCGGGGTCGGTTCGGGGATCGGTGAAGCGGTCGGGGGTTCAGAGAGAGGCGGTTCGGTCCTTACGAGCATTGCGGGACCGAGGTCTTCAACGGGAAGTGTGACGGTGATGGTGGGGATCGTGCCGGGGAAGAATGAGTATTGCTTGAGGACTACGATGATACCGTCGTGACCTATCACCAGTTGGTTGAGCCAACTGTCGTCAATATGTTCGAGGAACGGTCCGGTTTCGGGGTGTTCGATCAGAAGTCTGTTATATAATAAATCCAGGATCAGGTCGGATTGTGAATAGTCAAGGATATCGGTTGATTGCAAAAATACGTTGCGTGTCAAGTCGATGTTGAATGTTTCAGCGACAGGTTCGGTCGGCATTGCAAGCGAGTATGTGAAGTCGCCGATTTCCATAATTCCGGCGTATCTGTTATCGACGAGGAATGAATTAAAATGGACATTGACTTCTCCGAGAGCATTAGGGTCCGATAAAAGCAGAGTTTGAAAATCGGTTGTGATCGCGGAGTACAGATTTGTGACCCAGTCGTATATTTTTTCGTCAGTAGGACCGCCCGATTGCGGATAGCGGATGTATACATGAAGCGGATCGTTGTTGAGTTTGATGACTTCGGGCCAACCGAATTCGATTACGGCATGATCGGGTCCTTCATCGACTTCGATTTCGGGAGGCGGTGTCGGTGTGGACGCGGGTGTCGGTCTGACATGATCGGGCATTAAATGCGGAAGACCGATTGCACTTATTGCGAAAAGCACAAATGCCAAAAACAAAACTCCGCAAAGCTGGAAGAATCTTCTCATTTAATATTTATTCCTTTCGGTGTCTTCTCTTTAGGTTAGCCGATCGAAACGGCAAGCCCCATATTTCTTGCCGTATTTGCCGTTTGTTCGGCGAGTTCGTCCGAGCATTCGGGTGTGCCTTCCATCATTTCTATCATACCGAGGCTTGCGTATTTGCCGGTATCGAGTTTGCGGTATTTAATGATGTCGACCCGAACGGAACTGCTCAGATTTTTTGCGAATTTAAGTCTGCCGGTTATTTCGTCATCGCTGTCATTGACTCCGGGTACCAATATCATGCGAATGATCATTTCCTTGCCTGTATCTGCGATTCTCATTGCGTTTTCTAAAATGAGTTGATTGTCAACACCGGTATAACGTTTATGTAATGTCCTGCTCAATATTTTTATATCATACAAAACCATATCGACCGCAGCTACGAGCGGAGCAAGCTTGACCCAGGGGAAGTATCCGGCTGTGTCAAGAGCTGTGTGCACTTCCGAATTTCTGAGTCGCAATGCGACTTCTTTGAAAAATTCCGCCTGCATGGCTGCGTCGCCGCCGGAAAAAGTGACGCCGCCGCCGGATCGGTCGTAGAAGACTTTGTCTCTGAGGAGGCCGGCGACGAGCTCATCGACCGTGATTATGCTTCCGATTTTTTCATAAGCATCGTAGTAACATATTACGGAACATTTTTCCGGGTTGATCGCATCACGGTCGATGTCAGCATCTTTTTCCGCGAGGCGGATGTTTCCGCCGGATTGTGCGACACAGGCGCCGCAACCGACACAGCGACGCGGATGATACAGGAATTTTGATGCATCACCGATGAGTTCGGGGTTTGTGCACCACAGGCAACTCATGGGACAGCCTACGGCAAACACAGTAGTCCGAACGCCCGGTCCGTCTGTTACGGAGTGTCTTTGGAGTTTGGAAATGAAACCGTCAGGCATATGATATTTCTCCTTGGAAATTGTCATACAGTATACCGGATAGTCGTTAACATTTCAACTTTTACATCAATATATAGTGTATCGGTATAATTTCGTTAAAATGAATCAAATTGTTTGAATTATATGCATACAAAATGTTAAATATAGTTGAACAAGCGTAAAAGGGTTGATAATTTTGTGACTTTTTGGTATTATGGCGAAACATCGCGTATTTTACCCTAAAGATAGAATTTGGAGGCTCATATGAACAAACGTATTCCCGCACTTATACTTGCGGTATTAATGTTGATAACCGTTTTGACGGCATGCAGCAGAAACAGACGTCAACCGGGAGATCCGGCAAAGGCAGTATTCATTTCACAAATAACTACCGACCCTTCGCAAAAATTTGCATGGGATGAATTTGAAAGACTCAAAAACGAGTTCGGTTTTGAAATGACTGCATATCCGGTCACAAACGGAACTGCCGATGAAATAACTGCAATCGAATATGCGGTCGCTGAAAAGTATGATGTTATCTTCATCAATCCGAGCAATCCCGAAGGAGTCGTTACGGCTTTGAAAAGAGCATATGATTCGGGTATAACGGTCGGTGTATTCGCAACAAACCTTCCCGAAGCAAATCAGAATGTTATGCATTTCTTCAACGGATCGGATGATTATGAAGGAAGCAGATATGCCGCATATTATCTCGCAACGGTGTTCCCCGAAGGTGCGAGATTTGTAGAAATAGGCGGACCGACGGGTACATATGCACAGGCAAGACGTCATGAAGGATTTCTGGCGGGTTTACCTGCAAATATTTATGAACTGGATTCCGAAAACGTAACTGACGGTTGGAATACAGCCGAAGCACGAACGATCATGGAAAATTTTCTGATGGCTTACGGTGATGATATCGATATCGTATGGTGCCATTGGGATGACGGAGCGGCAGCCGCAATATCCGCAACACAGGCCGCAGGTCGAACTGATTTATTCATCATCGGTTTCGACGGAACCGGCACGGGATTCGATAATGTAAGAGACGGTAAACAATCGCTGAGCATCGGGCAGGACATTTCTCTCATGGTAAGACAATCGCTTGAAACAGCAAGAGCAAAACTCGACGGTGAAGATTTTGAAAAAATCAACATCATCCAAAATGTTCTCATTTTAAGTGAAAACGTAAATTCAATGACACGTCCGGATTGGTAATGATTTAATATACTAATGATCATATTAAAATGCAGGAGTTATTTCGGTAACACCTGCATTTTTGTTATTATATTAAAACTTTTTTATTCAGACTGTGTGTTGTCGGAGTTTGCTTTTTCGTTTTCGGAAGAGACTATGAATTCGGTGAGGAGTTGTTTTATTATGACGGCGACGGGGACGGCGAGGAACATTCCCACTATGTTAAAATATGCTCCGCCGATAACAACGGCTATGATGACGAGTATCGGGCTGATTTTGAGAGAAGATTTCATTATTCTGGGTTCGATGTAGTTGCCGTCGAGCTGGTGGAAGACGAGCAGACAGATCATAACGTACAGTCCTGTGTTCAAGTCAGTCGTGATGAGAGTGATCGCACTGATTATAAATGCAGATATGATCGATCCTATATAAGGTATAAAATTGAATGCTCCTGCTATGAGACCGAGTAGAAGAGCGTAGGGAACATTGAAAATGAACAGGATCGTTGTTGCCGCTACGAAGTTGATCAAACTGTCGAGTCCTTTACTTGCGATGAATGTAAATAATACTTTATTGATTTGGCTGAAAATCTTTATCATGCCGTTGACTGTTTTATCTTTTTTGAACACTGCAGCATTGAGTCGTTTGAAGAAGCTGACGATTCGTTCGCGATCCAAGAGAATATAAAGCGATATGACAAGACCCATTATCAGGCTGAAGATACCGCCTGCAAATCCCAGTACACCTCTTGCGAACTGTTCGATACCTGCAGGGTTCATGACAGTGTTGACGATGTCACTTGATGAGTTTCGTATGATGTTTGCTATATCAAAGTCATTCCACAATGAATCTTGCGGAATGTTTTCAATGAAATCAAGAACGGTTGCGACATATCCGGGGACACTGTTTGCAAGAGATATCACGTTGTCGAAAACGATCGGTACTACAAAGCTCAATATGAAAGTGACCAAAACGATCAAACAAAGGAATATGATGACCGTACTGAAACCTCTTGCATACTTTGCTATAAATTTAGGTTTTTTTATCTTCTTGAGAAGTCTTTCAACAGCACTGTGCGGTATATAAATAAAATAAGCAAACAAAATACCGTAGAGCAGGGGAGAAATGATAAACAAAAACTCACCGACTGCCGCCGTTATCGGCCCGAGATTGTCGATCGTCTTGTAAATAATCATCAATATCACTGCAACAATGCAAATCGGCAACCATTTGGAACGTTCAAAATCTTCTTTTTTCATCAACCAAAACCTCTGAATATCTTATTAATATATACCATATTAATATATCATACGTGAGACAACTATATTATCATAAATATATTAATTTTTCTATTGCAATTGGAAATTTTGGTGGTAGAATGGAGAATGTTGGAATTTTGGCTTTTAGCCGCTTAAATCACTTGGAGGTAAGAATCGTGTTAATTGAAAATCTGTTCTGGTTGGGCTATATCGGTGCTGCGGCAGGGTTGATATTTGCTTTTACTCAGATCCGGAAAGTTATGTCTTATCCGGAAGGCAATGAAACAATGGTAAAAATTTCAGGAGCTATACGTGAAGGCGCGAATGCATATATGAAACGCCAATATACGACGGTAGCTGTATTTTTTGCCGTAATGTTTTTGTTACTCATAGTTCTTTCATTTTTCGGACTGGTTAATCGTTATACACCGTATGCGTTTGTTACGGGCGGACTTTTTACCGGCATATCCGGATTCATCGGGATGAGGATCGCCACATATGCAAATGTACGTACTGCAAATGCCGCAAACACAGGGCTTAACAGAGCACTTCGTGTAGCTTTTTCATCAGGTTCCGTTATGGGTTTCGTAGTCAACGGACTGGGGCTTTTGGATATAACGACATGGTTTTTGTTACTTAAATTCGTATTTAAAGTCGATGACGCGGGAATCGCACAAACAATGGTCACATTTGGTATGGGTATTGCTTCAATGGCGATGTTTGCACGTG
>Ga0123356_10006236_pt1 | contig 12050 bp, 14 predicted proteins | sample TergutEmb28metaG_2_FD_92546 | JGI IMG/M metagenome (GOLD analysis project Ga0123356, IMG submission 92546) | Embiratermes neotenicus P3 segment gut microbial communities from Petit-Saut dam, French Guiana - Emb289 P3 | ecosystem: Host-associated > Arthropoda: Insects > Digestive system > Gut ... | reverse complement strand
TTCCTTGCCCTCGGATATATCTATGGGGACGCAAAAAGGCGTCAAATGCCTGCTTGGGCCTGGGTGATTGCCGCTTTCCTCATACCCAATTTGATTGGATTCATCCTTTATTTCGTGTTCCGAGGGCCTCTCCTTGGGCCTTGCAGTTCCTGTGGCAAGCCTATTCGAGGGGGAGAAGCATTCTGCTCACACTGCGGATGCTCGCAGGGTTCCAGTATCGGACGCATCACAGCTGACAATCGCACAATCTGAAGTAAAAAGGGTGGTAATACCCTTGCATCGCACAAAACGGAGGATTATGAAACGTGAGCGCGCCTTGCAGGTAGTGTTGGTGTTGGTGGGCTTGTTTTATTGCTTTTGGGGCTATCTCCTGTTCGACGATCTGTGGCACTCTAGGTGGCTTAGTGGGCATAGTGACGTCATGCCGATGTTCCTGAGCCTTAACACGGCGCTTGGGGTCTGTCTGTTGGTGGCCGCTAAGCAGCCGGCCAAGCATCGCTTGATGATCGCCTATGGGGCGTGGTCAAGCCTTGCCCATGGGTTCACGATGACAATCATGTCGGCGCAGGCCGTGGCGCACGCGATGCACAGGAAGGATAGCCCCCAGGACATCGTGATCTTTGGCGTGATTGGAGTCACGCTGCTTGCACTCCTCCCGGCAAAACAACCATCGCCGGCCGGCGCACCTATCAGTGAGCCGCGAGTTGCCGAACGCTAGAGGACCTGGTCCACCGCCGCGCGCATACCGAGATGCAGGGACTCCTCAGGGAAGCGCGGCGATTCGCTAACTATATGCTTGGCCTTGCCGCTGTGTTAATTCTGCATTGTCGGCTAACCGGGAGCAATCCTTCATCCATCACGCCGCCCCCTGGCGGCGATTCTTCCGCTGTCCTTCGCCGCGTCCAACTTCCGATTCCGCTCGGCTTGAATCTCCTGCTGATGCCCCGCGAGCATGTGCTTTGGAGTGATGTCCGCCGATGGCACTGTTCAGGCGAACGTTGTTGCGATGCTCCACATAACCCTCCACCAGGCGCCGGGCATCTTCCAGCGACAGCCGCGTTCCCGGCCGAATGCACTCGCCTTTCAACGACTTGTGCCAGCGCTCAATCTTGCCGTTCGACTGTGGATAATAAGGAGGTTCGGACGTGCGTCATGCCCGAGATGCGAATGAACTCCTTGAAGTTGCGAGCGATGAACTGCGGGCCATTGTCGGAGATGCTTCGCGGTTTGGCTTCCAGGTACTTATCCTTGGCTCGCTGCAGGATCACTTCGACATTGGTTTCTCGCATAGACGCGACAGGAATTGGTGAAAACGCTCGAGATTAAGTGCTCGCTGCAAGTTGCGTCATCGTCAACGAACCCTCTTGTCTCGCCACCATTTCATAGCCCTTCCGAAGTACCCCAACGCCAAGAAGTACCCCACCAAGTACGCAGATAAGAACCCAAAAGCATTCCATCCGTGGAATTCAATGTGCCCCAGCTGTGACAGAAAACGTACTACGAATAGAAACAACACTAAACCTGCTATATCAATTGCCTGTTTCAAGATTGCCCCTCATTCATGGGTTGGCCAGCCCTTTCCTTGCGGGCATCGCCCGGACCCTTTTGCTGTCCTGTCAAATATCCCGCCGTTTTAGCGCTCAATGCCTGGGCTCTTGGGACGGCTGCCGCGTCGCCCTTTTCCGAATCCAGGGATGGAATAGATTGCCGAACCTGAGGCTAAAATGGCAATAAGGCGAATCCCTTAACGGGAGAGGATCTGGGAGCAACCTGGTCTGGGGCCATAGGTCGAGTTGGTTCGGAGAAAACTCGCGGTGGGTAGGAGCGAAAAATGAATTGCGGGAAGACTACCCGCCGATCGCAACAGAAGATATCCGAGCAGCCATGGAATATTCTTGAGAACAAGGAGCTACTGTTTGATAACCGTCCCGTCGCGCAGCCGAAGCTCGCCCCATCCACCATTCAGCGGGCTATGCGTGAATGGCGCTTTCGCCGCTTCCTTCTCGTCGACCTCGATGCCCCAGCCCGGTTTTTCGCTCACCCAGAGATAGCCGTCGCGCCACTCCGGACAGCCGTGAAAGATCGCTTGCGTCTGCTCGTTGAACGGGGAGTACTCCTGGATCCCGAAGTTGTAACTCACCAGATCCAGCGTGACGTTGGCCATGTGGCCCACTGGAGATACGTCGCCGGGGCCGTGCCATGCGGTCCTTACGCCGAACGCTTCGGCAAGACTTGCGATTTTGCGCGCCGGGCTGAATCCGCCCGACTGCGACACATGCACGCGAATATAGTCAATCAGCCGCTCAGTGATCAGCGGCTGCCACTCATGGGGATTGTTGAATAGTTCTCCCATCGCGATGGGCGTGGCACAATTCTGCCGTATCTGCCGGAAGTATCCGAGATCCTCGGGCGAGAGCGGGTCTTCCAGAAAGAACATGCGATACGGCTCGGCCGCTTTGCAGAATTGCACTGCCTCGTTGGGCGTCAGGCGTTCATGCATGTCGTGCAGCAATTCGACTTCATCGCCGAGCTCGCGCCGGCAAATCTCGAGTAGCTTGAGAGCGCGCCGGAATTGCGCCGCGGGATCGAAGAGCGGCTTGTCGTGGAGCGCTTTCGGCCTGGATGCTTCGCTGTGCTGCGAACCGTAACCGGTCATACCGGGCAATCCCACTTGCACGCGCACATTGCGATACCCCTGCCCTATGAACTTGCGTGCATTCTCGACCACCTCTTCGAACTGCGCACCGCTCGCATGCGCATAGGTGTCGGCGGCCTCACGGCATTTTCCGCCTGCGAGTTGGTAGACGGGCAACCCAACCTGACGCCCTTTAATATCCCAAAGCGCCTGATCGACGCCGCTGATCGCATTGTTCAGCACCGGGCCGTTCTTCCAATACGAGCTGTCGTAGCAGGACTGCCAGATGTCTTCGATGCGGTCGGTAGTTTTTCCCAGCAGGAAGGGCCTGAGATAGTTCTCCACCGCAGGCTTTACGAGGTCTGCGCGCTGTGTAAAGGTCGCGCAGCCGTAGCCGTAAAGGCCATCCTGATCCGTCGTGATTTTCACGATGGTGAGCCGGACGCCCGCGGGCTCGCATTCGATCACGCTGATATCTTTGATTCGCGGCGCAGGCATGCCCTGCGCGGCGCGTGCCGTCTGCTCCTCGGCCGCAACAAGACGCGGGCTCGCGATAAGCGCACTCGCAGGGCCGAGACTCTTCAGGAAGTTGCGTCGATGGAGGTACATGGGCAGCCTCTTCGGTGAACGGCCATGGCATCGATCAAAGAGGCAATTCTAACGTCCCGCGCGATGCGAATGCATACATGGGCGAGTCGAATCGCTGTGGAGCCAAGTCCCCGAACTGAACCTATGCAGTTAGCTGGGTTAACGTCAGGGAGCTTTGGCGACCGTTTGTGATTGCCGAGCCGACGGTTTCAAATGCAGTTCATGTCACCCGTCACTACAGGACCCCAAGACAACCCAGGGTTGTCGAGTCCTCCAACAATATCACGCTTGTTCGGCCGCGTATCAGGCGAGACGTCTGAGCAAGAGCCCGTTACAGCCGTGAAGCGCAATTTGTTCACTTGCATTCCATCGAAGGACCATCGAGCAATTAGGGCGAATTCTGGAGGAGGCGCAATGCAGAAAGACGGCCGTAGCCCTATTGGGTGGCGACTCGTGATCTGGATGTTTGTGATCAGCGGGGTCTGGATCGGGTCAACATCTCGATCGCTGGCGCCGCACATGGCACGGGAGTTTCATCTCGACGATCTCCAACTGGGATGGGTATTCAGCGCTTTAGTCATTGGCTACGCACGGTTTCACGTTGTGGGAACTGTTTGGTTCGTTATCGCCCGAAAAGGCTCTGAGGAGCACACCTGGGTTTCCGAGAGGGAAGCAGAGTGGATTGCGCAGGGGATCGGGACGCGGCCCAAAGAGAGCCGATTCCCATGGCGCATCATGCTGCCGATGAGAATGTTCTAGCACTGACCACCAGCTATTTCTGCTATGGGTATTCCGCGTACTTTTTTTATGGGGTTCTTTCTGTATCTCGTGAACGTGCGCGAGTTGAACTTCAAGACCAGCGCCTACTACAGCATGCTTCCCTTACTAGCGATGGCAGTTTGCTCTCCGCTGGGAGGACTCATCAGTGATGTGACGCCAGGAAGTTCGGGCAGCGGGCGGGCCGGAGCGGCATTGCGGTCGCGGGCATGCTCCTGGCGGCCATCTTCATTGCACTTGGATTCGCGTGCAGCCGGTAACCAAGTCAGTCGCCGATTCGCCACGATGAGGTCTGCTTTAGGTCCTCAGCGGACGCCACTCGCCCTCTTGCTCTTCGATGTGGTGATCGGGGCATTCTCTCGCGTGGAACCACACATTCTGCTGTGTGGTTCCACAAAGGAGACGCGCGCTATACTTGGCCATGCAGTATTTGGCAGCGTGGTCAGAAAAGCCAGGCAGACTCAGCAGCCGCCTGCGCGAATTGTACCTACGTTGAAATATGCGTCGCGCGGAGCGATTGCCGAAGGAACAGAGTTGAGGGCTGTCCCAGTATCCATGATGATATTGGAACGTACGTTTGGGTCGGCACCGCATTGAAAGTCAACTCCGGTGGTGGACTTGGTAATGGAGTTGCTTTGGATTGCGGCTACCGACGTTAACAGTTGAATACCCGTAGGGCTACCGAATATCTTGTTGGAGGTCACGGCGACTCCATCGCTTTGGTCGACAATTCCGATGCCGCCAGCATTCACCACGGTGTTCCCAGATATGGAACCACGGGCAAAAGAAGTTCCGACAATACCATCGGCGCCGGGGAGGACAATGAGATTGCTCGTAACTTGTGCGGTGATGGTACTACCATCAATCAAAATTCCTAACTGACTCATCGGCATCCTAGTGGTTACAGCATTACCCTTTATCACCGCGGTAAGTTCGGAAGCCTGGATATTTTCAACCTCGATACCACTGTGATCATAATCGTGGATGCTACTGTTCTCGATTGTGACCGACAGATTCGAAGAACCTCCCAGTGCAACGATACCAACGCCATTACCGTTGCCGCTCTGATTCTGCGTCGTAACGTGGTTCACTGTCCCGCTGGAGTTTTCATAGAAGATGCCGACGACGTGAAAGCTATTAGTAATTCCATTGCCGGAGGCATCCACCGTTAGATCGCTGATGTTGACGGATCCGGAAGCATTATTCACCCATAACTGCGGGACAAAGTCTCCATTTGGCACCAGTCCCCCGCTGGGCACGGCTATGATCGCCTGCGCCGAATCGCTAATAGTGACCCCTTCGAGCGTAACCGGCTGCGTGATCACGATCTGTTCATTGTAGGTGCCGGGACACACCTCAACAACAGCCCCCGGTGGAGCGGCGGCAAGAGCAGCTGAAATAGTCTGAAAGTTGGGGAGAGTTGGTCTGCAGTTTCCCACTGCGAAAGTGGTTTGCGCAGGCGAGGCACTTGCCGCGAATGTAAGCGCAACTACCGAAACTAATCTAAATCTGGCAAAGCTAATACGGGGCATAAATCCTCCTGATTGAGTCGAAATAGTGGACGTTTTCCCGAAACGGCAGAATGAGGACCCGAAAGAAAAATAAGTAAAGCTGTTCCAGTGTCAAAGTAGGAAGGGCTACACCGGAATTAATTGTTCTGTCCGTCAATTAATCTTGCCCGCCCCCCGGTGTGGACATGTTTGCTGCTTGCATTACTCTTCTCATATTTGGCTTTTTGAGGCCTCGGCGGACTACCGCAGTGGCCTGGATCGTGCCGGGAACTGCCCGAAGCAGTCGTGTTTACTTACTTCTGCTCGGCTTTCGGAGTGGAACTTCATCTCTCAACCCTTTGACGCCCAACAGGGTGTCTTTCACGACGCAGCCGCAGGCGATTACCTGCAGCACCGCCTCCGGCAACCCAGTCGGTCGTAATCCGTGACTATAACGACCGTGGCCGCGGGGTCTGCGGCCATAATCTGTCGCGTGGCCGTGATTCGGTCCATGATTTTCATCTCGATATCGATCACTACAAGGGGTGCTAACGAGGCAGCGCTTCAGCGCCGTCTGCGCACTCGCGAATGTCATCCGCCAAGCTGGCTATCAAACTGCTGATCACACGCCGGACGCCGGAATTGTCTTCCATGATCGATAGCTTCATGGCCCATTGTCAAAAAATCAACGTCACTCCAATTGTGGAGCCATCCAGAGGAGAAGGGAATAGAGGGAACCACACGATTTGCATGAGTGGAACCACACATTTGTCTGTGTTGGTTCCACGCAGGAAGTGGGTTTCGGAGGTAGCTCCTGTGCTTCATGACAGAGGCCGCGTGGGAAGAGCGAGCAGGGCCAAGACAGAGAAGCAGAGCGAAAAAGAGTCACCGGACCATCGGCCCGCTTGTGCCTTGAAAAATCCCCTCCCCGAAGGGAATGAATCGCCCGCCCCCGGCGCCACTAGGAACCCGGACTTTCCAGATTCATGGTTTTTCGTGTCATCCTGTCCCAACCAGTCTGCCGGCATCAGCGCAGTAGGGCGCGGGTAATCGGGATAATCTTTTCTTGGCTTCCGAATACATCAAAGCCCACGAGAGTTTCTGCCTTCACTTTGGCGGCTTCCTATGATCCATTGGGAGCCGGAAGCCCGCCCCGGAGCTATGGGCGACTTCTGATTTATAACGGTTTGCCAGTTCCGCCAATGCCTTAGCGCACGAGCTTCGCAAAGCCAGGTGGTGCGGCGACGCCGGCTGGCCATCACTGACGAAACGCCAAGAATCGGAACGGCCCTATCAGACAAAGCAGCGAATGCGAGTTGTGGACTCTTGTCTGTGCGTAGGGCGCCCGCGTGTTCGCAGTTGAAATTCCCCTGCGCCGCGCTTGTGCTCCGAGCAATTATTTCAAAGCTCTCTCAAACGTGGTTCGTAGAATGTCACCTCTTTTCGGCATTCGCCGTCCTTGTGTAAAGGATGATTTCAATCTGTAAAGGATGATTTCAATCCATCTCGAGGGCCCAACCCGTCGTTCACCGCGGCGGCTGCTCCGCCCCGAGATATCGCTCAGTGGTCCGTATGGACGCATGCCCCAGCGGCAATCGAATTTGCTCCAACTCCCCGACTGACTTGCGGCACAGTTTCGCGCATGTGCGGCGAAGGTCGTGAGGCGCCAGTTTTCCGAGCGGCAGGCATCGCCAGCTGGGTTCTTGACACCACAGCATAACCTGAGCCTCCAGTTCCGAGCTGAGTTGATTCTGCTACTATGAGGTACAAAGCTAGCATGAGCACGTCTTCAAGGGCACGAATACATCGACAACTGATCGAATTTTTGGCTTTTTCAGGACTGATGCTTTCTTTTTCTCCGGTCATCAGATCACAGGCACACAGCCCGGTGAGCCGCGAGCGGAAGTCTCCCCGCATCGGTTCCGAGGCCGTCGTCCGACCCGAACACTCTACCTGGAGCGACTACGCGGGCGCTCCGGATGGTGCGCAGTATTCGGCCCTCGACCAGATCGATCGATCCAACGTGAGCCAGTTGCGACGTGCGTGGACCTATTCAACCGGCGATGGCGGCAAATATCTATTTAGCCCTCTCGTGGTCGACAGAACGATGTATGTTCTGGCGCGTAACAACTCGATTGTGGCACTTGATGCTTCAACCGGGCGCGAATTATGGTCTCATCCTACCGGGGCGAAAACTCAGCTGATCACAAATCGTGGCATCAATTATTGGGAAAGTTCGGATCACTCGGAGAGTCGGTTGTTCTTCGCGGTCGACAATTCTCTGCAGGCGATTGATGCACGCACCGGTCAACCCATCATGAGTTTCGGTGTGAATGGCCGCGTGGACTTGCGAGAGGGCCTCGGACGCGATCCCGAGAGTCTGAGGCTCGTCCAATCGATGACGCCGGGCCGGGTGTTCGAAGACCTGCTCATCCTGGGATCTGCCACAAACGAAGAGTACGAGTCAGGCCCGGGCGACATTCGGGCGTTCAATGTTCACACCGGGGGCCTGGTCTGGACATTCCACACTGTGCCTCATCCCGGTGAGCTTGGCTATGACACGTGGCCGAAAGATGCCTGGAAGACAGTCGGCGGAGCCAATGCCTGGAGCGGCCTTTCGTTAGACGTCAAACGAGGCATCATCTTTGTTCCTACCGCGAGCCCGAAGTACAACTTTTACGGCGCCAATCGAAGGGGTGCGAATTTGTTTGCGGATTGTCTGCTTGCGCTGAATGCACGCACGGGAAAACTGATCTGGTATTTCCAAATGGTGCACCACGACGTTTGGGACTACGACAATGGAACGGCTCCGATGCTTTTGACTGTCCGCCATGGCGGCAAGAGCATTGACGTCGTCGCGCAAGTGGGAAAAGAGGGTTTCGTTTGGGTATTTAATCGCGAAACGGGCGAACCTCTATGGCCGATCGTAGAGCGCCCCGTGCCGTCATCAGCAATGCCTGGCGAGGTGACGTGGCCCACCCAGCCATTTCCGTTGAAGCCACCTCCGTTCGCCCGTCAGATCTTCACCGGCAAAGACCTAAGCCCGTTCCTTGACTCTGAGGAGCGCCAGCACATCGTTAGCACCCTCGCAGGAGCAAGGAATCACGGTCTGTTCACGCCGCCCGATGTAACCAACACCGTCGAAATGCCCGGCAATAACGGAGGTGCGAATTTTCAGGGTGCCGCCGTCAATCCTGCCCTCGGTAAGTTATTGGTTGTCTCGAAAGATCTGCCTTGTCTGCTCAAGTTGGAACTGAGCTCGCAAGAGGCTGGGGACGCGAGTTCGCCGCGCGGCCGTTCTCCTGAAGAGCGCGGCCGGAAGATTTATGAATCGAATTGCAAATTGTGTCACGGCGCCGAGTTGGCAGGGCAGCCTCCGGCCGTACCATCTCTCATCGACGTTGGATCCAGACTAAGCGGGGATGAGGTGCGAGCGATTGTCACCCACGGGCGGGGCCCGATGCCCGCGCTTTCCCCTCTTTCCGATGCGGCGTTGGATTCGCTTGTAGCCTATGTATTGCATCCAGAGCGCGCGCCCGCGCCCGCGCCGAAGCAAGTCGCCGGAGATGCCTCTTCTGGAATCACGTCGACTACTCCACCTGAAAAGCTCCGTTATCGAAGCAGCTTTGGTTTTATGTTCGCGAGTAACGGGCTACCAGTGATCGCTCCGCCCTGGACTACGCTTACTGCTTACGACCTGAACGAAGGCACAATCGAATGGCAAGTGCCTTTGGGCGAAGTTCCGGAGTTGACTGCAAAAGGCGTCAAGGATACCGGCGCGCATTTTCCCAAAGTGGGCCCCGTGCTGACCGCCGGTGGTTTGATTTTCACGGGCACACGCGACCGCAAGGTTCGAGCCCTCGATTCGGCGACTGGCAGAGTCCTGTGGGAAGCGGAGGTCGAAGCTGCCGTTGAGGGAATGCCCGCTGTATACCAAGTCGATGGACGTGAATATGTCGTATTCTGCGCCGCTGCACAGGCGACTACGTATACCCACGATCTTCCCGGTCATCCTGCGTTGCAAGCACCGATACCAGGAGCGTATGTCGCCTTCGCACTGCCCAGTGGCCTTTGGAGCACTTCGGCACATTGAGCCCGAGACCGTGTGTTGCTTTTTCTTTAATGCGGGAGGTAAAGAGAGTCGGGGCAGTCAGGATCACCAAGGATGCACGAGTGACTGTCGGACCTCACGAGAACCCTATATCTTCAAGGATCTGTGCGCGTCCTGTGTGCGGACTGTGTGCCTGCCGTCGCGGCGCTTGCGCTCATTTTCGGCACCCACCATCGTTGCCGTTGGACGCGAAACAAGGAAGAACTATAGTTCGGCCTTGCCGAGACAGCCCGATCGGCGAAACCAGGCCGTTACCGAAGCGAGTCGTCGGGGGCCATCGGCTGGGGCCGGGAGCCAATGTGAAAGCATTTTACCTATGTGAGAGACGCAGGATCAATAACCTCAAGAAACGGGAACCGATGGAAATCAGCGTCCCGAGTGCATATGCGGCGGATCCCGTGTTCACGCATGAGGATAGCCGTGTGGGAGTCGTGGAGCAGATTGCCTGCGAGATGGGGAAGCTCCGCAAGGACGTGCGCTGCCACCTCGGAGTGTCGCTGGGTGGGAACCAGCATTCCCAATCCCGGCGACTCAAGCAGAACTGAGACGAAGCTCCACGCCTGTTTTACGGTGCAGGGCCGCCTCATGACCCGCGGGTGAGTCGTCACTCGCAATTTTACATGTAACGTTTTGGTTACGGATCTATCGGGATGTTAGGCTAAGCCCCAACCAGCACTCCCCTGCGATGTACTGCGCACTCCTACTTAGACTGGATTGGTGACCCAACATGCGACACGTTTGGTTTTCGACGTTCTGCTTCTGTTTTGTTGTCAGCGCGGCCATTGCTCAAAGGACCCTGATCCAGGAATTTCCGCTTCCCAAGGCCGATGGACACGTCTGGGAATTGAAGAGTAAGCAGGTCTGCAATCCGGTCGGGAGTGCGGAAATTCGTCAGGCCAAGGACACTCCGGCGGCAAGTGAGAGCATTCTGGTTGAGGCTGGCCGAGGCGGTCATCGACTCGAAATCACGCTGGCCGACAAAGAGGTAATGGTCAGTGTCGACGGTGCCACGCCTGAGAAGTACAAGGTTGTGGCGAACAAGCCTGACGTATTGACAGCCGTGCGCGTTGGGGATGTCGAACCCACGATTAGCACTATCAGCATCGACATGGTCACCAACTACGTGCTTTGGTCTACAACGGAACCGCGAGATTTCTCGCGTGATGTCCCGCATCATAATGCGGCTCTTTTGGCGTGCTCGCCGATTCAGCCTTAGCGGCGGTTTTGAAGTGCTTCGCGATGTTTCGCCAACAGCTTCCCTTGGGAGATAATCCTCAACTAGGAACCGGACAAACATATTCGAACGTTTCTGCTGATTTGGCTTCTGGCAGGCGCTTTCGCCGTGGCCTCGGAGAATGAATCTGTTGAGATGAGCCGCATGTTTTGAAGCCCGATGGTCAGCCAATGAAAGGTGCCTTCGTCGTTATTCGCGATTATCAGCAAACGCACCCAGCACCCATCTCTGATTCATGGCAGAGCCGCACGGGCTTCGGCGCTAGCCGAAAGTGACCCAGTCGTACTCGTCTGAAGTGATCCACTCTGCGAACGAAGGTAGAAACACCAGCCCCGAGATCATGGTCATCAATCATCCAACGCCAAAGGCGTTGCAGGTTAGGGGGAATAGGAGGATCGAGGACGGGGGCATCTATCATCCGCGCCGGAGGCGCGCGGGGGTTTTGCTTTTCTGCTTTCCATCGTCCGCAGCGCGGTCGCGCGAAGCTGCTCGGTTTACCGTGCAGGCGTGATGTGCGCCAGCTTATGACGCAAGTATTGGAAGTAGTCCGAACCGATATGCGACTCCAACACTTCTTCGATCACCGGCAAAAAATAGGCCAGGGATCGAATGGGGTTCAAGGGTGGTCGATCGGTAGGTCGGATCAAGCGGCGGGCTGCGGCCAGCACCAATGCGTTCTCGATCACATGGGCCGGCAAGCCGCGCTGATACAGTTGCATCGCCAGCAGTCGGTCCGCACGGCGCACCGTCCCCAGTGTGCCCGGGGTCTTGCGGTACACCTCCAGTATCTGACGAACATATTCGTCCTGGCTGAGGCGGTTTTCCATATAGGGAGCCTTCAGCCCTGCTGATCACGTATGGACGGGCCGTCGATGAGCACGGTGTGGCAGTAATGCCGCAACCGGCTCAGCAGCGCCTCTACCATGGCCCGGTTGCCCAGAAAGTTGGGCCACTCGTCATAGGTCAAGTTCGTGGTAATGATGGTCGGATGCTGGCGGTAGCGCTCCTCCATCAACTTGAAGAAAATGTTCGACTGCTCCGGTCTCAGATTCAAATACCCAAATTCGTCCACAAATGTTACGCGTAACATTTGTGGACTAATGGTGAGAGATCAAAAATGTGGAGTCACGGGCCCCGCGCCACTCGGTGCGAGAGATTTGGGCTCTCGAGCTCCACATTACGGAATGCCATCCCTGAGTTCAGAGTCCCTCTAGC
>Ga0123356_10006235_pt1 | contig 12051 bp, 13 predicted proteins | sample TergutEmb28metaG_2_FD_92546 | JGI IMG/M metagenome (GOLD analysis project Ga0123356, IMG submission 92546) | Embiratermes neotenicus P3 segment gut microbial communities from Petit-Saut dam, French Guiana - Emb289 P3 | ecosystem: Host-associated > Arthropoda: Insects > Digestive system > Gut ... | reverse complement strand
GTGCCGCTCTTGCCGCAGGCGCACCACCAGTACGACTTGCCGGCTTCGACATCCATCTTGAAGGGGCCTTTCTGCGCGATCAGAGGCAGCGATTCAGACATGGCGTCGTCCCTTGTTGTGTTGCGGATGGTCAGACCGGATCGAAACCGTAATCCCGCCTCACCCCGACGGACGTAACGTAGCCGTCGAGCAGGTCCTCGGAAAGAGCGGTGGGATCGCGCGCCGAAGGCGGACCGTAGCCGCCCGACCCCGGCGCTTCCACGACGACCAGCGATCCCGCAGGCGCCTGGAAACCTCCTTTACTGTTGAGACGGCGTGGGTTTCCCCGCGGTGGCACGAGAGAGATCCGCGCCGTTCCACCGGCCTTGCCGCCATCCAGACCGAATGGCGGCGTCACCGTGCGCTCGCAGCACACTGAGGCATGCGAATCGCGCTGCAGCACCCGCCAGGCGCGGCGCACACCGAGGCCGCCGCGGAACATGCCAGCGCCGCCGCTATCTGGAACCAGGCTGTATTCCTCAACCCGCAGCGGAAAACTCATTTCGATGATCTCGATCGGCGTGTTCGACATGTTGGAAACGGTCGAGGCAACCGCATTGATGCCGTCCTTGGTCGGCCGCGCGCCGAAGCCGCCTTTCACCGATTCATAGCTGACGTACCGCTCGTTGCTTCGGTAGTCGGTGCCGCCGAAAGTTATCACAGCCGACGTGCCCTGCGACGCCGCCATCACCGTGCGCGGTGTAATGCGGAACATCGCCGCCATGACCATGTCGGCAATGCGGTGCGACATTTCGTGGTTGGCGTAGACGACCGGCGAAGGGTGCTGGGCGTTCGCCACGCAGCCCGCCGGCGCGGTAACCGTGACCGGGCGCCAGCAGCCGGAGTTCGGCGGAATAAGGCTTTTCGGATCGGCGATCATTTTCAATGCGCAGTAGACGCCGGACGCGGTCACTGTCAGCGGCGCGTTCATCGGTCCGGCAACGGCGGGATCGGAGCCGGTGAAGTCGGCGATGATCGAATCGCCACGCTTCGTGATGCGGACCTTGACGGTAAAGGTGATGTCCTCGGTCTCCCCCTCAGCGATTACACCGTCGCCGTCGAAGATATCGGCAAATTCAGCCTCACCATCGGGCAGGCCCGAAAGCGCGGCGCGCATCATAGTGTCGGAATAATCCAGCACTTCCTGCATGATCTGCAGCAGCGTCTGCGTGCCGTATTTTGCCGCGAGCGCCGACAGCCGCTGTGCGGCACGCCAGTTCGCCGCGACCTGGGCGCGCAGATCGCCAAGCCGTTCTGTCGGCGTGCGGACATTGGCAAAGATGATTGCTTCGATCGCGGCGTCTGGCTCACCGTCGCGATAGAGGCGGATCGGCGGAAGCCTCAGGCCCTCGCCGTAGATTTCCGTCACCGCGCCATAGCTACCAGGCGTCGCACTGCCGATATCCGGCCAGTGTGCGCGCACGCAACCGAAACCGAGCAAACGCCCGTCGTGGAATGCGGGGGCGACGACATTGACGTCGGGCAGATGCGAGCCGCCGTGATACGGATCGTTGTGGATGAAGACATCGCCCGGTGCGACATCGGGGAACGCTCGAACGATGGCGCGCACCGCATCGGGCATGGAGCCGAGATGGATCGGCAGATCGGGTCCCTGCGCCACCATGTTGCCGTGAATATCGAAGATACCACACGAGTAATCGCCGGCGACCTTGAGCAGCGGCGAGTACGCGGTCTTGGCGAGGACGATCTTCATTTCTTCGGCCGCGGCATAGAGCGCGTTCTTCACAACTTCAAAACGGGCTGGATCGGTCCGCATGCTTGTTCTCCCCGTCACGACCAGGACCGGCTGGGCCGCCCGTGCATGCGGCCCGATGCAGTGAAAGGCCAAGTTGCTCGCAGAAACCCCCGATGGATAGGCTGCGCGCGTCGCGCCGGGACGGGTGGCATGCACTCTGTTGGTATCCAGTCTGTTCGCCCCATTATGCTCAGCTCCGCACCAGACGGATGTAGCCCATATCATCGATCCGCGCGCTCCATCCGGGTGGAACGACGGTCGTCGAATCGAGCGCCTCGATCACCGCCGGACCGGCGATCGTCGAGCCTGGTGCGAGCCCGCTCCGCCAATGCACACGCGTCACGACCGAGCCCAGCCCGGAAAACCAGACATTACGCTTCCTCACGCGGGCACCCGCCGCAGCGCCCCGCAGCGCCAATGTCAACCCAGGCAGCCGGCCAAGGGCCGTTACGCGCAAATTCACCAGCTGCACCGCTTCCGCGCGATTGGCATGTCCATAGGTCTGCGCATGCTTGCCGTGGAACGCCTCGACCAGCGCGTTGAGCGCCGCCCGATCGATCGGCCCCTCCGCCAACGGCACCGTCAGTTCGTATGCCTGTCGCCGATAACGGACGTCCGCCTGGCGGATCAGCGCACGGCGTTCCGCCGGCACGCGCGCAGCATCCAGCATCGCCGCCGCGCTCGCCTCCATCGCCGCAATCACGTCAGCCACACGCGCTGGATCGACATGCGCCGGGTCGGCATACAGCGTACGCGAATAATCCCGCCGCAGGTCGCTGGCCACCAGCCCGAGCGCAGAAAAAGCACCAGGTGCGGGCGGGACAATCACTTCCGGAATCTGCAGTTCTTCGGCCAGCGCAACTGCGTGCACCGGCCCCGCACCACCAAATGCGATCAGGCTGAATTCCTGCGGATCGTGGCCGCGTTCCACCGACACGATACGCAGCGCTTGCGCCATGTTGGCGTTCACGACCTCGACAATCCGCGCCGCCGCATCCGGGATCGAAAGTGCGAGCAACCGTGCCACATGCTCGTCGATCGCACGTTCTGCCGCAGCGAAGTCGATCGGCAGACCGCCGCCCAGCAACGCCTCGCGGTCGAGATAGCCCAGCACCACGTCAGCGTCCGTTACCGTCGGCCGAAGGCCGCCGCCGCCATATGCTGCAGGGCCTGGATCCGCGCCCGCGCTGTGTGGTCCGACCTTCAACGCGCCACCCGGATCAATCCAGGCGATCGAGCCGCCGCCGGCGCTGACTTCGGCGAGGTCGATCACCGGCACGCGGATCGGGTGGCCGGTGCCATGCATCCAACGCTTCGCATTGGCCGCACCGCCAACTTCATATTCGGCCGTGACGGCGACCTCGTTGTCGACGATGACGCTGGCCTTCGCCGTGGTGCCGCCCATGTCGAACGAGATCAGGTTCGGCCGTTCGAGCTGCCTTCCCGCCAACGATGCGGCGATGACGCCGGCAGCCGGCCCGGACTCAACCACGGCGGCCGGCATCCGCAGCGCTTCGGGAATGTCGAAGACACCGCCTGAGGAGCCCATGACGTGCAGCGCCGGCAGACCGAGTTCGGCTGCCGCGCGTTGCAGCCGATCGAGATAGGACGCGAGCAGCGGCCCGACATAGGCGCACACCGCGGTGGTGCTGGCGCGCTCGAATTCGCGGATTTCCGGAAGGATCTCGCTCGACAGGAAGACCGGAGTGCCCGGCAGGCCCTGTCGCAATGCGGCGCCGACACGGCGTTCGTGCGTGTCGTTAAGGAAAGAAAACAGGAACGATACGGCCACCGTCTGGACGTCGGCCGCACGGATGGCCTCGATCAAGGCCGGCAGTTCGTCTTCCGCAAGGGGCGTCACCACCGCGCCCTGTGCGTCCATCCGTTCGGTGATCTCGAACCGATGACGCCGTGGCACCAGTACGGCTGGTGCGTCCTGAAACAGGTCGTAGAGATCGGGCCGGGAGGAACGGCGCAGCTCAAGGATGTCGCGAAAGCCACGCGTCGCGACGAACGCGCAACGTGCGCCCTTCTTCTCCAATAGCGCGTTGGTCACCACCGTGGTCGCGTGTGATAGCAGCGACACGGTCGGGGGATCGACACAATTGCGCGCCAACCCCTGCCGGATCCCATCGATCACGCCCGCGCCGAAGTCGTGCGGCGTGGTCGGTACCTTGGCGACCTCGATGCGGCCGGTTTGCTCCTCCACCAAAGCAACATCGGTGAAGGTGCCGCCAATGTCGATGCCGATCCGCCAGGCCATTCCGTCTCCTTCCATCATCGCCCGCCCGTAAGGCCGCAGCAGTTGCCAGCGCAAGATTGCTTCGTCGCCGCAATCCCCGCAACGACAGCGATGTTGCCATGGCGGCGGGCGCCCCCTGGTTGAGGTGGTGACATAAGCGAGAGCACGGAGTTGGTTTTGCGCACCGCTTTGAGTGTGCTGCCCGGCAGCATCGAGACCGGGCGCACCCCGTCCGACCTCACGCTCGGCGCGGAGACGCTGGCAATGCCCGCGGCGGCCCTCGCGGAGTGTGAGCGGCTGATTGCGTCGGCGCTCCCCACCAGAGCATAGCAACCAGCCCGACAAGAGGCGACAGCATAAGCAGCCGTTACGGTACTGACGTTGCCGGATGGGCGGAGCAGTAAGCCGACGCGCTTCGCCGCCACGCGGGCAATGACATCGACTGGGAAAACGTCGCGGAGGAAATCGAGAGCATGAGCCGATCCGACGAGCGGAAAGTCGGCTCGTGGCCCCACCTGGACGATCCGCAGTACACGCCCGCCGCGATCCATGCTGCCCGGACCTGGTGGGTGTCGCACGGGAGTTGATGATCGGCTCATCTTGCCACGCCCCGTGGAGCGTGCGTCACTATGCTGGAACTGGTGCTACTCCGTGGCAGCGAAGGCCAGTGCATGGAGTGTTCATCAAAGGGTGATGGAGCCGGAAGTGCTGCGAGGTTGACCTTCCGGCGTGAAGATCGAGTGCCACCAGAGCGATCGGTGCGACGGGCGCAACCAGAACTAATTGCTGGCTCGGAACCGAAGAGACGTCGGGCATTTCTGTTGCTTGCCGGGGCGGCAGCAGGATCGCTTGCCGCTCGAAAACCACAAGCCGCACCGGGGTCGATGATCGGTTGGCCTTGCTGCAGCCCTGCAAAACGTGCGTCACAAGCCTGGAACTGGCGTGATCTTACTCCGTGGCCACAGTCTCGCGCCCGGCCCGAACCCTCGTCCGTCACGCTCCTCAACGCACCCTTGGAAGTAACGGGAGACTGGGGGAAGTCGCTGCCCAGCTCTGCGGCCACAGTCATTTCGCGTATGCGTGAGGCATGCCTCGCCGGGGTCAGGCTGCTCTCTGATCGGCAGCCGAGCGGACTTCGGGTCGAAGATCGCACTTCTGGCCCCCCATATATGTGGCTCCACCATCATCCCAGCAGGGTCGCCTGGATCCGCGTGGACGTACGGGGGAATTATTGGTGCCAGCTCGCCTACCAGTTCGGTCATGAGCTTGGGCATGTTCTAGACAATTTCTGGGATCCTGACAGTGAACCACGGCCACCGTGCCAATGGCTGGAGGAAGACCTCGCTGAGGCGTTCTCTCTACGCGGGCTGGGAAAGCTTGCCGACAGCTGGGAACAGCGTCCGGTCTTTAATGATGCACCGTACGCGAACGCCATTCGGCAATACCGACGCAATGTGATCGAGAATTACGAGAAGATCGCTTCCACCCAGATGGGGGATTCCGGTGTGGCCGATTGGTTTCGTGAACATCGATCCGCGCTCGAGAAGCAGGTAGGCTTCCCCGGCCCCGGAGCGGCCGCGATCCCGAGCATGCTGCACGAATTGGAAGCTGATCCACGCAGTATCGAGGACATTGGCGCCATGAACCGTTGGCCGGAAAAAACCGGCGTGCCGATTGAGCAGTATATGCGCCTCTGGGAAAAGAGCTGTAAGGACATCGGAGCAACGGGCGGGCTGCCAAAGCGAATCGTCGATCTGCTCGACCTACCGCGTGCGGAGCCCTGAAGACATGCGGGTGCGCATCGAGAGAAACCGTGCCAAATAGGCGACGCATACGTCCGCAAACACGAAACAGGAGGGAGGATCAGCCGCGACCACGTTTGTCGTGGTCAAGGCTGATCATTTGCAGGCGCTCGGCGAGCTCCATCGCGGCTTGCTCCAACACCCAGTCCATCACGCGTCCTTGAAATTGCCCTCGTAGACGGCCCAGATGGCCACGACCGCCGGGGCGAAAGCGATATGATCGATTGGGCGTTGGTCCGATGGCCCTCGGTCTAATGGCAGGCGATGCGACTCCTCAACCGTCTCGGGCTTTGATCGAGGCGGGGGTTCGAAGTGCGGCGTGGAGATTTCGGCTGCGGGTCGCGGGAGGCACCAACGAGGAGCATCTTGCACTACGGCTGCTCTTAAGCATCGCGACGTTGGCAGAAATTGTTCAACAGTTGCTCGAGCCTAGCATTTGACTTTCGCAGCTCGGAGCCACACTCATCAACAACTTGGCCAATAGAACGCCCATCAGGTGTTCTCAGCGCCAGGCTGATTCTGCGCAACCCCCAAATCCAGAGTGCTATTAGGGAAAGGAACGGCAGCCAGGAGAACAGTAGAGAAAAGTACCATGGGACATTGGCCTGTGCTGGTCGCGCCGTGATGACGACACCCTCTCTGCGGTAGAGGCGCTGAAACAGCCTCAGATCATTGGGCGCATAGGTATCGAAGCGATGGCCATCCACGTAAGTGCCGTAGATTTGCTGCCCCTGAATCACGACATTCCGGATCTTGCCCTGATCGACATCGTTCAAGAATTGAGAAAGCGGAATGTCCCGCGATTCCGACCGCTGCTCAGGGCTCTGAAAGACCGTGAACAGCGCGAGCAGCAGCAAGATAATGACTACTCCAAGCGCGAAAATAAGAGACTTGGCAGTCATCCAGCGACCCTTCTTCATGTGGTGAACGCCCTTGTCGACGAGCGCGCGCTCGGGCCCCGCGGTTTCGATGATCCGCCGAGCAATAAGCTCGGGATCACCTCCCAACGTCAAGCACACAGGCCGCAGCGGGCGCGCCCCGGGCGAGCCGCGCGAGGCCAACCCATACCGTCGCGATGTGGTCTACACCGCCGAGCAGATCGCACGAGCCCGACGCTTCCAGCGATGGGCAGACAAAAACTCCGATCGAGAGGATTTCTAGCGAGTCGCCGCCCCCGTCCCCAAAGATCAGCCCGCCGGGCAGCTCTGTTAACCACGACCCCATGCTGGCGATGGGTGGCAGCCAACAGGAATCTGGCTGCGGTGTGTAGTCACACGTCCAAACCATAGAGCCTGCTCGTCATAGACACGCTCAGCGACGGCGGCGCTGCGAGCGGGCTCTCGTTGGTGCGGCTCGGTTCAACAGCTCCGAAAAGGCGGTATTCGCACGGCGATCAGCGTCCGGTGCACGCACGAAACGACTAGCGACGTGGTGGCTCAGATAAATCCCACACAGTTCCCAGACAAATTGCTCCACGTCGAGATCATGGCGAAGGTCACCCAGTTCCATGGCGCGTTGGACGTGCATTGCCAAAAACCCACGCCAGTTCGCCTCCATTTCTTTCACCTTTTCGTGCACGGGGCCTTCGATGTCATCGTATTCGAACAGCCCAGCCGCCACCGGGCAACCTCCTGGCAGCCCCGAACGCGGGGCCCAACCCAACCAGTTCTCAACCAGCGCTGTGAGCCTCGGCAATCCTTCGGGCTTCGTCATCGCCGGTTCGACTATGTGCACAGCCCCCAACTTTAGAGATTCGTCCAACACATGAATTTGGACGTCCTCTTTAGAGTGGAAATGCGCAAATAGGCCGCTCTTGGACATCCCGACCTGGTTGGCTAGCACACCCAGCGTTACCCCTTCGAGGCCCGCTTGGCTCGCCAGCGCCAAGCCATTGCGCAGGATTTTGTTACGGGTCGCGTTTGCCATGCATCTACCGTCGTAATAACTGTTTGGCAGCGCGGTGTTACCGAAATCGACCGCATCAACGACAAAGCCCTGCCGATCGGTATGATGACACCTGGGTGAGCCTTGCGCCATCGAGCGGCTTCAATCGGGCGAAGAACCCCCGCCGCCGCGCCACCCGCGCCGACAAGCCGAATCGCGAGCTTTGCCGCTTTCGTCCTGCGGGCTGCCATCCATGTCTTGATCAAGTTTCGCCCACAGGACCTGGCCGGACCGGATCACCTTCATCCTTTCATAATGCTTGCGATCGTTGCACGAGTCTCTTTCTGCAACGGCGCCAGAGTATTCAACGCGAGCGCCGTGATTTCCGGGCCTGCGTTCTCCGGTGAGCCCGCGTTGAATGGTGGTTGCGGATCGTATTCCATCAAGAGTTGCATCACCTTTGCGGCCTTTTCACCGCGAAGTGCGGCGAGCAAAACGTAGCCGAAATCCAGGCCGGCAGTGACGCCGCCGCCGGTGATCCGATTACGATCCACGACGACCCGCTGCTTCACAGGCTCGGCGCCAAAGACGGGCAACACGTCTCGAGCCGCCCAATGCGTGGTTGCTCGATATCCCTTCAGAAGCCCAGCTGCGCCGAGCACAAGAGCGCCGGTACAAACCGACGTCACGTACCGGGCGCGCTGGCCGCGGTCAGCCAGAAAGTCGAGCACCGGTTTGTCTCGCATCACGGGCACCATGCCCGGGCCACCGGGGACGAACAGCACATCGAGGTCCCTCGGACAGTCATCGAGCGTAGCGTTCGGCTTGATGCCGATGCCGCGATCCGAATAAATCAGGTCCTTGGTCTTCCAGATCAGATGAATATCCGAACGCGCGGCGAGAACGGTCTGCGGACCGATCAGATCGATCAAAGTTAGCTCCGGATAGAGCAACATCCCGACTTGGAGCGCTCCTGCCTCGGGAGCCTTCGATCTCGGTCGTTCCTGGCTGAACGTGTTCTTCAGTGACGCCGCAGGGACGGCAGCGAAAGTGGCGAAAGCGAGTGCGCGACTGAAATTTCTGCGATCCATGCTGTGTCCTCCTGTCCTTCCCGGGAGTAACGCCGTCGCAGGATGAAAAGCACGACCGGTCGGTCTTGTCAAAGTCAGCGGGCATCACGTATCGGTGACACACCTGGGACAACGAGATCGAGTGCGTGAGAGGGACCGCGCCAATCAAGGAGGCGCTTGAGAATTATCGCGGAGTTCGGATACGCGTTCCGGCGAATCGGCGCAGACAAAGATGCGCCATCCCCCGGCGGCGGCGGATCTGCTCGATGATCCGTTTCTGCGCGACCGCGAGCAGCGCGCCTGCTTCGCCGCCTGGGCAAAGGCGAACTGAGCGCGCACGGTCTCTGCTCCACGTTCCGACTGGGCCGCCGAGGCAACGCATCATCCCAACCACGTTGTGGAGCAGGCGCTTGCGCACACGATCGGCTCGGCGGTGGAAGCAGCGTACCGGCGCGGCGATTTGCTCGCCAAGCGCCGGACGCTCATGGACGATTGGGCGGCTTACCTTGCGAAGCCTATGGCGCAGGTGGTGCGCCCTCGGTTCGGCAAGCAGCGTGCGGCGCATGCGAAACTTGGTGGCGCCGCCGCACGAAGTGACGTCGTGGCATGAGTGACATACCCGCCGAACCTGATCTCCGCGAGCAGATTGCACGCATCGACCGCGCACTGGTGGAGACGCACAAATTCCAGGCCGAGACGAACAAGCTGCAGCAGGAAGCGCAAAAACTGCTGGACTAAGGGCGCAAGTACCGGCGCGATCGGTGGCTGGCCCCATGGACGCTCGCTGTTGCCGTATTGGGCGGCGCCGGCCTTGGGATGGTTCAGCTTGCGGCGCATCTGCTCGGCCGGTGGCGTTGACGCCATGACTGACCCGTTGGGGATCGGCATGAGCGACAACCCGGATGCGCAGCCGCGCCGCCGTCCCGATTATGGACGCCATCGGACGCAAGCAACACGCGAATACTCGACTTCATTGCTCGCGCGAGCAGGTCTGGCCGACCATCCGCCTCCCTACGCAAGTCGCTTAAGACAACAGAGGACAGATTATGATAGACTTCGCTGCGGTGGCGCTCGGCGCCACCCCGCTCGCCGGCTGCGCCAACCCAGGCGCCGGCAGTCAAACTGCGAACAATGCTCGAGCTGCGATCAATGCCGATGTCGGAAGACGCGCGCGATGATCGCCAACAAGCTTGTCGTCGAACGCATGGGGACGCGCGTGATCCTAACGCTGGCCCTGGAAAGCGAGTACATGGCGATCGAGGCTTACGAGAAACTGCTGTTGCAAGGGCGCAGCGGGTTCGTGTTGTTGAAGCTACTACCTGGGCGCGAGGAGACAACAAAAGAGTCAGACCGGCGGACCGATGGATCCCATCGATCATCAGGATAGGGCGTACGATCGGCTCGATTGGTGGGAACGAACTTCAGCACAGCACGCATTAAATGGAGAAGCTGGGTTCGGGGAAGATCTTCCCCGAACCCAACGCGTGTCTCCAATCAGTCAATTGCTGCAAAGACGAGGAGTCGCAGGAGGGCATTCTGAGCTGGTTTGACCGTCAGTCCGACCCGGTTGTGACCAGCGACCGTTACAGAGATGGTTTGGAACTTCACCAAATCCGGCAGATTGTCGATGGGCGTGTACCAGGCTGCCGCGACATTTGCGGGCGCTTCGATCTGGAACGACCGCGTCTCCCCAATCGGGACGTTGTAGTCACCACCGCCGGTGCCACCTCCGATGAGCATGTTGGCAATCGGCCTGATCGCCACGCTCTTACTGGAAGGCCCTTGCTCTCCTCGCGGGCCAGGTGGTCCCGGGGGACCAGCCAGGCCTGCGGGGCCGATATGGCCCGGCGGACCGGCTGGGCCTGCGGGACCCATCGGACCTACGAGGCCACGTTCGCCCATGTGTCCGGCGGGTCCGGCGGGTCCGACGGGGCCCGGGGCTCCATCATGACCCGGAGGACCCGGGGGACCAGCCGGGCCGGCGGGACCGTGGGGACCCGGTGGACCAGCGTGTCCTATGGGGCCAACTGAGCCATCCTTGCCAGCCAAGCCAGGAGCGCCGGCAGGGCCAACGGCGCCACCGGGGCCAGGAGGACCAGCCGGGCCGGCGGGTCCGGGCGGACCCGGCGGGCCAGCCGGACCGGCGGGGCCCACATGGCCCGGGGGGCCGTCGTGGCCGTCGGCCCCGGCAGGACCCGGTGGCCCGGGCGGACCGTGAGGACCCACGGGACCCGCGGCGCCGATCGGGCCGATATGGCCCGGGGGCCCATCGTGGCCGTCGGCCCCGGCAGGGCCGGGTGGCCCAGGTGGACCATGGGGACCCACCGGCCCGACCTCGCCCTTGGTGCCATCCTGCCCGGGTTTTCCAGGCGGTCCTGCGGGGCCGGCAGGACCCGCAGGCCCCACCTCACCCTTTGCGCCGTCGTGGCCACGCGCGCCGACCGGGCCGGCCGGGCCGGGCGGACCGGGCGGACCGTGCGGACCCGCAGGACCGGCCGGGCCTACGTGACCTTGGGCCCCGGCCTGGCCGGCTTTTCCGGGCGGGCCGGCTGGTCCGGGCGGACCGGGCGGACCGTGTGGACCCGCAGGACCGGCCGGCCCCGGAGCGCCAACATGACCAGCAGGGCCGACCGGCCCGGGGGGGCCAATCGGACCGGCGGGGCCTGGGGGGCCGTCATGACCAGCGAGACCAGCGGGGCCATGGGGTCCAATCGAACCGGGCGGCCCGGCGGGACCATGGGGGCCCGGCGCGCCAATATGCCCGGCAGGACCAGCGGGGCCGGGGGGGCCAATCGGACCGGCGGGGCCGACATGACCCGGTGCGCCATCATGGCCGGCAGGACCATGGGGCCCCGGAGCACCCTGATGACCTGGCGGCCCAGCCGGGCCGGGCGGCCCGGCAGGACCCATGGGTCCTGCCGGGCCAGCCGGCCCGACCACTCGCTGGATTACGGTGGGGACTTCCAGGACCGTTGGGACTTCAACAATTCTCGTTTCTTCGATCATCCCCCCCGCGACGGCGGTTGAGCTGGACGCGACCGTCCGAGCGGAAGGTTCTTGGTGTCTGCCAGTATGCCTGTCAGCGTTGTGATCCGACATCTTTCCCTCCGTAAATCAGAGCCGCAGCAAGCGACGCCGGAGGCGGCCTATCAAGACCAGATTGTTAGGTGTCCAGCGCCGGTCGTGATTGCAGATCTATGCAGTGTTAGAGGAAACTTTGGCGTTTGAGTGAAAGAACGGCCAAAACAGATCGTACGG
>Ga0123356_10006234_pt1 | contig 12052 bp, 8 predicted proteins | sample TergutEmb28metaG_2_FD_92546 | JGI IMG/M metagenome (GOLD analysis project Ga0123356, IMG submission 92546) | Embiratermes neotenicus P3 segment gut microbial communities from Petit-Saut dam, French Guiana - Emb289 P3 | ecosystem: Host-associated > Arthropoda: Insects > Digestive system > Gut ... | reverse complement strand
TAATGGCTGAACAAAAAGAAATGAAGAAACATTTACCTTGGATATTCGCCTACCAGAGTGGTGTCGGTAGTTTCGGTACCACACTGATCTTAGGGTATCTGTCATTCTTCGTAACCGAGTACATGGGCATGTCGCTTGCGACACTGGCCCTCGTACTGTCGATCTGTACGATTGGTGACTATGTCTGCACCTTCGTGACCGGTCCACTGGTTCAGAAGACCAATACCAAGATGGGTCAGTACAGACCCTACATACTCATCATGCCGTTCGTCATCGTCGGCGGCTACATGATGGTATTCTGGGGCTTCAGAGGCTCCGATGTCGGTCAGGCCATCCTGATCGGTAGCATGTACACAATGACCGGTTTCGGCTGGTCCTCGATGACAGCTGCAAGGAACGGTCTGATGGCAAAGGTCGCCGGCTCCAGTGCCGACAACCGTCTGTCGATCACCTCCAAGTCAGCTCTGGCCGGACGTATCGGTGGTGTCGTCGTCTCGATGATCACCGCTCCGATCCTGCAAAGGACCACCGCTGGTGGTGTCAACGGCTACTTCATCCTGACAGTGATCTACGGCATCATCGTCATCATCCCCTACATGATCTTATTCCTGACCACTAAGGAATACGATGTCTATGATCCGAACTTCAAGGCTCCTCAGTCCGCGACCAACGTCAAGGTCTCTGAGATGTACCTCGATACGATCAAGAACACCAAGTTCTTGGCTATCTTCTTCGCAGCCATCGTATCCGGTCTCGGCATGCAGGCAGTATCCCCACTGAACACCTACTACTGGAGATACTCGATCGGTAACTGGGATCTGTTAGCACTTTCCCAGACCATCTCGATGGGTATCGGTATCGCAGCTGCCACCATCATGATTCCGGTGTCTAAGAAACTCGGTAAGAAGAAGTCAGCCGTGTTCTCTTCATTCGCGGGTGCCGGCTTGAATGTCTTAGTCGCCTTCCTGACAGACGGAAGCTTCGTCTGGAAGGTCGTCTTGGCATCATGCGCGTCCTTCACCGGCGCTATCATGGCAGCCTGGGGCATCAACCTCTACCTCGATGTAGCTGAGTACCAGCAGTACAAGACCGGCAAGGATCAGAAGGCCTTCGTCATGTCGATGTCGAATATGACAGCCAGACTGGCAGCGGTCATCGGTACGCCACTGGCAGCGTTCATCCTGTCCAAGTGCGGTTACCAGGTCGTCGATGGAGTCGGTTCGATGGAGAGCACGAGGACACTAGTCATGTTCATCGGTCTTGCACCGGCCTGTATGTCCACGATCACAGGCTTTATCTACCTGTTCTTCTATCGGATGACAGATGAACAGGCCAGGGAATACGCTGAGGCCAATGCCGCAGCGGCAGCGGAACGAGCAGCAGCCGCAGCAGCAGCAGCTGACGCAGCATAGCCGTTGTGTCAGATACCATCAGCTGTTCGTTTACTACATAACAAAAGAAGGAGGCCTGCCCGTATGGGTGGGCCTTCTTTGTTTGGCCTGCCCGTATGGGTGAGCCTCTTCTTTGTTTGGCCTGCCCGTATGGGTGGGTCTCTTCTTTGTGGCGTGCGGCTCCCGCGTGCTATGCATGCATCAAGCATACCCTCGTACTTCCCTCGCCATTCGCAGAGCAGACCGCAGTTTCATTGCGCTGCCTGTTATTGCATTCTCAGCGTTAATAGATTCATTGTCTAAACTAGGTTGACAAATACATTCTTTTACTTAATATTGCGCTTAGAGCAGTTATATTTATTGTATTGGAGGGCAGAATACTTGTATTTTAGGGGAGCCTGGAGAGTGGTGTGTTAGTCGCTATATTGTTTTCTGAGAATAAAAGAGGATAGTAACAGCCATAATCGCCATCTCTTTGTGAAGTCGTAAGGTAATTATTAAGGTCATGTAAACGCTGAACGAGTTTGACGAAAGACGACAATAAAAAGGAGAGAGGGATGAGTGAACAACTAGAAATGAAAAAATCGCTCCCGTATTTTTTCACTTTTTCGCAGTTCTCACAGAGTTTTGGAACGGTACTGATCCTTCAGTATCTCTCATTCTTTGTGACAGACTTCATGGGTATCTCTTTAGCTACCCTTGCAGTAATCCTGTCGGCATGCACGATAGGTGACTATGTAGGAACAATAGTAACAGGGCCTGTTGTTCAGAAGACAATGACCAAGTTAGGGCAATTCAGACCCTTCATTCTTGTTTGCCCCTGGATTATCACTATATGCTATTCCATCGTGTTCTACGGTTTTCATATGGCTGAGGGGACAACAGCATTTCTGATCGGCGCTATGTACACAACCGCCGGTTTTGCCTGGTCATCAATGCAAACCGCAAGAAATGGCCTCATCGCCAAGGTTGCAGGAGCAAGCGCAGATAACCGTCTGTCTATTACTTCTAAGGCTGCTATCGGTGGTAGGGTCGGTGGTGTTGTGACCGCACTGGTCACTGCCCCAATCATCCGGATAACCGGTGAGAGTGGAATGAATGGATACTTCATCCTAAATACGATTTACATGATTATCCTGATCACTCCAGGCATTCTGCTTTTCATTGCAACCAAAGAATACGACACATATAACCCTGACTTCAGGGCAAGCGCTGTCACCAATGTTAAGGTTACAGAGATGTATATCGACACCCTGAAGAATCCGACCTTCCTGGTTGTATTTCTTGCTGCGATCCTGACCCAGATCGGTACCCAGGCAATCGGCCCACTGAATACTTACTACTTCAGATACTCTGTCGGCAACTGGGATCTGCTGGCGGTGTCTGGAACAATATCGATGGGTATCGGTATTGCTGCAGCTACTTTCATGATTCCTGTTTCGCGAAAGCTGGGCAAGAAAAAATCGGCAGTAATATCATCGTTTTTGGTCAGCGGGTTAAATGTTTTAATCGCTTTCTTCACCGATGGTAATTTCGTCATCAAGGTTATCCTGGTTTCATGCGTAACCTTCTCTCAGGCGATTCTTCTCGCCTGGGGAATCAACCTCTACCTTGACGCTGCTGAATACCAGCTGTACAAGACTGGCAAAGACGTTCGGTCGTTCGTAATGTCGCTGTCTAACATGACCGCTAGACTTGGTGCGGTTATTGGCACCCCCGTCGCAGCGATTATCCTGTCATACTCCGGATACGACCCGGTTGAAAGAACCTTCGAGAATACCCGAACACTGTGTATGTTCATCGGCCTAGCGCCTGCGTTGATGTCGGCCCTGGCAGGATTGGTTTACCTATTCGCATACAGAATCACCGACCAGCAGGCAAAAGAATACGCCGAAATGAACCAGAAGGCAGCTGATGAACGTGCTGCTGCTGCCGCTGCTACCTCGTCATCCTCGAGCTAACCAATCAGACAAAACTGGGGAGAAAATCGCTCTTCTGGTCATGTAACTCTGAGGTATCTGCAACTCTAAGGATCGCGCTACTAATGTAGCGCGATCCTTTTTCGATAAAGCTTCTACAGGAATGAATACACTGTTGCCCGATGGTGGTTTTATCCCCAGTCTCGAAAGCCTCTTGTACCAGGTGCTTGCGTTAGGAATAGTAGCCGTAGCGGCGTTGCGCAAACTCGTCGGCAATCCACTGGCTGCGATTGAACATCAGCTCAGACTGACCGGGTCTTGGCTCTGCGGGTGGGTAAGCAAGACCCTCTCCAATTGCAAATCCACCGCCAGGTGCAGCGATGTCAAGCCACTCTCTGAACTCCTGGCGAACTTGATCTTCAGTGATGTCTTCTTCTTTCAGGAAGCGCATTTCGGGAGACATGCAGAGCGCCATATTGTTGCTGTAGCTCGCCTTGATACGTGTGACATCGTTCGATGACTGCACTGCGTCCCAGAAGGTGGCGCCGGTGTCGATCAGTGCGCCGACGAATGGTTCAAAGAAGCCGCAGTTATGCATACCGACGGGGAGTCCGGCATTAAGCCAGGTTTCGTAGTAGCGCGCCCAGGCTGGAGCAATCAGCTCCTGGAGCTGGCCAAGTGAGATGAACGTGTTGTACTCGTGAGCGATGTCGTCGCAGAGCCAGCCGAAGTCTGGCTTGTAGTGGTGGATGTAGAGCTTAGTCATCTGTACAGCCCAGTCTGCCAGGTACTCCATCAGGGCTTTTACCTCATCGGGTTCTTCGTACATGGCTATCAGGCCTTCATCAAAGCCCATGAAGGACATCAGAGCCTGGAAGAAACCGACGCTTGGGCCTGTCATGCCGCCCAAGGGGTTCTCGGGGTTCCACTTGTCTTTGGCTTCCTTGGCCATGGATGCCCAGTCAACATCGGTGACGAAGTCTGGAACCTTGATCACATCCCGCCATTTGGTGATGTCATCCAAGATGAATGACCCTGGCTTGGGCAGTGATGCGCCGGTCGGGTTGTCTCCCTTGTACCACTCAACACCGAAGTAGTCGAGTCCGACTCGCTCGGGGCCTGTGCTCTCTTCGTAGATCGCTGGATAGATGAAACTCCACATCATGTTGTAGATAGGTATGCCATCAGTCTCTTCTTTGCGAGCCAGCCTTAGGAAGTTCTCCTTTTTACTAAGCATGTTCTGTTCTCCTCTCAAGAAGTGCTGCTCCGCCTAACCGGAGGATTCGCAGCTATGCTTTCAAGATATTGGTTGCTGAAGTCCACCCTAAGCTCGATCCAAAGCGGTAGGTGATCTGACATTTCAAAGGTTCGCCACTTCTTGTAGTAGTTGCTGATCTGCTTTTCAGTTTTGCCCTCAGTGTGTTTCTTGTCAAAATACTCACGATAGATATCCAGGTCATCTAGCGTATAAACATAATCAGCAAAATTGAAGGTGCCTGCGCGCTGATCAGACTCAGAGAAAACCGTCATGTCCTTATCCAGTTTTAGTCTAAAAGCAATCTGGTCGTAGTGCTTTGTGTTACCAAGATCTGATGGATGCTCACGAATTGCTTCTGGAATATAAAAGCCATTTTTCTCAAGGGCCTTCATGGTTGCCTGGTTGGTATTAGCGATATTGAAGTCGCCAAGAAGAATATAGCTCAGGTCTTCCTTCTTTGTGCGATCGTTGAGGAATTTTGCGATTGTCTCTATCTCAGCTACCCGTCGTGGATCCTCGTCCCCCTTTGTGCCGTAGTAGATATGCACAGTTGTCAAGATAAACCTGAACCAGCTTGCCTGAAAAGCAACGGTAAAGGGTGTTCTGGCAAACTGGAGCTTTTCGTTTATTAGCTTGCTGTCTGGCAACACTATCTCGCCAGCCATGTTTCTGAAGAAAACCTTGCACTTGTCATAGACAAATGCCATCCGCTCTCCGCCGCCGGCTTTGCCGGTTGTGCTGTCAGTGACAACGTAGTCCCAGTTATGGCCAAGCAGGGAGACTAGTTTTTTCAGACCGTTCATATTGGAAGCAACCTCTTGAATCGCTACCAGGTCAAAACGACTGATGATCTCAGCCATGTAGTGCAGGCTCTCATTTCGACGATTGTCGCTGAACTCACGGATGTTCCATGTGGCAAGCAACAGAGTGTCTGTAGCTGTCTTTGTTGGAATCTGCTGATCTAAAACTTCGCGAAGCAGAAGAATTCTCTCGATTATTCGGTTTCTCTCTTCTGCATTTCTGTACCACTTGATAGATGTGTAGGCTGGCATAGACACTCCTTTGCTCACATAAAAATCGTTAACTGCTCGCACCAGTCTATCATTATCTTCATAAGATAGGCCATCTGTTTCATGGTTTCGGATACTTTGCGGTGTGGCATATAGCTTTCTGTAGGCTGGGTGCGAGTGCGACTCACCGCGGCGAGTGTCCAGTAATGCGTACAGCATACGCTTCAGCTATCGAATAAAATGTCAATATATGCACTAATGCTATTGTGAAATGAGGTTTTGATCTATGTCGCGCTTTTTCTCTGAAACTGTTTCATGCCCTGAATGCAGCGCAAGTAACAGTGTGCGAATTTGGGAGAGTATTAATGTTGCCCTTGACCCCGATATGAAAGGTAAGGTTCTTGACTTCAGCCTGTTTGTTTTCACTTGCGAGAAATGCGGCAGCTCTACCAAACTGCTCTTTCCTCTGCTCTATCACAATATGAGTAATTCATACATGGTGAATATGGTATTCCCAGAAAACGAAGGCGATCTTTCCAGGACGCTCAGTGATATCAGCAACCTTTTCCTGTCTATTCAGGCATTCTCGTCTGACATGTCTTTAGTCGGAAGAGACTACCGGTTCAGAGCGGTGTTCAATCCTGTGGAACTGGCTGAGAAGATCCGGATCTTTGATAATGGTTTTGATGACAGAGCCATTGAGATAATGAAGCAGGATCTTTTTGAACAATTTGATTCCGAGGTAAACGGTGGGGGAATTGCAGATATCCTTTTTGACTTCTCTTCAGGGCGTCCCATGTTTGTTACCTTATTCAACAATGGGCAACAGACCTTATGCCATTTCTCAAGAACAACATATCTGGGAATTGTTAATAACATGCGTGAAAGCTACGGCAGGTTCTCTTCAGGAGGATGCGAGATCATCGATAGAAACTGGGCAAGAGAGTTCATTGCCGCAACCGAATAGCGCTGTGAAGATCTGCAAGTAAACTCCCCGGCAGCACCTTTGGTGCCACCAGGGAGTTCAAAATGCGTTTTACTGTTGCTCTGGCTGCCAGTAGCAACTGCACGAGCAGGCTTCAATTCTCTATGCGAGGCTCTTCCTGCGCTTGACGCTTCTGTAAAGAAGGCTGGTCATTCCGCCTGCATAGGCTAGCAAGGCAACCCAGCTAATCAGCAAGCCCGTGCTGTCACCGGTACGTGGTGTTTCAACGGGAGCTTCACGATTGATGGTGACAATGTAGAAATAATCCAGCCCGGATTCAAAGAACGAATTCTCGATAATAATCAAAAACTCGTTTGCCCCTACCTGGAGCGGGATGGCGTTGCCAAGCGATCCATCACAAATGAGAACAAATCCATCCTCGTCAGCTATTGCCCATAGGTCAGCACCATTAAGTACGATATCAGTTAAAGTAAGAGTACTCTTGCTATTGGGTACGGTTATGCTTGCAATAAAGGGATCGCTCAGGAAGCCGATTCCAGCGGTAGGCGTAATAGCCTGCCCTGCCACGCTGACGAGTGAAAACAGTGGATCTGTAGACGTTGTAACGTCTGTCCAGTCCATTCTTGCATCATCAGTTGCAACATCAATCACCGCTGCCAAGAACCGATAGTCGTTTCCCGGCAACATGTCTATTGCAGTAAATGTTGCAATGTAAGGCGAGGCATCTGGCGTAAACGGACCCATTGCAGCATGGTAGACGGTTCCATCTGCAGGCGGTGCAATTACCTCCGCTATTGATGTGGGCATTGTCTCTGTAGAGCTTTTATCCCAGACTAGAAAATAGATCATCGTTTCCCGAAGATCCCCATCGGGATAGCTGAACTCCACGTCAGCCAATGCCGAAAACGACTCGATGTCATAGGCAGTTAACAGTACATAGTCCGGAACTGCCAATACCTCAATTCCTCCTGCCGTTTCACCAATATCGTCGGCAAAAGCCATCACACCAATGCTTCCAAAAGCCAAAACCAAAACAACCAATGTGGATAAAAACCTGCTCTGTGCTCTTTTCATCCTATGACCCTCGCTACTCTCTCTTCTCAGGCGGATTGCTCCATTATCTCTTGTTCATATTCCGCCCAGATTTAACCTTCAGCATCATATCTTGCATTCCGGCTATCTGATTAGCCAGAATCTTAACACATTAGGTATGTGATGTAGTGACCTTATATTTAGTATTGACGATTCTGAATGCATGTTTATAGTACTTACTAACTCTAAAAGCATCATAATTATCTCAAAGCAGAGTCAGAAAGAAACAGGCGGAAGGCTGGTGCAGCTATAGACATCAAAAAACTACCTAATGCTCTTTCTGCATCACGAATAGTCTTTTCTGTGGTGTTGCTGATGGTTGCGCCGCTGTCAGCTCCCTACTATGTCGTCTATGCTTACTGCATTGTGTCTGATCTGGTCGATGGAATCATTGCTAGAAAACTAAATGTTGTAAGCACGCAGGGCTCCATGCTGGACACATATGGTGATTTTGCCTTTGTCATTGTTATCCTCATCACAATGTTCAGATGCTTTAATATGCCGACATGGCTTATTGTCTGGATATCTGTGATCGCAGTAGTAAAGATAGCGTCGGGAATAGTCAGTGTCATAAGACACTCAGGGGTCGTCGCTCATACTTATCTAGATAAAGTAAGTGGCTTGCTTATAGTTTTAATAATACCGATAGTTCAGTTTTCTGTTATTGGACTAGGCATTCCTGCAGCAATCGCCTGTGTTGTCGCAAGCGTCACAGCTATCGAAGACACCGCGATTGCCTTCTCAAAAAGAAAAGTCACCTCGAGCACCCTCACCTTCTTTAAGCTCGAAGAATAAAGCTGGCAAAGAGCCGTGGAGGACATTGATGAAACCAAAAGATATTTTATTGAAATGGATAGATGCATTTAATACCGCTGACGTTGAAGCAATAGTGAGTCTATACGATGATGACGCAGTAAACCATCAGGTTGCCAACGAGCCGGTTCAGGGAAAGCAATCAATCAGAAAAATGTTTCAGGATGAATTCAACGCATCCAAGATGGTTTGCATTGTAGAAAATATATTCGAAGATGGAGATTGGGCAATTATGGAATGGCGCGATCCATTAGGATTGCGTGGTTGTGGGTTTTTCAAAATCATCAACGACAAAATTATATTTCAAAGAGGCTATTGGGATAAGCTATCTTTTTTAAAACAACATGAAACATCATCTGGTAGTGATTTTGGTATCCTCCCGGGTTCAAGTCTCCTATAAAGCAATTTCCCTGATGGCACCTAAGGTGTCGCCAGGGAAATTGGTGGAGCATAGGGGACTTGAACCCCTGACCTACTGGCTGCCAGCCAGCCGCTCTCCCAGCTGAGCTAATGCCCCACACGATCTCGCGCTCCGAATCATTAAGGAGCGAAATGGAATTTTATCACAACTGTAATGGTGTCAACAGAGTCAGAGTCGTGCAATTTAGTCTGACGTTAGTCTGATTCGATTCCATCAGTGAGTATGTTCAAGTAATCATCGAATAGGTATTGCTTGTTTCTTCTTCTCTCGGGGTTCAAGTCTGTAAGTATTCCGAGGTCAACCATGCTGTTGATTATTCTCGTAGCAGTTGGAGCCGTAACGTCGAGCATGCTTATAACTTCTGATCTAGTAATCAATGGATCCTGGAATAGGCTTTCGTAAAGACGAAGGTGATTGCCGTTATTACGAATGCTTGACGAAAGAACCTGCTGCCCGCTTTCTTTGAGATCCAATATTCTTTTTGCGGTCACAACCGCCTCTTCCGAAACAGTAATAACACCTTTGAGGAAAAAAGCCACCCACTCTTCCCAAGCACCATCAAATCGAATGTCTGTCAGTCTCTGATAGTACGCCTCCCTATTCTGTTTAAAGTAATGGCTGAGGTAGAGCAAAGGCTTTGATATGACGTTTTGTTGGCATAACCAAAAAGTTATTAAGAGTCTACCCATTCTTCCATTACCATCAAGAAAGGGATGGATGGTCTCAAACTGTGCATGTATCAGCGCAATTTTTACAAGTGGTGGCAATCCATTTTCTTTGTGAAGGTACTCTTCTAGCGAATACAGTGCTGGCATCATGTCGTCGACAGTTGGAGGTACAAAATCTGCATTTGCCAATGTACTTCCAGGGCTACCTATCCAGTTTTGTGAAGCTCTGAATTCACCTGCTTCCAGATTGCTTCCCCTGCCGCTTCTCAGCAGAATTGAATGTACCTCTTTGATTAATCTTAGGCTCAGTGGAAAGCTGCCAAGCCGTTTAAGTGCATAGTTCATTGCTTCAATGTAGTTCACAACCTCAAAAGCATCATTATTTGATGCTTGCTTTTCCTTTGCTGCTCCTAGCACGTCAACTAAAGACGCTTGGGTACCTTCAATTTGAGAGCTGATCAGTGCCTCCTTGTTTACGAACATTGCAACAAAGAGATCTGGATTAGGCAGAACCTGTGTAACTCCATCAAGGCGACCAAGTTTGCGATCTGCCGATGACAGTAACGTGACCAGTTCGTCACTTAGAACAATAGGGGGGTTCGGAGGGAGCGCTTCTGGAACATAGGCTTTGTATCCATCTAGGCTCATTACATATCTACCAGCTCTGTTGCTAGCCATAGCTCTTCCCTTCACTCCATACTAACGTTTTCGTTACTATAGCGCTGCATCGCTAGTTATAGTAACGAAAATCACGTTTTTCGTTACTATGGATTCAGGCAAAAGAGAGTTTTGATGGTGTTGGGGGATTTACCAGCTGGCTAAGGTGGCCAGAGTAGACATGCTCCAGACCTTCCATGGTTAAGAAATCATCTGGCAGGTAGAAGGTATAGTGCTTCTTCAGAGGCACAGCTTTGACCTTATCCAGAATTTCTGTAACGAATACCGAGCAGAAATAACGATCCTTAAGCGGAAGTTTAATACGCATATAGCAGAACAACAAAGCCAGGTAACTGAACCTGCAGTTGTGGGAGTGCTTAACGTGGTCTTCAAGTACGGCTTTTGCCACCTGGTATTTTTCTTCCGTGACCTCGATGCGATAGAGCTCGCAGGGAATCTCCTGCGTTTTGAAAGTTGGGTGCTTTCTGGGAAACTCGATTCGGAAGCCTTTTAACACGTAGCTGTAGAAGGTGAAATCGGAGTCGCTGATGCCAATGGATGCGTGACTGTACTTGTTACGCGAGAAAAAGCGGAAAGTCTTTGAGAACCTGTCGGGATACTTGAGCAGCATGACGTAGATGTACCTCTGCGGATCACCATCTACAATCGGCTCTAGCTCGTCCAATCTGTATTGCCGGCCATTCAACATGTCGAGTATTGTACCGTCAAAGAGCACAAGATGCAGCCGTCACATGTAAACAATCTTAACTGCCATAAAGATGCGTTGAAGATTTGAAACACTTGCATGAGCACTTTTTTCATTGTCCTGCTGCTCGATGGGATATTGCTATACGCCTTAGCACATTATTTGCTACACTTCCAGATGGAACTTGGTTTTGCCTGCCAGCACACTTCGGAAAGGTCATGGTAAATGGATCGTGCACTGATGGTTGTCACAGCGATGGAGATGCTGTTGGTCAATCTGTTCGTGATACACCGGTGTAGCCAGCGCAAGTATGGCAAGCTTTCGACATACGTGAGTATGGGGTTATTTGTTTTTGCCCTCATAACCATTGCCTATGTGATTTCGACGCACGCTCCCGATTTTGGTGGCGGCAATGGCCTGTTTATATTCAGCGGTTTCCTGTTTATTATTCCGATCGTACTTCTATATAGGGTACCTTTGGTCAAGATTCTGACAATTGCCTGTTTTACATGGGTCTACACTTTTATCGTCTTTGTCTTAAGCGTCAGACTCGGCTACATGATTATAATTACGGGATGGAGTATCACAGTAACGGTACTGCTATTCCAAACGCTTTTCTATCTGATCAGCTTTCGAGCTTTCTATCGCTTACTTCAATCAAGGTTTGTAATTCTAATCGAAAACATCGGAGACAGAGAAGCAATCCTGTTCATGTGGATGACAATGGGCTGGCTCTGGCTGGTTTTTATCCTGAATCTATCATTTGGATACCCTGAAATACACATATTCAAGATTCTCACACTAATCACACTCTCCGCCCTTATCCTTTCTTGTTTCTGGTATATCTACCTGCAGGTTAACAGCGTAAAGACTATTGAAGACCTGGAAAGCATTGCCTATAGAGACGAACTGACACAGCTTCGAACGCGAGTCATTTTAACAAAGGACGCAGAAGACCTGATTTCAAGACTTATGCCTTTTCATCTGATTTTCTTTGATCTGCTCGACTTCAAGACAATCAACGACCGCTTTGGCCATTTGACTGGGGATAAGTACCTTGCGTTTTTCGCACATGAAATTAAAACCCGCATCGGGAACCACGGAGGCTTCTATCGACTGTCTGGAGACGAGTTCATCTGTATTCTTCCAGAGGAAGGGCTTGATGCTTTTC
>Ga0123356_10006233_pt1 | contig 12052 bp, 8 predicted proteins | sample TergutEmb28metaG_2_FD_92546 | JGI IMG/M metagenome (GOLD analysis project Ga0123356, IMG submission 92546) | Embiratermes neotenicus P3 segment gut microbial communities from Petit-Saut dam, French Guiana - Emb289 P3 | ecosystem: Host-associated > Arthropoda: Insects > Digestive system > Gut ... | reverse complement strand
TGGCCCGGTCCAGCCCGTGCACCGGTTCCTGGGCGGCAATCCGCTCCCGCAACCAGCGGGGGCGAAGTCCTGGTTTGCGCCAGCGCAAGTCCGTCAAGCTGCTAGTGTTACCAGTGGTGGCGCTTTAGGCTTATCGGGTGGACACGATCCTTGAGCCGTGCGACGTCGTCGTAATCGGCGGCGGCCCTGCCGGCAGCACCGCTGCCGCACTGCTCGCGCGGCGCGGCTACCGGGTAGTGGCGCTCGAGAAAGCCCGTCACCCGCGCTTTCATATCGGTGAGTCGCTGCTGCCGATGAGCGTGCCGCTGTTCGAGCGGCTCGGGGTACTCCACAAGGTCCACGCCCTCGGGGTCTTCAAGCGCGGCGCCGACTTCGAGGCCAGCAACGACCGGGGTTACAACACGTTCGCCTTCGAGCGGGCGCTCGGCGCCAGTCCGCCGCACTCCTATCAGGTGTGGCGCCAGGACTTCGACAAAATGCTGTTCGAGCACGCACGCGAGTGCGGCGCAGACACACGTGAGGGCCACGAAGCCTTGCGGCTCGAGCAGCTGGGGTCGCGGGATACCCGGGTGGAGGTGCGCACCGACGACGGCCGCAACTACCGTATCCAGGCACGCTACCTCGTCGATGCCAGTGGCCGCGACACCTTCCTGTCGGCGAAGAAGAAGCTGCGGCGCAAGAACCCGCAGCATCAGAGCGCCGCCATCTTCGGCCACTTCCGCGGCGCGCAGGCGCGCGCGGGTGCGGACGCCGGCAACATCAGCATGTACCGCTTCGAGCACGGCTGGATGTGGATGATCCCGCTGCCCGGCGGGGTGATGAGCGTGGGCGCGGTGTGCTGGCCCGACTACCTCAAGCAACGCAAGGGCCGCACGCTGGAGTTCCTGCTCGAGACGCTCAAGCGCAACGCGGCGCTGTGGCGCCGCATGGAGGGCGCCGAGCTGATCGGCAACGAAGTGCGCGTCACCGGCAACTATTCCTATGACTCGACGCAGATCGGCGCACCGGGCTGGGTGTTGATCGGTGACGCTTTTGCGTTCCTCGATCCGGTGTTCTCCACCGGCGTTTACCTGGCGATGACGACGGCGGAGGAGGCGGCGCGCCTGGTGGACGCGGCATTGCGCGACCCGGCCGTCGAGACGGCATTGCTGCAGCGACTCGAGACGCGCGTGCGCGCCGGCATGGACCGATTCTCGTTCTTCATCTACCGCTTCAACGATCCGGTGATGAAACAGCTGTTGAGTGAGCCGAACAACCGTCTGCAACTCGAGCAGGCTGTGATCTCCATGTTCGCCGGAGACGTATTCGATACGCCGCAGGTGCTGTGGCGGCTGCGGCTCTTCAAGCTCATTTACGCACTGCTCGCGCTCTTCGACTGGCGGCGCTGGCGCGCCGGGCAGCACTATCGGCTGGCGCAGGCGCGCGCACAGTTCAGCGGCGGCACCACGCCGCAGGACCCGTCCTGACCATGAGTGAGCACTCGGCCGTCCGCGGTCGGGCTGTCCCGGCCGCGTTGCTCTGCGGGCTGCTCTGCGCGCGGGCGGCGGCCGGGCCCCCGTCCATTGCCGGCGCTCTGGACGCGCTCGGCTCCGTGCGCACCTTCAGCGAGGTCGCCCTCTCGCCCGACGGCAAACACGCCGTCTACGGCAGTGTGGTTGCCGGCAAGCGCGGCGGCGCCGTGGTCGATGTGTCGGCGCTGTCGATCGTCGCTGCAACCGACGGTTCCGGCGCGTTGCCTCTGACGGCTTGCCCGCAGTCGGTGTGCGATGAGCATAGTGCCGTCTGGTCGCCCGACGGAACGCAGATTGCATTCGTCACCACCGACGCCAGCGAGCAGCCGCAGATCGCCATCGCCAGCGCGAGTGGCAGCGGTGTGCGCACCATCACCCATGCGCACGGTCCGCTCGATACTCCGCGCTGGTCGCCCGACGGCAGCCGGATCGCATTCCTCTATTCCGAAGGCGCGCCCAGCACACCGGGGCCGACCCATCCGCTGGCGCGTGCGGCTGGCGTGCTCGCCGCGACCGTGTACGAGCAGCGCCTCGCGGTGATCTCCGCGCACGGTGGCGCGCCGACGCTGCTCGGTCCGGCCGACCTGAACATCTACGAGTACGACTGGTCGCCTGACGGGCGACGCTTCGCCGTCACGGCCGCGCACGGCTCCGGCGACAACAACTGGTGGGTCGCCGAACTCGCTCTGCTCGACGCTCGCAGCGGCGCGGTGACCACGCTGCTCAAGCCGCATCTGCAACTGGCCTCGCCACGCTGGTCCGGCGACGGCGCACGCATCGCCTACATCGGCGGCATCATGAGCGATCAGGGCTCTACCGGAGGTGACGTCTTTGTCATACCGGCCGCCGCCGGCGCAGCCCCCGTGGACGTGACCCCGGGACTCGCCGCCTCCGTAAAGACCATCGCCTGGAATGGCTCGCGCGGCCACATCGTCGCCACCGAGTTCGCCGCGGGCGCCAGCGTGCTCGCCACCATCGACGTCGGCGCGAAGTCGCAGCGCGAGCTGTGGCGCGCGCCGCAGATGATCTGGGCCAACAGCGTGCTCGGCCGCGCCCCGGGCGATGCCGGCATCTCGCTGACCAGGAACACCGCCGTGTCGGCCGTCATCCGCCAGTCGTATACCTCGCCGCCGGAAGTCGAGACCGGGCCGCCCGGCCGGTGGCGGCCGATGACCCACGCGAACGCCGCCGTGCGGCCGATCACCGGCCGGGCGCTGAACGTGACCTGGAATAGCGACGGCTTCAGTGTCCAGGGGATGCTGATCGAGCCGCCAGCGCTCGTGCCCGGCAGGCAGTACCCGCTGGTGGTCCAGGTACACGGTGGTCCAGCTTCCGCGCACTATCCGCTCTTCCCGTCCGGCCCGCGCTCGTTCGATGCGGTGCTGGCGAGTCAGGGCTACTTCGTGTTCAAGCCCAATCCGCGCGGCAGCTACGGGCAGGGCGAGGCGTTCACGCGGGCCAACGTCAGGGACTTCGGCTACGGCGACCTGCGCGACATTCTCAGCGGCATCGATGCGGTGCTGAGCATGGCGCCGATCGATCCGCAACGCATCGGCATCACCGGCTGGAGTTACGGCGGTTACATGACGATGTGGGCGCTGACCCAGACGGACCGCTTCAGGGCCGCGGTGGCGGGCGCCGGCCTCGCGGACTGGCTCAGCTACTACGGTACCAATGACATCGACACCTGGATGATTCCGTACTTCGGAGCCTCGGTGTACGACGACCCCAAGGTGTACGAGCGCAGCTCGCCGATGGCGTTCATCAAGAACGTGCACACCCCGACGCTGGTCGTCGGCGGCGATCGCGATGCGGAAGTGCCGATCACTCAATCGTACGAGTACTGGAACGCGCTGCGGCGACTGGGCGTGAAGACCGAGTTCGTCGTCTATCCCGACGAAGGACACGCCTTCTTCAAGCGCGCCGACCAGGTCGATCTCATGTCGCGGCTCGTCGGCTGGTTCAACGCCTACCTGCAGCCGACCGGCTCCAGTGCCGCAAGGTCAGGCGCGCCTTAAGGATTTTTAACCCGGCGCGGGCTCGCTTGCTCGCCGGCGGACCTTACTTCCACAAACGGGTCGGCTAGACTTGCGCACCCTGCGTCCGTGCTATCTGAGGAACAGTTAATGAGGCGAGTCAATTTCAGGCACTCCCTGGCCGTGGTCGTTGCCCTGGCATCGTACGCCGCTTGCGCGGCCAGCCGCGATGCGCCGCAGCCCGCGGACAAGAAGCCGGACGCCGAGTCCAGGGCAGACGCACACCCGTTCGAGCCCTTCAAGGTCGAAGAGGTCGCGACCAAAGGCAGCGTCACCATCGGCGGCCGCGCCATTGCCTACCAGGCGGTTGCGGGCACGCTCATCATTCACCCGAAGGGCTGGGACGACGTGCCGCGCGACCCCGCTGCCGAAAAGGCCAGCCCGCCGGCAGGTGGCGAGGGAGCGGAAGCGAGGAATCCGAGCGCCGAAGCCTCGATGTTCTACGTTTATTATTCCAAGGTCGGCGGCGGTGAGTCGCGCCCGGTGACCTTCCTGTACAACGGTGGTCCGGGCTCCTCGACGATGTGGCTGCACATGGGCGCCTTCGGACCGCACCGTATCGTCACCTCCACCGACGCACACACTCCGGCCGCACCATATTCGCTGATCAACAACGCCTACAGCCTGCTCGACGCCACCGATCTGGTCTTCATTGATGCGCCCGGCACCGGCTTCAGCCGCATCGCCGGCAGGGACAAGGAGAAGTCGTTCTTCGGCGTCGACGCGGACGCCTATGCGTTCACGCAGTTCATCACCGAGTTCCTCACCAAGCACGGCCGGTGGAACTCGCCCAAGTATCTGTTCGGCGAAAGCTATGGCACGCCGCGCTCGGCGGTCGTGGCCCACGAGCTCGAGGCGGAGCGCTCGGTCGACCTGAACGGGGTGATCCTGCTGTCGCAGATTCTCAACTTCGACCTGAGCCCCGATCGGCCGACTGGTAACCCCGGTGTCGATCTTCCCTACGAGACCGTGCTGCCGACGTATGCGGCCACCGCCTGGTATCACCACAAGCTGCCCGGGCAGCATCAGAACCTCGAGGCGCTGCTGACCGAGGTCGAACAGTTCGCGATGGGCGACTACGCGCGTGCCCTGGCGGCGGGCTCGGACCTCAGCGCCGGCGAGCGTGCAGCCATCGCGAGTAAGCTCCACGAGTACACCGGGTTGCCCGTGGAATACATCCTCAAGGCAGACCTGCGCATCGACGGCGGGGAATTCCGCCAGAATCTGCAGGGCGCCGGGGACATCACCACCGGACGCCTCGACACGCGTTTCTCAGGTCCCGACCTCGACCCGCTCAGTCAGCGCGCCGATTACGACCCGCAGTCCACCGCGATCAGCTCGGCCTACGTTTCTGCGTTCAATGACTACGCGCGCAAGGAGCTGCACTACGGGCAGGACAAGACCTTCAGGCCCAGCATTCAGACGTTCCGCACCTGGAACTTCGCCCACCAGCTGCCCGGGCAGACCGGCGAGCCCATCTCTGCACGGCAGGGAACCAACGTCATGCCGGATCTCGCCGACGCGATGAAGCGCAATCCGAACCTCAAAGTGCAGTTGAACGCCGGGTATTTCGATCTCGCGACCCCTTTCTTCCAGGGGATCTACGAGATGCATCACCTGCCGATTCCGGAGACCCTCAAGGGCAACATCGAGTACCGCTTCTACGACTCCGGTCACATGGTCTACGCGAAGGAGACCTCGCTCAGGCAGCTGCACGACAACGTGGCGGATTTCATCCGCCGGACCAGCAACTCCGGCGCCTGACAAGTCAGGCCTGCGGACAGGCGTTAACCAATTCCCCTAGTCGCACGGAGACGGCCCCACCCCAACTACGACCGGAAGCTCAGGCACCTGAGTTCGTGGATTCGCAAAATCCAGCACGCTGGCCAGGTTACCGATTTCGGCCGAAGCGTCGCGCGCCGTGAGGGGCGGGAGATTCCACCGCCATTGGATGAGCTTGAGCACGGATGTATGGTCAAAGGTCATGCTGTTGACGCGAGGGAGTAATGGGGATCCGGCGCTGAAAGGAGACACAATCACAGTTGGCACGCGAAAACCCAACAGAGCGCGACCGTCGACGAGGTCCGTGTCGATGGTGTTCGGCGCGATGACTCTGGGCGGCGGCACATGATCAAAGAAGCCGCCCCACTCGTCAAAAGTAATGATCAGAACCGAGTTGGGCCAGCATGGGCTGTTCACCAGCGCATGATAGGTCTGAGACAGAAAAGCATCTCCATTTCGAATATCCGAGAATGGATGATCATCCTGCCCCCCGATCGCGGGATTGTACGGGGGGGTATCGACGAATGACACCGCGGGCAACTGACCGGCCGCAGCGTCACTCAGATAGTCGTCATAGGTGTAAGACACGTTCGCATACTCGGAACCCCACAGAGTCAGGATCTCAGAGTAGCAGCGAGCGCTTACGCCGGCCTTCGAGAGGCGGTCCCAGATTGTCTCGAGCTGACATAAGCCAGCGCCGTCATCGATCCGATCTGTCTGCGCGGCGTGCAGGAAAATGCGATTCGGCAGCGTGGGACCCAGGAAGGAACAGAAATATCGGTCCAGCGTGGTGAACTGACACGCCATCGCTGCGAAGAATGGCAAATCCTGTTCCTGGTAGTAGCCGATCGAAAAGGTGTCGTTTCCGGAGAGCAGAAAGCCATCCATCTTTCCTGCGTTGTATTGGATCCTGCCCCCCTGATAGGAGTGATCGGGCGGGACATGGCCGCAACCGGTGAAGTCGTCCAGCAGATGGTACGTACTATTCACGGCGCCGTTTTTGTCCACGTAGCTCAGTCCGGCTTGTTTTCCGTCCGCGGTTGGCAGCCAGCCGAGAAAGTGATCGAAGCTGCGATTCTCCATCATGACGACGATGACATGCTCGATGCCGGAACGCTCCGGTGATGGCAGAGTTGCGGCGACTGATGGGAGCTTTGCGGCGACTGCAGGCGCCTTTGCGGCGGGTGATCGGCTGGAGCCGCAGGATGATGAAAAGACGGCGGCGGCGGTCGCACCAATGGCGGAGCGAAGGAACGCCCTGCGTTGAATCTTCAAGTACTCTCCAAACGAGCGGGTTTGTTACCTGTGCAGTCAGCGCTCTATCAGTGGCCGCGTCACCAGCGCTGCACCGTGAGGGTCCGTTGACTGTCGGACTGCGAGAGCCGCCCGCCGCCCGATTTCCGCCCATCGTTTGCCCTCGCTGCCTTAGCCACATCCTCGCTGCTGCTCAGCGGGGCGGAACGCATCGAGCGCGCCAGCGCGCCGTCTCAGCGGAGCACGCGGGATTTCGCGTCGGCATCGTCAGCGCACGCTCGCGAGCGTTCGCTCGCACGCGTTACGCCTCACGGTTCGAGGAGCGTGCCGATAGAGCTATGGGCGCCCGGCAGCAGCCTGTATCGCGCCCACGATCACCACGACGGCGGGACCGGTACCTGCAGAACCTCGGGAGTGCACACGAGGACCCTGTGCCGACGGGTGCACCGGACCTCTGAGTCCGCGGGCACTCTTTGGTTTCATTAATTTCGTGTAATTCTTGCCGCCAGCTCGCCGATCAGGCTGAAGCCCCGGCCGCCGCAGGCGGCTGCGACGCTAAGCGGCTGATTTTTCCGCTACGTCCGCAGATACGAAGCGCCGTTCACATCGAGAATGGCGCCGGTCATGCTGACCGGCGCATCCAGTGCGCACCAGGTGACGACCCGTGCGACCTCCTCGGGTGTGGCGACCCGCCCGAGCGGCTGATCGGCGAGCACGGCCTGGTCCTGCACCTGTCGGGCTACTCTTGGCGTCGACACCCAGCCCGGAGCGACGACGAACACATATACGGCCTTCGAGGCAAGTGCCTTCGCCAGCGATTGGCTGAGCGCATTCAACCCCGCTTTGCTGGCGGCATAAGCCGGCGCCGACGGTTCCCCGCGAAATGCGCCCCGCGACGAGACATTGACGATGCGGCCCCCACCGTGCTCGGCCATGCTGCGCGCGGCCCGGTAGGACAGATGTGCGGGGCCTACGAGGTTGATCGCCAGCGTGCGCTGCCACGCCGCGGCCCAATCGGGGTAGTCGGTCGCGAGCGGCGCATGACTCGGGAAGATGCCGGCATTGTTCACCACGGCATCGATGCGCAAGGCGGCGCTGACCTGCTGCCAGAGGCGCTCGATGGCGGCGGCATCGCCGAGATCGGCCTGCACGAGGATGTGACCCTCGCCGCCGAGGGACCGCCGCGTCGCTTCCGCCGCCTCGCGGTCAGCTCCGTAGTGCAGGGCAAGCGTAGCCCCGCGCAGCGCCAACGCCCTGCAGATGGCGGCGCCGATGCCGCCCGAAGCCCCGGTTACCAGTACGTTGGCCATAGTGTGCGGCGCTGCGAGTCAGTCATAACCCACATGATAGTTCCACCCAGGTGGGCCGCAAGCGCGAGCGCCAGCGGCCCGTACCTCGTATGCTAGCGGCGCATGGAATACACCATGGAGTCGTCATGCCAGTAAGAAGATCGTGGCGCATCGCCGGCTGGGTCGCGCTGGTGCTCGTTGCGGTGCTCGGCTACTGCACCTACCGCATAGTCTGGGGCAAACCGTTCACGATGAATCAGCTCGCGAACCGGCAGGCGCTCGAGTTCCTGATCAAGAACCCGGAGCTGTTCACCGCCATCGGCATCGGCGAGGGCTCGATCTTCGATTATCACTCCGACAAGCTCGAACCATCGACGCGCCAGCAGCGCGACGAGACCTACGCGCAGATGAGCCAGTTCCTGCAGGAGCTGAAGTGGTTCGATCGCGCGCAGCTCAACCGGCAGGACCAGATCACCTACGACATCCTCGCGGATCAGTACGAGACGAACCTGGCGTTCAAGCGCTTCGACTGGCTCACCGCCGACGGACTCTATCCGATCAGCCCCATGTTTGGCGTGCAGACGCAGCTGCCCTCGTTCATGGAAACGACGCACATCATCAACAACGACAAGAGCGCGCGCAATTACGTGAAGCGTCTTGAGGCCATGGGGCGCAAGCTCGACGAGGCGACCGCAGAGATGCAGCAGCAGGCGCAAGCGGGCGTCGTGTTGCCGCCGGCACTGCTTGAGCGCTCGCTCACTCTGATTCACGATACGGTGGCCGCGCCGCCCCAGGAAAATGCGCTGGTGACGACGTTCGTCGCGCGCATGAACAAGGTCAAGTCGCTCGACGGTCCGCGCAAGCAGGAGCTCGAACGACAGGCGGTCGAGGCGCTCAGGACCTCTGTCTACCCGGCGTACGCGCGCATGAGTGAGGCGCTCGTGGCGCTGAAGCCGCAGGCGGCCACTCAGTCTGCCGGCGCCGGCCGCCTGCCCGACGGCGCCGCCTATTACGCGCTGATGCTGAAACAGGCGACCACCACCGATTACACGCCCGAGCAGGTGCACCAGCTCGGCCTGTCGGAAGTGGCGCGCATCACGCAGGAGATGGACACGCTGCTCAGGGCGCAGGGCCTGTCGGCCGGCAGCGTTGGCGAGCGCATGACAGCGCTCAGCAAGGATCCGCGCTTCCTTTACCCGAACGACGACGACGGCCGCCGGCAGGCGCTCGAGCACTACCAGCAGATCCTCGATGAGGTGTACGCCCGTATGCCGGCGTATTTCCGCACGCTGCCAGCCACCCGCCTCACCGTCGAGCGCGTGCCGCCCTCGCAGGAGAAAGGCACCTCCGGCGGCTATTATCAGCAGGCGTCGATGGACGGCTCCCGGCCGGGGATGTTCTTCGCGAACCTCAGAGACATGAATGAAGTCCCCAAGTTTGATATGAAGACCCTGGCCTACCACGAAGGCATCCCCGGACATCATTTCCAGATTTCGACGGCGCTGGGGCTGAAGAACCTGCCCTTCATCCGTCAGCAGACTCTCTATACCGCGTACGCGGAGGGATGGGCGCTGTACGCCGAGCAGTTCGCGGCCGAGATTGGCATGTACAAGGACGATCCCTGGGGCGACCTCGGGCGGCTGCAGAACGAGCTTCTGCGCGCCACCCGGCTGGTCGTCGACAGCGGCATCCATGCCCAGGGTTGGTCCCGCGAGCAGGCGATCGACTACATGGTCAACACGACCGGCATGGCGCGAGGCGAAGTCACGACCGAAGTCGAACGCTACATGACACTTCCGGGGCAGGCGTGCGCCTATAAGGTCGGGCAGCTCAAGATCCTCGAGTTGCGGGAAAAAGCCAAGGCGGCGCTCGGTCCGAAATTCAACCTCAAGGACTTCCACGCGGTGGTTCTCGAGAACGGCGGGGTACCGCTGACCTTACTCGAGCAGCTGGTCGATGAGTGGATTGCCCGCACGCGCGGAGCGGGCTGAGCCGGCACGTGAGCAACGATCCCCCGGCGCAGGTGCTGACGGATTCAGGCCGGCAATGAGGAGGCCGCCGGGCATTGGCCCGATCAACATCCTGTTAGGTGCGGGTCTTGCGCTGCTCGCGATCCTGCAGGTGGCCGCTGCACAGACCGCCCAGTCCGCTCCGCTCGACGCCGGCCTCGATCCGCTCATAACGGACACCCTGCGCGAGCAGCAGATCCCCGCGATGACCGTGGCGGTGGGGCTCGGCGAGCGGCTCGTCTACTCGAAGGCTTTCGGCACCGCGGACCTCGAGAATGCGGTGCCGGCAACCCGGGAAACGCTCATCCGTACGGCTTCCATCGCCAAGTCCATCACTGCGGTAGCGGCCATGACGCTGGTGCAATCCGGCAAGCTGAGCCTGGATGCTCCCATACAGACTTACTGCGCCCCTTTTCCGCCGAAGCAGTGGCCCATCACCACGCGTCAGCTGCTCAGCCACACCTCAGGCGTCCGCCATTACCGGGAGGGCGAGCCCGAGTACACGCACCATTACCTGTGGATGGCGGACGGCTTCGCAATTTTTGCCAACGACCCGCTGCTGTTTCGCCCCGGCACCGCGTACTCCTACAGCACCTACGGCTACAGCGTCGTCGGCTGCGCGATTGAAGGCGCCGCGGGCACCCGCTTCCAGGACTATGTCGCCGAGCACGTGCTCAGGCCCGCCGCAATGTCGCATACGTTCGTCGACAACGTGTTCGATATCCTGCCCCATCGGGCCCGCGGCTATCAGAAGATTGCCGGGCAGGTGAAGAACGCCGTGCTGATGGACAGCAGCTACAAGATTCCCGGTGGTGGCTACGTCACCACGGCCGAGGACCTGGTGCGCTTCGCCCAGGCGTTGTTGGACGGAAAGCTGTTGCAGCCGGACCTGGTCGCGGAGATGTGGACCGCATCGCCGGTCAGTGGCCCCTCCGGTTACGGCCTGGGTTTCCAGGTGCTCGACGGCGGCAAGTTCGTCATGCACACCGGTGGTCAGCCGGGCACCAGCACGGAGCTGTTCATCATTCCACAGGCGCACTTTGCGCTGGCGATCCTCGCGAACATGGACAACGTGCGCCTCAAGGATCTGGTGCGCGGCATCGTGCAGCAGCTGCAGCTGCCGGCCCCGCCGCCGCAATGACGCGACTCCGCCACTACGCTGACTGGGACCGCTCGCACCCCCATCTTTCAATCATGAGGCATCTATGAGCATCCACCTGACCGCAACACCCATCGTGTCACTGATTGCCGGCGTCCTCATACTGGTGATCCCGCGGCTGCTCAACTATATCGTCGCGATCTATCTGATCATCATCGGCCTGGTGGGTCTGTTCGGCTAACACTGATCGCGGTGACTCGCGCCGGCGGGGTCGTTACATGTTCGTGAATCACTCCAGGGACACGCCGCCGCGCCGTCAGGGCGGCCGCATCCTGATCGCACTCGTCGCCGTACTGGCGGCAGCGCAGCCCGCAGATCTCGCGGCGCAGACTATCGAGGCGGTGCGCGCGCAGATCGCCCAGTTGATCCCGGGAGGCAAGTCGCTGCCCGGCAGAAGGTATCCCGATCACGGTGCCGCGCAGGCGCTGCGAACCGTCTATGCACGCACGGCCAATGCGCCGCTGTGGAGCCGTGAGGGTCGGGCGACGGCCCAGGCCGAAGCGGTACTGCAGGAGCTGCGCAACGCCGCTGCGTACGGGTTGCGAGCGCAGGACTATGCCGCAGACGCGATCGCGCAACTCGTAGGTTCCGAGGCATCCGTCGGCGCGGACCTGCGCTGGGCGCAGTTCGACGTGCGCCTGTCGGCTGCCGCGCTCGGTTTCATGAGCGACCTGCACTACGGTCGCGTGGATCCCAGGGCGGCCGGCTTCAACCTTCAGGGCGTCCATCAGGAACTGGATCTCGCGTCCTCGCTCGAGGGTCTGGCCGCCAGTGAAAACGTGATCACCGAGCTCGCTTCGGTCGAGCCGCCCTTCTACCACTACCACCTGCTGAGAGAGCACCTGCCCCTCTACCTGAAGCTCGCGCAGCAGCCGCAGCTGACGCACCTGCCGGCCATGTCGGGGACGCTCAAGCCAGGCAGCAGCTACGCGGGCGCACCCGCACTGCGCCGCCTGCTGACTGCGCTCGGCGATCTGCCTGAGGGGAAGGAACCGCCCTCGCCCGATGCGAC
>Ga0123356_10006232_pt1 | contig 12052 bp, 8 predicted proteins | sample TergutEmb28metaG_2_FD_92546 | JGI IMG/M metagenome (GOLD analysis project Ga0123356, IMG submission 92546) | Embiratermes neotenicus P3 segment gut microbial communities from Petit-Saut dam, French Guiana - Emb289 P3 | ecosystem: Host-associated > Arthropoda: Insects > Digestive system > Gut ... | reverse complement strand
TTTGTTGTTGCCATTTAATAGGCGTGCGATTAACGTGCGCCCACGGTATGCTTGTCCAACCCTTCCACAGCCGTCGAAGCCATTTCGCCCCCAAGAAAGGTATCAAGTAGTATATACGAAACTTGCTAATATTGCAAGTCCATTAAGACTTTTGATTTTTATAAAACGCCCAAGCCGACTTACACATCTCATCAATACCCAACTCGGTTTCCCAGCCGAGTTCTTTAAGCGCCTTCGAACAGTCCGCATAGCACGCATCAATATCGCCCGCACGACGCTCGCACATCTTATACGGAATTTTCTTGCCAACCGCTTTTTCAAACGCAGACGTAAGTTCAAGTACACTCGTCCCCTTCCCCGTGCCAAGGTTGTATATGAATAATCCCGCCTTCTCAATCTTCTCAAGCGATACAATATGTCCGATACTTAAATCTACAACATGGATATAATCACGCACGCCTGTGCCGTCTTTGGTTTTGTAGTCATTGCCGAATACATTAAGCTCAGGGCGAATCCCCGCCGCCACCTGCACGATATACGGCGCAAGGTTGTTTGGAATGCCGCTAGGGTTCTCGCCAATAAGTCCGCTTGCATGCGCACCCACAGGGTTAAAGTACCGCAAGATAACCGCACAGAAATCTGGATTCGCTTTTACTACGTCCGCCAAAATCCCCTCGATGATAAGTTTCGTCGCTCCATACGGGTTCGTAGTCGAAAGCGGAAAGTCCTCTTGTATAGGTAGCCTCGCAGGATTCCCATAAACAGTCGCAGACGACGAGAACACAATCTTTTTAACACCGTGCGTAATCATGGCAGACAACAAATTAACCGTCCCAGTAACATTGTTCCTATAATACGAAAGCGGTTTTTGGACACTTTCGCCCACTGCTTTTAGGCCCGCAAAATGAATGACACTTTCGAATTTGTGCGCCCCAAACACCTCGCCGAGTTTCGCCTCGTCCAATATATCGCCTTCGATAAACTCTGGCTTGACCCCGGTAATCTTTTCGATTTGCGACACCACCATGCGGTCACTGTTGCAAAGGTTATCAAGGATTACAACCTCATACCCCTTCCCAATTAACTCCACCACAGTATGACTTCCAATGTAACCAGTACCACCGGTCACCAAAGTTTTTTGCTTTTTCATACTCACAGTTTAACGGGCAAGCGCCTCATACGCAAGGTTTATTTGCTTCATTTTCTCTTCGGCGACTTTGTCGTTTGGGTTCAGGTCGGGATGATACTTTTTGGCAAGTCTGCGGTAAGCCCTTTTAATCTCCTCGATAGTCGCCGTACTTGATACTCCTAGTGTTTTGTAATGTTCTTCATTCGGGTCTGGTGTTGGCTCTTCCTCGACTTCTTCATCTTCTTCATCGTCAAGTTCTTCTTCATCAAAATGGTCAGCATACTCGGCAATTACTTTTTTATCAAAATAATCATTCAGCAACTTCTTTTCCTGTTTATCAAGCGGGATATATCTTGTCACACCGGCATCACGCTCTACCCTCATGATGAAATAACAGGCAAGGAGGTCGCCTATCTTAAATAACTCGACATCTTTTGGGCGAAACGCAACATAATCATTACCTTTCAAAGAATCACGCAGGATTACTTCACACTCGACTTTCTTACCGTTCTTTTTCGTAAATATTACAGTATCGTCTTCATCGGGATAATCGTCGTCTTCCATGACCACTTGCTTTTTCTGAAGGAACTTATTGTCAATAAACGTTCCAACAAAATAGACCACAAACACAAGAACAAGCGGCCCTATTATAGATGACAAGATAATAACTGTATTCCACATCTTTCTAAACCAACTGCAAAGGCAAAAGCAACCCTATCATGCCCTCTGTCGGCTTGCCGGTTTCCGTCACAATAAGTGCGTTAATGCGATGACCGTTCCTAAAACATTCGGATATTTGAATTCTAACGGACTCTATCGTAGCGTCCTTTGCAACGAACAAAACAGTACGCCCGACGTGTTCCTCCAAAGCAATATATTGTTTAAGCTGAAAGAACGTAGTATCGACATCAAGGTCTTTCAAAAACTTCGCACTGTCGGAAAGAATTCCGATTACTTTGTTCTTTTCCACTATCGGAACAATGTTGTATTGCTTCTCGTTCATAATCTTTACAACAGGCGTAACTTGGTCGTCGATTTTGGCGCACAAGATTCCGCTTGGCTTAATGCACATGCTGTATACCGTGGTCGGACCTTGCAATTTCGCCATAAGGCTTTCAACAATTTTAATCGCAGATTTCGTCGGCACAATAAGAGGTTGGTTTTCGTACTTCGGCTGGTGCGCCAAAAAGTTCCGAATCTCACGAATTGCATTCAGGTGTGGTCGAAGTACAATAAACTCTGGCACACTGCCAAGTGCCCAAATCGCACTCTCGCCTTCTTTGACGAAAAACTTTGCCAAAACAAGTTGTTCTAACTCTTTATACTTTTGTAAGAATTCATCGGTCATGCTCTTGCCATTTCCCTTTCCTGTGGTTTGCGCCCCCTTGCACTTGCCATGGAGGTAAGTTTTTCCTTGCTTGACACCTCACCAACAAGAAACGCACCGACATTCACATCTATCGCAGTACGCAAGTATTCTTCGTCCTTTTCAGGCACATCAAAAGCGATGCCATTTTTAACTTTTCTGAACTTAGGTTCGGTAAACCCTCGCATAGAAAACTGTCTTTTGATCTCGTCCTCGACAATTTCCGCTTCTATTGTTTGTCTTGGTTCTGCTACACATCTCATGCAATATTATACCACTTTTATATTTACTTGGCAACCATTGGTTGCTGTTGCTCCACATTTTTTGAAAGCCTAGTTACAACCCACAACACACCACCTAATGCACACAAAATAGCAATCCCAATAAGAACATCCCAAACTGTCGCAGGCCTTGGAGCACGATAAACTCGGATTGTTACTGTAACAAAAGCGGTTTCTTCGTGTGGAATAAGTTCAAAGCTTTCACCATCTGCACCAACTTCCACTTCATAAAAAACGTAATGCACGGTAAAAGTAAGTGTATGCGACCCGGCAGCAAGCTTCCCAAGTATCATATGTTTATCGCCTTCCGCAAGGGTAAGCCTCGGGTCTTCGGTACTGTACGTCGTAACAGACTGGTCCCAAAAAAAGTTCTCGTTACCAGGATTCGCCCTGACTTCAACCCCACTCCAATTATTAAATGGGTTTGTAATAGTATTACCGTCGTATTCAAGCGATACCCGACCATTGAATTGCGGGTCCTCGGCACTTTCACAAAGTGCAAAAACAGTAAAATGAATTGGCACTTCGTTATCAAGAATAAAAACTTCTATTTCATAAAGCCCAATCCCAGTATACTCCCAACTCCAAAACTCTACACGACGGTCGCTTTCAGGGTCCTCGTCATCTATGACTTCTTCTGGTTCACCGTCGATTAGAGTTACAACAACGTCTACGATAGTTATGTTTAATTCCGCCTCGACCGTAAGAAAACTAAACCGCAGGACAGCTGTCGTATGATAAGACGCAGGTATTTGCTCATCATCTATGGGACGGAAGTCTTCATTCTTCGAATCGGCATAGTGTATTTCAAGACGCCCAGGGAATGTTGGGACGGGTCCACTTGCTTTGGAAATGGTGGCAGCAGTATTAAAAAATCCACCCATGCCAAAAACCCCCGTAACCGCAAACAGCAAGCAAACAATACAGACAACTACTCTCTTCATATCGAAGTATAGTCCAACATTTATCGTTCAGTCAACTTTCCTACAGTCACAGTACAGTCGTCTTTTGCAATACGCCCGCTTCTGTTAAGACATTCTTGCATTATGGTGTCGGCAAATTGCTGTGGAGAAGTCATCGTAAGATTATTGATAAAGTTCCCCAAAGCCACCTTGCAGCCAAAAGCATCGGCAACCCCGTCACTGCACATTACCACGGCATCACCAACCTCTAAAACCGCCCGTGTTATTTTGGGTTGCATTTCCTCTAAAATTCCTATCGGCAAACTCCCCGCCTCTACAACTTCGCATTCACTCTTTCGTTTAATAAAGCCATCACTTGCGCCAACTTTAATAAAATCCACCTCGCCGCTTGTCTGGTTGAAAACCGCTATATCAAGCGCACTGAAAACATCTTGCACGCTGATTTGAAGAAGTTGATTAACACTTTGCATAATCATCTCGTTCGGAAAGCCCGCCTTATAAAAGTTCTCCACCAACGAAAGCGCCAACACCCCCGCCTCCTCGGCCTTTGCGCCTGCACCCATGCCATCACACACCGCCATAAGTGTCTTTTCATTGTTGACCTTCAAAAATGAATAAATATCCCCGCAAGGGGCAGCAAAGTTTTTACTAATCTGCGAAACACCAAAAAGCATCGCAAACCGTGGCGCAGTCTTAACCGTAACAATACAAAACCCCGCAGTATCGCTGTCATCGATTTGGTCGGTCTGCATCCTGCGCCGCACTACACGGCTTATGGTGTTCTCTATCGCCCTGTTGCGGCTGTCATCACGGCGCACAAGCACACTTATCGTATAATCATTTATCCCACGTTTCGTAATAAGGCAATCACTTGCCACAATATTTTTATAAAGAAGTTCTTCTTTTATAAGGTCGGCAAGTTCGTGGTCAAATACAACTCCACTGCACACGTCTTCTGCAAAATGCACCATTAACTTGTTAAGCCCAGCAAGCAGCTGCGCCATCAGAATCTTCCCAGTGTCCATAGTAGCCACAGCGGCGTGCCTAGCGGTCTGCTCTTTCAATATAGAGTTCGTCGCAGACAGAACACTGTTAATACGTCCGCACTTAATCGTAAGTGTTTGTGGTATATCAAGAAAATTAACTACTCCACGTGTGCTCCCAAGAAACGCCAGCTGGGCCAGACTCTCCCGAACCTCCGTCGACGAAGCCGCCTCACGCATACACGCAGTTCGCTTGGTGCAATTGTCGCAAACCTGCGCCCGCACTCCGTCGGCGATTAAAAGCTTCGCCTCGTGCGGAGGTGTTGCCGTTGTCACAAGTGCTCTGTATATATTCTGCAACTCGCCAAACACCGACGCAAGGCTTTGAATCCTCATATATACACCAGCCCTGTTCCTGTTAATAGTATTCTTGCTTACAAGGTTACTGCTAAGCGTATTCGCCGAAAAGTTAAAATACCGAACTAACTTTTGCGGAGTAAAAACGAAAGCACAAACCGCCACCCCAATAGGCAACAGTGAATAAAAGCTATAATTGATATACGCACCGAAATAAAGCCCCAGCACAATATCGGTGAAAACCAACGCAACTATTGAATAGACCGTCTTTCGTGACTTGAACGCCATCGCAACCGCCGCAAGCAAGGTATAAATCGCAACGTAACTTAAATTAAGTGCAACAAGACTTGCCCCAAGACCCAAACACACGGCAATAACTAAAGTAAGCCTGGCATCAAACAAATAAACACCAACAAGAATTGCATACACAGTAACCAACTTGTGAACGGAAAAATAGTCCGAATCAAGACCAACAAGACCAAGCGCAAAAACGACAACAAACACAACCGCACAAATCTTCTGGTCAACTGTCCAAGGGATTTTGGCTCGTTTCAGGCGAGCGGTTTTAATAAGAATAATCACACAGAACAAAAATACCGCACCAACAACGACGGAAATCAAAGCCTTGTAAAACTCCTCCGCCATGTTAAACGCCAAGCCCACCGCAAAAGCATTAGACACAACAAACGCAAGCACGCACGCAAAGACGGTCCGCAGCTTCTTGACACGCATCGACATCAAACCAAAGCACAACCCAACCACAGCCACGAACAGTGCCGAAATTGCCTCTGACTGTTGACTTGTTACGGCAATTGCAGATATAAAAAAAGCAATTGGCGCAACCCAGAACTTGACTGGTAAAAAAGCCGACGCAAACAAAAAAGCAGCGGCAAACGGCGAGATTGCGGCGTCAACTTGCGCAAACGCAAGAACAAAGAATACTGCGCAAAAACCCACATACTTCGCACCGACTAATGCAAACTTAATTGCCCGCTCTTTTTTCGACATATACAAAAACTACCAAAATTCATGCCACTGTTTTTGAAAGTTTACGCAATTAAATGTCGAAATCTGCCATTTGACAAAATAAACCAAATCCGATACCATAAATTGATGGGGAAAATAAAAACCGACACAAAAAAACGATTGCAACCAAAAAAGCAACGGCTAAGCAATAAGACAATTGTAATGATGAAGATAGCGGCAGCCTGTGTCCTCCTGCTTGGTGGCGCCTTGTTCTTTTTCTCTAACATGCGCCTTTTTTGGAACGATTTCCTGTCATGGCGATTTGCATTTCCAATTGTGTTCTTCGTAGGACTGATTTGGATTTGTGCCTACATAGTTAACCTGGCGGGTCACATCGACGACAAGAATCTTCACCACGCCGACAGATTCGACTGGCTTTATAAAATAGTTTTTACTATCACGGTCCTTGCCATAATCCTAAGAGGTGTTCTTGGGCAACTTTTCGCAGACCCCATAATCGCCATAATCTGTATCATAAGTGGCCTGCTTGCGCTGTTCACCCCAAAAATCATCGACAACAACAACGACGAATTCTAAATCTTTATAAGTTGATTATTAAAAGTACTATATATATAGATACTGGTGCTTTTTGGTGCAAGCGCCTGATAAGCAGCCGCCGAATACATATCAAGTTGCGGTTTATAAAGTTCCACCAACTTCTCCGCAGACGCCCTAGTGGTCTTGTAATCCACAATTATTGCATGTCCGTCTTTTACCGCAAGTAAATCTATCACACCCTGCACAATGATATCATCGACGGATTGCAAGAAAACAAGTTCCCGAAAAATCTTATACCCCTTGATTTCTGGGATAAGGTTTTCAAGTTCGCTAACGTCAAGGTGTTGCATCTTTTTATGAAACTGCGTGCCGAACTCTGTACCTGCGTCACCTTGACCTTTAACACGATTCTCTTCCTCTATATATGTAAGCGACGACACCGAAGTTTTCAACTTCGCCTGCTTGTACGGATATGGTTTTGCGTATACTTCACGCAAGCGCTTTGAAAGCCCACCCTTAACACCAACAAGCACCCTTGTCCCGACTTTTTTCTCTTCCACCATTACGTCTTCCGCATCAACAACAGTCAAATCAAAACAGCCCCTATCCGCCCCCCACAACGTCGGAGCCAAAAAGTGCAAATTACTCCGTGCACACATAATATCGTAATCCTCTTGCCCAGTGACAATGTTTGGAACGTTTCCTCCGCCCACAATAAACAAGCGCTCCTTGGCACGAGTCATTGCAACGTACAGAAGGCGCATCTCCTCGGCAATCATCACACGGCGTGCGGATATCGTTGCTCCAAGACGTGCTATGCTCATCGTCTTTGTAAACTCGTCTGAATCAAACGTATACACACAAAGCCCGCAAACCTTATCAACCACCATAAGCCGCCTATCATCTTTCGTGTTGAACTTTGCACCCACATTAAAGATAAACACATTTGGAAACTCCAACCCCTTACTTGAATGCATTGTAATGATTTGAACCGCATCGGAAGTCGTCGGCGGAGTTATGGTAATTTCAATAAGTTCATTTTCCAAAAGGTATAAGAATTCGGCTGTTGTCGCCGCATACGACGCACCACGAAGTTTATTCAAATAAGCATGGATATTCCCAACCATTCTTTTGCCCTGCGGAAGCAAAAGCAACCGTTCGATAATCTTGTACTCGGTTAAAAAGACGGTCAATATATCAACCACATTGTGTGTCTTTGACAACTTGTGGTATTTGTCCAAGAACTCAATGAACGGACTTTTGGTTTTAACAAGGTTCTTGTAAAACACCTCGTCTCCGCCCTTCATCTTGATTTGAGCCATATCATCTGGCGTGTACCCAAACACAAAACTTTGCATAAGCAATACCAACGGCACATCGTTATAGAAATTTGAAACCGCAAATAACATATTATTCAAAATGGCAATTTCAAAAAGTTCGCTTGCATTTTGTTCAACTGCAACGTTGACTGGAATCCCAACCTTCTCCAACGTATCCGCAAGCGTGGCAAAGTGCGTACGGAGACGAGCAAGTATCGCAATATCTTTCGGCGCAACACCCTGCATAATCAATTCCGAAATCTTTTGCGCAACCACTGCCGCTTGCAATTCGGCCGCATTACCCTTTGATACATTAACCAAAGTCACGTCGACTGTTCCACCGCTACCATCAACCGCAAACCGTGACGTAGCGTCATAGTCAATTTCACACGTCGCCTGTTTCATCACCCTTCCAAACACAAGGTTTGCAAACTTCAAAATATTCGCCCGACTGCGAAAATTTTCATTAAGTAAAACAACCTTGCCGGAAAGATTCTTATCAAAGTTGGTCATCTTGTCGGCGAAAATTGTCGCCTCGCACCCACGGAATCCATAAATACTCTGTTTCACATCGCCAACCATGAAGGTGTTTTTCTTGCCGGCAACCGCCGCCAAAATTCTTTCCTGCATCGGATTTGTGTCTTGGTATTCGTCGATAAAAATGTATTTATACTTTGTGCGCAACGCCGTAGCAATCTCGGTGTCCTGTAACACTACACACATGTATTTTTCCAAATCATTAAAGTCAAGTTTATCCGCCTCGGCTTTTACTTGGTTGTATGCAGCCTCAAATTCACGCACAAGGTGAATAACTTGCCTGATGATGTCACGGTCACGCTTGCCATTTGCCTCCATGACTTTCCACGGTAACGAGTACTGGGCTTTGATTTTTTTGATTACCACTTTGAACTTGTCACGGAGTTCTTTATATTCCTCATCTGCGCCTCTTTTAAGCCGTGTGAACTCCGCCTCCTGTGCCAAGTTATGTAAATCATCGTAACTCTTAACCGACGCAAGTTTTAAGGCTATCCCCTTGCATTCTTCGTCATCAAACTTCCGCAGGTAATACTCCCCAGCCTGCTTGTAATGGCTTACAATAAACTTCATCGCAATATCAGTCTCGTACGCTGCCACAGCCGTCGAGTCAAGCCATGCCTCGGCATCGCCTCGACTTGCAAGGAACCCGCTTACTTCAATAAGCATATCCCTGAAATTTTCCGTCTTGCGGTTAACACAAAATGTTTCAATTGCCCCACTGCACTTTTCGTAATTGCTCGTAATAACATCGCCAAAAACCTCCTGCTTCAAAGACGACGCCATAATCTCGTCCAAAACGAAAAAGTCCGGGCTTACCCCCGCAATGTTAAAATAAGTCCTAATAACCTCGCTGCAAAACTTGTGGAAAGTTCCGATGGTCGCTTCGCCTAGGGTTTCAGTTTTGACACCTTGCTCCTCCAACCGTCGCCGAAGTTTAATCCTCATATCCGCCGCCGACGCCTTCGTAAAAGTCAATACAAGTAAATCGGCAAACTCGCACTCGCCATTTGCAATCATCGATGCAATACGTTCAACCATAACAGTAGTCTTGCCCGAACCCGCCGATGCCGAAACCAAAAGGTCCGTGCCTCGTGTGCGTATTGCTGTGCCTTGGTCTTTTGTGAAGTCAATTTTCATCCGGCTCACCTCCGCTGCACACTGCTTTGGCAACACAATACCGACAAGCTTTCTCGTCTACTGGATTCGGCGAAATCACGCCCTGTTTCATTTTGCGAACTATCTCGCTTGCAGCGTCCTTTGCACCTGGCACAGATGCCTCATACACGCTGTATTTGTCGGGTCGCAGATAATGATAGAACGCACCGTCGACAGTATACTTACCAGACAAAAACTCTATATATAGAGGAAGTTGCAAACTTTGCAAATTTTGCTTGTCAACCACCCCAGTTTTGTAATCAATTATGACCGCATTATCCTTCCCACCGACGTCAATACGGTCGACCTTGCCACGCACAACAATACCATCAATATCACCTTGCAAAGGCAACTCGACATGTTTTGGAAAGTACAGTGACTCCTTAATCTGTCGCACGATTTCGCCTGCAAGAAGCCTCGCTTCTTTTCGAAGGTTCGATATTACTGGCGCATTTTTCGGCTCAAGTGTTAAAAAACGAAACTCCTCTATATTAAGGACCTTTTCAACAACCTTCTTCATCTCCGCCACAGCGTCCAAGTTTTCAAGTCCCTGACGCCCAACTTCGATTATTTTTTGCGTGAAATCCTCTGCGAGCTTGTGAATAACTGTCCCCATGATATTGGCGGCGATAATGTTGCGCTCACGCACTTTGACACGAAGCCCATGTTCAAGGAAATGGTAAAAGGGGCATTTGCGAAAGTTTTCAATCTGTGTAACCCGTGCTGTACCCGTCGGAAAAAACAATTTCTCGGCATCTTTAAGCTGCGCCAATGGCATATTCGGATTTGTATACTTCATACCGCCAAGGTCCAAAGATTCAAGCACATTGCCGTAATAATCTGTGTCCTCGAACGCTGTGCCGTCACCAATGGCTTTAAGGACAGAGTGCGCCGCAAAAGTCTTGCTTGCCACCTCTGAGCTGTCTTCAACAGCTTTCATCTTTTCGATGAGTTCACTCGGCGTTTGCCCAGTATAACTTATATACAACCTTGTGGTCGCAGACCGAAAAATATCGCTTGCGTGACGGCGGTTGCGCAGGTTTTGCATTGTCGCACTCGGCTCGATTCGCACGTTGGTGTTTGCAATATCTTGCGCAGTAATAATGTCCGTGTCGTCCTGCGCCACGGGAAACACCCCATCACTTGCACCCGTTACAAAAACATACGGCATGAAAGACGGCTGGTACTCCGCCACGGAAACCAACAACACAGCATCGGACAATTCAGGAATATCCGATACCTTAGTCGCCGTTGCAAGCGCCGTGAACATATTTATAAATTCTGAAAGACTAATCTGTTGCTCGCCCGAAACCCGACCAACAGTTTCCAAAAGTTCCAAAAGCTTCTTTCGTGCGACATCATCGGTGTTCGGTGTAATCTCCGCAAGCACTGTGCAAAACTCTTTCGCAGTTCTGCATTTCAAAATCTTCTTTATAATTGGCGCAGTAGTTTCATTCCCCCGTGTGCCGTTTTTAAGCGCTTTGTTTTCGGTTTCAAACTCTTGCTCGGCACCAAGACCACTGTACACAGACTTAACAATATTAAGGAAATGCACCTGCCCACCAGTCGCCGCCAACAACAAATACTCCCTGACAAACTGTGCCACGGGGTGACCAAGCAAATCCGCACCAACGTCTAGATTAACCTCGATGCCATTTTCGGCAAAAACCTGTGCAAACACTTTCGCCGAGGACTCATAATCCGCCGCGACAACAACTATGTCACGAAACCGCACACCATCGTTTTTGACAAGCCTGCACACCTCATTTGCCACCCACCCAGCCTCGTCTTGCAATGTGTCAAAGTTTCTAAGTTCCCCACTGCTCACTTTCGTTGTCGGTACGCCAACATGTGTGCATTTTGTATTCAACACGTGATGTGCTAATAACTCTTCAAGTTCACTGCCCTTTTGAAAGCCCGCAACAAACTCGCCCGCATGTTTTACAAGTTCACCAACAACCGCCCCACGCTGAATCGAAAGATGCCCAAACCCGGCAACAAAGACCCTAGCACCCTTAACAACCTTGCTATGCCGAATATTTTCGATAAGCCACCCAAGTTCACCACTTGAATCCGTGTAACTTGCAATTAACTTTTTGTACGCCTCACGGATAAGAGCAATATCATGCATCTTCTTGCGAGTTATATCACCACGAGAGTTTGATACTAAAACATCAAAATCCACCATACTGCTTGAAAGCTGGTTGATGGTATTAAACATTTTCTCGGCAAAAGCATACATTCCAACCGAGCGCCCAAACCAAATCAATCTGTCTTTTACACTTTGAATTGCCCGCCACATAAATAAAACCGCAGGCGTCTTTTCAAGTACCTCCGCCTCCGCCCCAAGTTCCTCACGCAGAATTCTGAACATCATCGAGAACGTCACAACACGCACATTAAGCAAACACGACTTGTGTCGCAAAAGTATCCTCTCTGCCTGCAAGGTAAGCCTATCCGGCACAATGATAAAGGTCG
>Ga0123356_10006231_pt1 | contig 12054 bp, 5 predicted proteins | sample TergutEmb28metaG_2_FD_92546 | JGI IMG/M metagenome (GOLD analysis project Ga0123356, IMG submission 92546) | Embiratermes neotenicus P3 segment gut microbial communities from Petit-Saut dam, French Guiana - Emb289 P3 | ecosystem: Host-associated > Arthropoda: Insects > Digestive system > Gut ... | reverse complement strand
GACATGTTTCCTCCTTTCAGAGGAGAAACCCCGCCACCCATCTGTATGTTAATCGTAGCACAAAAAAGAAACTGATTCAATACACATTTGAATCAGTTTTATGTTGATTTTTCTACACTTTTTTCTACATTTAACTCATTAATAGTGGGCGGACGGCGTAGGGGCGTGATATGGTGCTGCCTGTATGTCTGCCTGAGGCGGTTGATGATACTGTGAGTATTAAAAAGAAATTAGGTGCATCATCTTCATTTACAGTGAAGCTTATTGTCTTTCCTCTATAGAACTCCGGTTGGTAGACCGGAGCTCCATTTCTCAGTAAATGACCCGATAGCGCTGTGTAAATTATTTCTCCGGAATCTGTTTCAATAGTGACACTATTTTCACTTCCATTAATATCTGTTGCTTTTGCCATCTCGCTTGCTATTCTGTTTCCTATTGCATCGAGAAGTTGATTATATTCTGCCAAGTCATTTGCTCTGTTGTATGCTAACATTAAAGGTGAAATTGCTGCAGTCAGAGTCATAATAACCATGCCGAATAAAAGCATACCTACTATTACTTCCATCAAGGAAACACCTTTTTTACATTTTAGCAGTTTTCTCATTAATAACCTCAATTTATGGCACAGGTCTAAATGCAGCCGTAATATTTGGTATTCCGGGATTAGGAGTTGCCGGGATAAGCGATAAGTTTATTTCCTGATTGGCTTGGGGATTTTCGACTCCTGTCGGTGTAACTATTGTGAAGACTAACGTTGTTGTTGTGGTATCGTAGTTATTTCCATGAAATAAAGTGTTGAAGTTCCCTTGTGATTCTTGTGCGTTACTGAGTGAATCCCCTGTTAAAACTAAAGAGAAACGGATAATTGACAATAAAGATGTAATTAGAAGACCCATAATAAGCAGACTGACTAATGTTTCCATGATTGTTTCTCCTCTTTTTGAGAGGAGTTTTTTTAAGTTGCTTTTTGTTTTATTAATTTCCATATTCATAACCATTTCCGTCTCTGTTATAGTTTCAATTTTCTTAAGGCTCTACCGGATGCGATTCAATCATTTCATAGCTTACAAGCTTCCACGTTCCGAATTCAATATAATCAAGTGTTCCGATAATTTCCGGATTTATCTCATCATCTGCAATGTTTCCGCTATCTGACCACACTGCGCCTCTGAGTTCATATGTTGCTTGTGTTGCTAATGTTCTGTCGCCGCTTCCTTGTAAAGGTACAACGACTTCTATAACTATCTCTGCGTTTATTGTGACTGTTATCGGCACACGCGGACGAACCAAAATCGGATTACCGATAGTGGGTATATCAACTATTGCACCTCTCGGACCTTCTGTTATTATTGAAGGGTTGCTTACAGCTAAGGGGAATATCAGATTAATGCTGTAATTAACATTAATCCTGTCAGCTATTCCCGGAAAGTCAATTGTCAGTTCCATAACAATGCCTTCAAGTGCTTTAATGTCTGTAATTGCATCGGCTCGCATCTCTTCTATAGCTTCACGGCTTTCATATATCGCTAGTGGAAGATTATATGCAAGTGATGTATTGAAATCGCTTCCTTCATTGGTTTTATACATGCTTTGCCTGATTGTTCTGTGTATTGACTCACTGAGTAGTACAGCTTCGTTATACTGTCTTTGACGGATATTTGAGCCGAAGTTGGCGGATGCTGCGCCCATGACGGAGCTTCCGATGTCGATGCTTGAGCTTGCTCCTGAAATAACTGCTCCGCCGATTGCAAAGAGCATCATCATAATTCCGAGTACAAAAATCAGAGACACACCCGATTTGCTTTTTAAGGTATTATATGCCAAACGCAGTTTATTTCTTAAAAACATCGTCGATGCCTCCCTTCGGAGTTATTCGATTGCTGTTTTGAAGAATATAACGGTTAACTCTTCTGCCGCTGCGGTTTTTGGCATTATATTCATTAATTTTACGAATTGCACGTGCTCTGCGCCTGCGCATATATGATTTAAAGATTTTTGTCCGTGTGACACCATATCCCCCGCCGAATAACGAAACCGCTCCGGCTGCTACCATCAGCTCGTTTGAATCTGTTTCTTCACTATACGATTCAACACTGCCTTCAGCATCGCCCTCAGCTTCGCCGGATGATGAATCGGATAACAGACTCATATCAGATTGTGGTTCAACCGGTGGTTCGTCGGATGAATCCGGGTCGGACTGTAATAACATACCTTCATCATCACATTCACAATCTCCATTTGGAAGTGTGCAATCGATGCAGTTATCATCTTTGGGTTGCGGTGTTTCGTCGCTGTCACTACCGTTTCCGGTGTCTGCGCCATCGCCAGTAACACCGTCACCTATATCACCATCTCCTGCATCGTCACAGGTTCCGTCAGTGCCGTCACCTGTAATGCCATCACCTGTATCATCTGTACCATCTGTATCATCTTCATCATCAATATCATCTTCTTCATCTGTTTCACAAATGTCACAAGTATCATCGTCTTCACAATAACAATCGAGAAGGTCGGATAATTGCATTAATAACGGGTCAATTGGGTTTGCTGTAACTATCGGCCATTGTTTAATCGAATCATATAACGGTGGGTCACCTACTGTTGCTCCGGCTTGGGGGAAATCTCTGCCGGCTTGAAGCGGATATGGATATGTTGTAATTTCAAATGGTGAAGTTGGATATGAAGACTGTTCCCACCCAAAAGGTTCTGTTGTTGTGTTATATGCCGGCCATGGTGATGAAGCTCCGATAAGGGGGTTGATAGTGCCACTAATAGTATTTCCCGAAGTTGCTTCTTGTGTTGACCTTGCTTTGATATCAGTAAATGTTGAAATTCCGGGTGCAGTAGTACCTGAATAATTAAATCCATTCGCTGGTATTGCTATAGTTCCACTTGCACTGACTATTCCAATATTACCGGCATTTGTTGATGCTGCAAGATAATACACTTCAGAAAAATTGCTATCAGATACAGAAGTATCATTTTCACCTACAATTGGGTAAATATTCGTTCCGTCAACAGGTGCAGGAGCGAGGTACATTATTCTTTTAAGTTGACCTGCATTACTGCCGACTATACCGCCGATGTTTGGTGTTGCAGTACCGGTTATTGCGACCGGCGGTAAAACGGTATCATGCATTGTATTTAATGTTGTGCCGATTACGACCACATCACTGATTGTTGCGTTGTCGTTTGGAGTGTCATCCGGATTAATTCCGTTTATACCGGCAATTGTTCCGATATTTTGTGTCGCTGTTGTTGCTGTTATAATCTGCGTGTCATACAAAGCGACTACAAGATTTTTTATTATGCCGTTATTTCGGCTGAACAGACCAACACTGTCATTATTAGTTGGTAGTGCTGCATTTATGGCAACATTTGAGATTATAAAACCACCGCCGTCATATGTTCCGATGAAGTTGCCGATGACGTATGATGCTCCATTCGCTTGTGCAGTTGTTCCGGTGCTGTAAGAATCATCTGTTATTATATCCATATCGCGTTCTTGTGTGAATACATCAGTTGCGGATGAAATTAGATTAAATGTTCCTATATTCATAAACTGCCGAGGTGTTCTGATATAGAAATCTACACGAGCATCTGTTACAGGTACCTCGTTAAAAATTGCTTTTGCAAATTGGGTTTTCACAAACCGGTAGTCTGTTGTCAGTGGCGAGTCATTTACAAATATTTCTGTTGCTCTTGCATTTGACGGAGTTGGAATCTGCGGTGGGATGATAATATAGTAGTTGTCTGAGTCTAATGGTGGTTGTGTAGTGACAGGAAGATTTACTCCATCGGCACCCTGCTTAACCATATACGTTCCCGGACCCGGGACAATGACTGCATATCCGGTTGCCACAATAGGTTCATCATCTTTAAGCGGAAGTGCTAAGAATGCTGCGGGCATTGATGCTGTTGCAGGACCGCCGTGAAAGCGTCTTTCCGTTGGCACACCCTGACCCATAAAATAATCTTCAAAGTAAATAATTTGTGAACCTTGTGATGCAGCCACAGGCCATGCAACAGGCATTCGGTTATGAAGATACGGGTACGGATATGTTGTTGTATTTACAATTGTTGTCGGTGCTTGTGGAGGTGTTGCTGATATCCATGAATTTGACCAAGGACTTCCGGAAACACTCATTGAATTTAATTGATACGATGACATGGGCGTTCCGCCTGCAAATGCGGCAAGTGTCGTATCGATAGGATTATAAGGAACATCTGCAAGTATAGCAGGGTCGGTTGGACGGTTATTAAGCGACCATGTTCCCGAAAGGTAATAGTTTGTATTTGCTATTGTGCCGGTTGCAGAATTTGTTGCGGCTATCGGATTAATACCCGGAGCACGTGCAATGTAGAGAGTATTGCTGATTGTGCCTGAATTTGCTATTGTACCTGTATCATTTGATACTACGATACCGCCTGCGTTTGCTCCTGTAATCGGGGATGTATACAAATTGCTGACAAACAGAATATCACTGATAACACCTGTGTTTACTGCCGCTATTCCTGCAGCGTTACCGGTTGTGGCATTAATTCTGTTATTGATTACCGATATATTGCGGATTATTCCGGAGTTAACACCTGCAAGACCTGCAACATTTCCGGTTGTTCCGCTGATTGAATTATTTTGTAAAATGAGGTCTGTAACCTGTCCGGTATATGACCTTGTAGCCGGAGAGCCATTTACATAAACATTGGCAGTGCCTGTTCCGATTGCCGGGAATATACTGACATTACCGGGTTGTGCTCCATTGGTTGATGTAGGTGTTGGATTTGGTATATTCAGGTTTTTAATAGCTCTTACACGCTCACCATCCTGATATTCGTGTGATTTGCTTACACCGGTGTAGGTGCCGATGAATGTAAGATTGTTAAGAGTTGTTGCAGAACTTTGACTGTTTGTAGGTGATATGGTTGTATTTGAAATAACGGATTTACTGACGTTAATAAATGAGTCTGTTGTTTTTCGTGCTGTCCAGTAACCGTTTAATGTGTTTAAATTAATAAAATCAATATCAATGTCTTGAATATAATTTCCTCTTAGAGTACTTGAATCTGTTCCTATGTTATTTAATTGACGAGGTGTTCTTATTGAATAAGAATAATTGTCAAAAAACTCTCGTCGGAAAAAATGATTACTAAGGGATTGCACTAAAGAGTAATGAACTTGAGATTTTGCAAATAAAGGATTTAAGTAACCATCAAAATTATTATCTGCATTACCGGGGTTGCCATTGCCTGTTTCGGCAATTGTTATACGCAGAGGGTACAACCCTTCATTACTGGAGTGTCTTGCCCAAGTCTGTAATTGACTGATAGGGATTATTTGGTATGTTGTGCCGCCTAATGAAACTGCGTAAGGTTGAGTCATGTTCCCGTTGTAAATTTCAGTCCATCCGTTTGTTCCATTAAATGCACGTACCCCTAATCTTATTGAATTTAAAGAATTTCGTGTAGTATGTATTAAATAGCCATCTTCAAGTACAACTTGATTTTCACTGTAATCAAGCGTGTCATCACTTTCACTGCTCCATAAACCATATGTGTCGCCGGTTTTCGGATTTACATTTTGATATACCTCATAATACATGAGGCGATATACTTGAGTTATTATATGTGGCCAATACATCGGTTCTTGAAGTGCAACAAGACGTGGATATATATATGCGGTTGATAATTGAAGAGCAGGTAAGTTCGCCTGTGTACCCTGTGCCCATGTGCCGGCGGTCGTTGCATTATTCATTTCGGTAACTCTTGCAACATCACGCATAGCTGCAGTATTGCGTCTGGTACCTACATTTGGTAAAAATGATCCGGTATTATAGTTAGTATCGCTAAGGAAATTGGCATTGGTTACTGTTGCATTAGCCATAAAGGTACCACTACCTGTTCCGAAAAGATGTCCTATACTATTTGAATTACTCATAAATGCAGTACTGTAAACATTTGATATTGTACATGCCTTGGCAACAGTATCAGCCTCTATAAGTCCAATTAAACTACCGGTTCTTGCAGTTAAACCTCTGATGGGTGAAACCCAGCCTGATGTTTGCGGACCTCCATTTGCGAAATCAAAAAATGCGTTTCTAAGTGTGCCGCCTTCCATGCAACCTATAAGTCCGCCAACATTTTGTGCAGCGGTTGATTGTCCTACCGGTGTGCCGATATCGGTAAATTCAACATAACATATTTCAATAACCCCGCCAACCATGCAACCTGATATTCCACCTATAGAAAGTGAGCCATTGACACGGTTCATTGGTGAGCCGCCTTGTCTTTGACCTACAAATGAACGTCTTATTGTTCCGCCTTCGTTGAAGCCCGTTATACCACCGGCACGTTGTGTACTGAGTACGGTAAGTTGTGTAAGAGTGCTGTCTGTGATTGTTCCGTCGTTGTTATGACCTGTAATACCGCCACCGCGGCTGTCGGAGCTGGCTGTTGCTGTAACTCTGACGTTATTAAGATTAATATTGCCGTTTCCTGCATTAACAACTGTATAAGAGATACCGAGATGTGAAGTGCCTGATGCGCCAATTGTTCCTCTGTTTGTACCTGCAATACCGCCGACAAGATTTGTTCCGGTTATTATATTTGAAACATTTGCGGCTGAGCCGGGTCTGATTGAGAGATTAACACCGCTGATGATGCCGCCTGTATCATTGACCGCTGCTACTGCTGCGACATTTGTGCCACCGGTAATGGTGAGATTTCTCATGTAGAGCCTTGAAATAGTTCCGCTATTGCGCTCAAAGAGTGCTACGTTATTGCCTGTGCCTGAAATTGTCAGATTGTCAATATATCTTGCTGAGGTAGCGCCCGTCTGGTTTGTGCCGGCGTATGTTCCTGTAAAGTTGCCGCTGACTACTGCAATGCCTTCAAATGTAAGTTTTGAATCTATACGAGCTGACGGGTTAGGAGTCAATTCCGTGAAATAGTTATCGAAATCCATGTTTAAGCGTTGAACAAATCCTGAAAAATCGAGGGCTGCTACATTTCCGATACGTCCTTTTCCGATGTTGTGTATGTGGCGCGGTGAGCGAATGTAACCGGAATTGAGCGGTGCAAAGAACGGATTTAATAATTCTGTATCAAGCAGATGGCTTGTATCATCTGCATTATCTATTCCTCTATTGATTGTTAAATGGGTGTTGGAAATGTTTTGTGCGGCGAGATTTATTGCAACACTTTCGAGTATGTGGTTTGGAATATAGAGCCTGTACATATCACCGTCTGCTGAATTAAACTGTGCACCTGACCAGACTAAATCAGTTGTGCCCGTGCTTGCAGACGGTTCGGTAACGATGAAACAGTTTGCTGCGTTAATATCCATTTCAACATTAAACACACGGCGTGCAGATGCATTGTTGCCACCTAAGATTAATGTATATCCTGCACCGTAGTATTGAAGTTCAACGGCGTAACCGTCGTTTATGACCGTTCTGGCTTGGTTGCCTTCAGGTATAAGTGCCGGAAGCGGTAATTGAACGCTTTCCGGTGAAAAGCCCCATGTGTTATCATCATAAAGTTCGTAATATACAACAACAGGTTCAAGTTCTTCGTCGAGGATATCTTCCCAACCCCAGTTTGATACTATGTCCGATGCAAAATCTCTTGCTATTACCTCAAAGGGGTCGTTGTTTGAGAGGATTGGATATGGGTATTGGGTGTACAGGTTCATAAGTAAACCTTCACCGTAATTATTTCTGTATTGGTCGAATATTGAAAAGCCTACACATTGTGTGCCTGCCGGTAGAGTCGGTCCTGATGGTGCAGGAGATAAAAGCGGAAGTGTCGGTGATGGTTCTCTGAAATCTCTTCTTGACCTTTCTCCTTCGGTATAACCGTTTGCTGCACCGTTGAGTATATAATATGAGTTATATATAGAACCTACAGGATAATTATCGTTGCCGTTTATACCGCCTGAGGTTATACTGCTTACACTTTCGTAAAGTGCAACGAAGTTTGTAGCATAACTGTTTATTATACTATTTGTGCTGCTTTGTCTTCCTGTTATACCGCCTAAGCTTGTATTGGCTGCCGGCGGTGGTGATTCCGTTAATATTACCGACCATTTGTCTGAAAGGTCGTTATATTCTATATCATCAATATTAACTCTTGCATTATTAAAACATTGGACGATTGAGCCTTGTTCATTCCATCCTACAAGTCCGCCTATGTTTCCGCCTAAGCCTGTAACGGAACCGAAATTTACATGGTCTGTCGGGAGAACATTTCCGGCGACATTGATTTTTGGTGTTGCTGTTTCTTCGTGTGAATTAAAGAAACCTGCGTTAAATGAATGTGCAAGAACTCCGCCGTTTCTTGTGTGTCCTATGAGACCGCCGGTATTGCTTGTTGATGTGCTGCCACCTGTTACATTTGCAAAGCTATTGCTGCGGACTATTCTGCCGTTTGCGGGGTTCCCGGTTCTGGCTACACCGTTAAGTATTCCTGCTATTGCACCGACGTTTGGTGAGTTCGGAGCATAGATTGTTCCGTTGAAAATAGAAACTCCGATTATCTCGCCTTGAACCTCTCTGAATAGACCGACTCCCCCTGTGTTGTCGTCCGGTAAAGGTGTATTTCCTGAGAAAATATTTACTGTGCAAATTACCAGATTTTCGATTCTCCACTGTGCGTTATAGTTTGTGGTACCGATACGTTCGACATTTGCAGCAGTATATGTGCTGTTTGCTCCAAGGAAATCAATTGGGCGAAAATTGTAGAACTCAGAATCGGCACTCGGATTATTGGATGTAAGTGTGCTGACATCTATATGGTCTGTTTGGACAAAATTAAAAATGTTGGTTTCGTCTGAGAAGTCAACGTTCGAAATATTGTTGAGGTGTCTGACGGATGTTATTTCATATGAATTCGATGCACTTGACAACTCCTCAAGAAAGTGCGAGTTTGCTAACATAATTGAATTTATATTTGAACCATCGGGCTTAACTAAACGGGCACGTAAGTTTGTCGGATTGTTAATTGCTCCGGAATATCTTTCAAATAAGAAACTGCAAAAACGTCCGTCAATAATATCTTCATCAACAAAATCGAGAACCCATATATATCTGCTGAACGCTCCGGCAACATTAATACCGTACTCAACAAGCTGTACATTATCATCACCTGCGGGAGCTTGGTATATCGGGTGTTTCAATCCGCTTACCCCCGGCTGGTTGATATCATATAAGTCATTAGCCATGTTTGATAAAGGGTTTGAAATTGTTATAAGGGGTGGTGCGGATGGTGCTCCATCGGCATATATTTCAAACTCATGTGCCGGTGTTAATCCATCTTGAATAAAGTATTCGGCAAATAGTATATTTTGCTTTTTATTTCCGAATATATCTTCAAGACCCAGTTCAGTATCGGTGACTTTTCCACTGTAATTCATGCCGTCAAATATTCTGACAACATCTTCAATCGGTAGTGGAGGTGCTTCATTTGTGTTTGTAACACCGAAGTAGCCTTGGCGGCGCTCGTATGCTTCGGTGTATCCCCCCGTTTCCATTCCTCTGCCACCTGAGATATTATCGAATGGAGCTTGTGGTCCTCCACCGTAGAAAAAGTTTTCTTGGTTGCTTATAAGGTCACCATAGAATATTGACAAAACAACCCCTGTCCTAACGTTAAATTCCATTAGGATTGCGCCGCTGAGTATTTCCTTGTTGACTATAATTTCATCAAGAAGTCTGTAGAATTTATTTTGGACTATATGTTCAGGGATGGTTGGATTTGTGTATGGTGTGAATCCTCGTGGCTTGCTGATGTAGAAAACATTAGCTTCATTACCTTTCCCGGCATCCGGGTCATTCGGAAATAGGGTTAATCCCAAATTAGTATCACTTGCAACACGAAATGATTCCATGCTCGATAAATCGGGAACTCCCGGATTGTCTGTTTCATGTACAATAGCACCTGTATCAGGGTGTCTTGTATAAAATTCCTCAGTGAGTACCTGCATTAAATTGCCTTCGACCATTGCCCTTGAGAGCTGACCTTGCATTGCTACGTATAACGTTCTTGCTACGTTTTCACGGTTTAATTGTTGACCGTGTCGTATAAATGCAACAAATGAAGGAATCGCAATTGCTGCTAACATGGCAATCACGACGATTACTATTATCATTTCCATAAGGGTAAAACCCTTGCGGTTGCCGGGTCTTGGCGACTTTGACTTTCCTCTTAAACTACTCACTTAAAACGTCATTCCTTTCGCAATTAAAGCGACTTTGCGACTATGAACAAATTGTGTACATTTTTTAACATCTTATAATACCATATATTGTTGCTCAAGTCAACCGTTTAAGTGATTTTATACAATATTTTCTTCTTAAGAATTGTATTGTATATTTTGATTTTCTACATTCTTGTACACACAATATATGGTATTTACACATTTCAAATGTGTATTGATTTTCAGAATTTTAGTATGTTATTATATAACTACAGACGGGTAACAGCGGCGGTCTTTGTCCCCAAAAGGGGGTGATGCTTATGATGCTGCTTGTTGAACTTCGCAAGTTCCTTCAAGCTTTAACAAGTTTCATTCGCGCCATAAAAGCAAAGTAACCGCCCAACCTCTAACCCGGTTGCGGTTACTTTAACCAATTCTGGGACTTAGGCCGTAAAGCCGTTACCCGTCTGTAATTAATCTATCAAATAATAATCTAATTGTCAAGATTTATCTTGATTTTTCTAAAATTTTTCTTGCCGCGTTTTAGGGTTATGCCGTCGGGTTCGAAGGCGGAGGGGGGGTATTTTGTGGAAAATCCGGTTATTGAGATGCCGTCGGCTTCTACGCCGCCCTGTTCGATGTTGCGCCGGGCATCGCCTTTTGACTGACATAATCCTGATGTTACCAGAAGTGTAAGTATATCGACAAAACCGTCAGTAAAATCATCTTCTGATAAAAACACTGTCGGCATGTCAGCGGAAGCGCCGGATTTGAAGATTTCTTTTGATGTGTCGTGAACCTGCTCGGCTGTTTCTGTGCCGTGAATGAGTGCTGTCAGTTCAAACGCAAGAGTTTCTTTTGCACCGTTTAGTTTTTCCCCGCTCCATGTGTCCATTTCCCAAATCAATTCCATCGGTAAAAATGTAAGAAGTTTAAGACAGTTAATTACTTCGGAGTCGGCAACATTTCGCCAGTACTGATAAAACTCATACGGGCTTGTTCTGTTCGGGTCAAGCCATACTGCTCCTTTTGCGGTTTTGCCCATTTTATCACCCTCGGCGTTTAAAAGAAGCGTGATGGTAAGAACATGAGCGTCCTCGCCCAGCTTTCTGCGAATAAGCTCCGTTCCCGCAAGCATATTTGACCACTGGTCGTCACCGCCGAACTGCATGTTACAGCCGTAGCGTTTAAACAACTCATAAAAATCGTAACTTTGCAGAATCATGTAGTTAAACTCAAGAAAAGAAAGCCCTTTTTCCATTCTTGATTTATAACATTCTGCCGATAACATTCTGTTTACCGAAAAGTGACTGCCGTACTCACGCAGAAAGTCGATATAATTGATATCTCTGAGCCAATCGGCATTATTTACCGCAAGTGCTTTATCATCTGAAAAATCGATAAATTTTTCGGCTTGCTTTTTAAGGCAGTCGCAGTAATTGTTGATTTTTTCGACTGTCATAAGTTCTCTCAGGTCTGATTTGCCCGAAGGGTCACCTATCATTCCCGTTCCGCCTCCGAAAAGCACAATAGGCTTATTCCCCGCCATTTGAAGACGTTTCATAAATGAAAGCACCATAAAATGCCCGACATGCATTGAGTCGGCGGTCGGGTCAATGCCTATATAAAACACAGCTTTACCTGTATTAATCATTTCGCTGATTTCAGCTTCATTTGTGACCTGTGCAATAAGCCCTCTGGCTTTAAGTTCTTCGTAAAGTGTCATTTAAATTTCCTCCGTGTTTCCTCTGTGCAGATTAATCCAAAAGAGTTTACTATAATAGTTGTTTAAATGCAATGCTTTGTGCTATTATAAATTCGTCCGTGGTTATTTTTTATTTTGGAGCGAAGTTTGATGCAAG
>Ga0123356_10006230_pt1 | contig 12054 bp, 8 predicted proteins | sample TergutEmb28metaG_2_FD_92546 | JGI IMG/M metagenome (GOLD analysis project Ga0123356, IMG submission 92546) | Embiratermes neotenicus P3 segment gut microbial communities from Petit-Saut dam, French Guiana - Emb289 P3 | ecosystem: Host-associated > Arthropoda: Insects > Digestive system > Gut ... | reverse complement strand
CCGCATAGGTGTCGGCGGGCGCCGCGGCGTCCGTGGCCGGCATGACCAGCCACTTGGCCCAGGCCAGCTCTGATCCGTAAGGCTCTCCGCCGTCGAACAGGCCATGGCCGTCCCTGTCTGACGGACCGCGGTACTCGTCGCGGACCATTTGGATCTGCGCGTCGGTCAGACACTCGGGCCGGTCGGTTCCTTGGGCGCACCGCATGCTTGCTGGATCAAAAGTGCAAGCGCGCGGATCCCTGATCACGCCGTTCCTGTCGGCGCAGGCGGCCATGACCGCCGCATGCAGCGCGGGGAGCTTCTCAGCGGTCAAAATCTGCTTGCCTTGATTGTCCTGGTTGGCCGCAGCGACCCAGGGCGCGACCAGGCCGACGAGGGGCGCCCAGTTGTTGGCGGGAGCGCCGGCGATGATTCCATCGAAATCCGCCGGATAACGCTGCGCGAGGACCAGAGCCTCATGCCCCCCGTCGGAGACGCCGCTGAAGTAGGCATAAGCCGCTTTGCGTCCATAGAAGGCGCGGATCACAGCCTTCATGGCGCGCGCGAGCTGATGCTCGGAACTGTAGCCGAACACCGCCCGTAAGCGGAGGTCGTCCCGCGCCCAAAGCCCGTCGGCGTTGCTCGGCGCCTCATGGCCCTGATCGTCCGCTGCGACCGCCATTTCGCCGTTCTGAAGCGGCGCATAGGGCGCCTGGTAGCCGCTGGTCCGCGACGGATCGTTGAGGCTCACATCGGCCTTGCCGCAAAGCCCTCCGCAGCCCTGCTGCAAATAGTCGCCCCGCCAGCTTTCTGTGGGCAACAGCGCCTCGAACTGCGTCACCGGGCTGATATAGCCTTTGACGTCGCAGAAGGGATGACCGTTCCGCGCAACGGTCGCGGCCGCCGTGATGCGCGCGTCCAAGGCGGTGAAATCGGAATTCGCGAGCGCGTCGCACGAAATGACCGGAAGGATGGCGCCCGACTCGGCCGCCGACGCTCCCGGCCTCATCGCCATTGGTCCGGCGAGAGCGATTGCGGCGAGCGCCGACAACCCGGAAATCCGCGCCAACAGCATTGGTTCCTCCCTTGGAGGCGCCGTTGGCCCACCCGCGCAAGCCGACATTGACGCCCGCCTCAAGCGTATGGAGCCGCTTGCGCGCAGGCCAGCGCGGCATGGTTCAATAATTTGTGATTGAGTGATGGGTTAGGTCTTGAACTCCATCCGGTGATTGCAAGACGCGCATGTTCTTCGGGTTGAGGCGCTGCGACGGCTACCGACGGCCAACCGCGATCTTTGCGCCTCCGATTGACGAAGCCCGAGTTGTTCGCGGCGACGACGGCATGGATCATGTCGAATACAAACGTCCCGTCGTCAGCGTGTTCTCCGAGCCGGCGACACTGTCGAGCGTTTCTCTTCTCGATCCCGCCGGCAAAGAACTTACGCGGATCGAAGGCGGCGCCCTTGAAGCGGCGACCCAGCCCGCGCCAGTGATTTTGGCTTAGGTTTCGGAATGCGCAAGATTGCTGTCGCAGGGTTGCGCCACAAGCGGGACGGCTCGGAGTTCTGACACAGCCTGGACCCGGAGCGGACTTTCGAGTTGATCCTGCGAACGGTCGTTGGCCAGCTCAATTCGCTTTCTCCTCGGCCCGGGCAGGCCGGAGTTCGGCATGCGGCGAAACGTCCCACGATTTTGCGCCGGCGCGTTTGCGATTACCTCTAACTTGATGGCGCCCTCGCTGCGGCAGCCGCACCCCTTACATCCGAAGGCCGCAAATTGAAGTGAGTGCGAAAAAGATTGCTGAAATGGGACGAACTGCTGAATCCCATGGAATAGGCGATTTCCGTGATCGATTGGTGCGCGTGCTGCGGCGCGATCAACAGATCGTGGCATCTTTGCAATCGCCGGAGCCGCAACCATTCCGAAGCGGACATACCACCCACGAGCCGGAAGAGATGATGGAGATAGCGCAGCGATATTCCATTGTTCCGCGCAATCTGGGTCAGCGATAGATTCGGATCCCCGAGATTTTCTTCAATATACGATTTGACCGAGCGCAGACGCGCACGTTGGACGCTCTGATCGTCCGTTGATTGGCGATCAGGTTCGGAATTCAGGGCTAAGGCGATGAGGTCCATGAACTGCTCGCCAAGCTTCGATCTCGAGGCCTCGTTGAGGGCGCCGCTCTCGGCGGCGAGGGTCGCGCAAAATTCCGCAGCGATGCGGCCAAGCCCGCGAGTGAGATCGAAATTCTTGAGCTGCGGCGGACGGCCGGAGTCGAACCGGCGATCAAAGGCCGCGCGCGGAAGCTCTATCCAGAATTGACGCGACTTGGCGTTGGAGTGCAGCTCATAGGGTTCGTTGGCGTAGTATAAAGATCCTCTTCCTGGCCGCAGGACGAATGAGGCTCCGGATTGGCGGATGTCGACCGCGCCAATGTGCTCAATCCCCAAGTAGTAACAATCCTTTCCGAACCGACCGATGTGGTGGTTTCCCCGGCGTATGATTTGCGGGGAAAGCACCGCGTCGGTGATGGTGACGTCGCCTAGCCTCGCCTCCCGGACGAGCCCCATATACTCGACGTCCAGGTCTGTCTGGCAGTCGACCTGCAGATAGATTTCACAGATGGCGTCGCGCCAAGCCTGACGGCGCTTGCTGGCAGGCAATGTCCTGCTGTCGAAGACGACCTCCATGCGTTCCTCCCCCGCTCCGACCCGGCCTTAAGGCCATTGACGACGGCCGCTCGCCAGACGAGGCAAAAGGTGGAGATCGGCGCGGCCACGGGTTCTAAACTTTGTTCAAGGATAGCGTTCCACGCCTTCGAAAGGCAAGACCGCCCTTGAGCCTTAGGGTGAGGCTCGCGAGGCGCGCCACGGCTATTGCCCAAATTTCCCATGGTTTTTGCGCTGGGGTGCAAAAACCGTGCGCTGCCGCGCAAGCGAAAGCGAAAACGGCTTGGAATAGTCGGGTGGAAACGTACGTCGCGCAAGCGCTCCAAGGCGGAAGCGACAATCGGGTGGAACGATGCTCGGACTGGTAAGGAGCGCGCTGGTCAGTCAGGAGAGGATCGTCCTCCTGACAGCCGCCGCTCTGTTCTGTCTCTTTTCTGTCTTTCTCAAGGGTTTTCTGAGCGCCGGCAATATGGTGACCCTGGTGCGCGGCGTCGCGACTTTGGGAATCCTCGGCGTCGGGATGGCGATCGTCGTCATCGGAGGCGGGGTCGACCTTGCGATTGTGACAACCTACGCGATGTCCGCCGCCTGGACTCTCCACCTCGCTTCCCTAGGCGTTGAGATCGCGCCAGCGCTGCTGCTTGGATTTCTGCTGGCGGTGGTCATCGGCGTCATTAACGGCGTTCTGATCGCTTACGTGGAGATCCCGGCTCTCTTCGCCACTCTGGGAATGGCGGCTCTGGTCTATGGCTTTGTTCGCTGGGCGTTGGTTCCGCTCTATGTGGTCTACTTGCCGCCGAGCGCCAATGTCGTCGCCTGGATCGGCGGGGGTTTCCTTTGGGGGGCGCCGACTCCGATCCTGTTCTTCGCCCTGATCGCTTGCCTCGGTTTTGTGTTTTTGCGTTTCACCAAACAGGGACGGTTCGTTTACGCGATCGGCGACAACTTCGCCGCGGCGCGCGTTTCCGGCGCGCCGGTGCGTTCAGTTATCCTCCTGCAATATACGATCGCCGCGTCAATCGCTTACGTCGCCGGCATGATCACCGCGACGGCGGTGTCGAGCATGAACACCGCGGTTGCGATTTCACCCATGATCTACGACGTCATCCTCGTGGTGGTTTTTGGCGGCATCAGCCTTTCGGGTGGTCGCGGCGGCATCCGCAACGTGCTCGTCGGCACGCTGCTAATCGGCATTCTCCTGAACGGCATGACGATCATGAACATCGAATACACGCTTCAGAACGTGATCCGGAGCGTGATCCTTCTTGCGGCCATCGTGCTCGACAGTCTGATCAACCCTCGGGACGAGCAGACTGATCAACAGGGGGACATTTAGGACGCCAAGATGGGAGTAAAACACATGCGACAAATCGCGGTCGCGCTAGCGCTGTCGACGCTTACCTCTTTGTCCTATTTATCGCCTGCTCGCGCAGTCGATTGCGATGGGCTGAAATCTGCGAAAATCTCCGACACGACGATCATCAGCGCGGCGGCGGTTCCGGCCGGCGACCTCACGACAGCTGACAAGGTGACGCGCAAGAACATGCCGGCGTTTTGCCGCGTTGTCGCCTCGGTGAAAGACGCGCCCGACTCCGATATTCGCCTTGAACTATGGATGCCGAACGAAGGGTGGAAGGGCGTCTTCCACGTCAATGGCAACGGCGGCTACGCAGGCGTTCTCGCCTACAATTACGGGGCGATGGAAGCCGCGATCAAGCGCGGCTACGCCTCCGCGGAGACGGACCTCGGGATGGCGCCGGCGACCCCGCTCGACGGCGACGCCCTCATCGGGCATCCGGACAAGTGGAGAGACTGGGGAATGCTGGGAACCCATGAGGCTGCGGTCGCCGGCAAGCAGATCGCGAGGGCATTCTATGGCGCGGACGCCAAGCGCTCATATTACACTGGCTGCTCAACAGGCGGTCAGCAGGGAATCATTGAAGCGGAATATTTCCCTGAGGATTTCGACGGCATTCTCGCCGGCGCGCCCGTCGTCAGCAGGACGTGGGGGCATGCGGTCGCCGTGACGAGTTATCAGGCGGCGAACCTTAAGCCCGGACACAAGCTCTCCGACGACAATCTCGCCTTGCTTACAAAGTCGGCGGTAGCCGCCTGCAGCGCCAAGGGCAATGGACTCAAGTCCGATCCGTTCATCGCAGACCCGGTGGCCTGCGACTTTGACCCGGCTCAACTGACTTGCAAAGGCGCCGACGACGGCGATTGCCTGACCCCGGAAGAGGTGGAGACCGCAAAGGCGATCTATCTCGGTCCCGCCGACAAGAACGGCAAGCCCCTCTTCTATGGCGAGTTGCCGGGCAGCGAGTCGGGGGTCTTCAATTGGGGCTTCATCGAGGCGCCCGCCAACGCCCCGGGCGAGCCTGGATTTGATGGTCTCTTCAAGTGGGTGTTTGGCCCCAACTGGGACTGGCGCACCTTCGACGTCGAACGGGACATGGCGAAGGTCGACGCCGCCCTCGGGTCGGCGCTCAATGGCGCGGTGACAGGCGACGTCGCCAAGTTCCGCGACCGCGGCGGGAAACTGATCTTCTTCCAGGGTTTGGCGGATCCAATCGTTCCGGTGGAGCAGACCGTCGACTTCTACAAGGGCCTCATACGCAAGTTTGGCGGCGAAGAGAAGACGAAAGAGTTTGCTCGGCTCTTCATGGCTCCCGGCATGGGCCATTGCGGCTTCGGCACAGGCCCGAACCGGTTCGACTCTGCGGCTTTCGGCGGATTGCAGCCGCCAGCCTTGGACCCCGAGCACGATATTTTCACCGCGCTCTCACATTGGGTCGAGGACGGCGTCGCGCCGGCCCAGGTCGTCGCGACGAAGTTCGTCGACGGGGACGCGTCGAAGGGAATTGCGATGCAGCGGCCGCTCTGCCCGTATCCGCAGCGCGCTTGGTATAAGGGTGACGGGGACGCCAACTCCGCCGCCAATTTCGTTTGCGCCGTCGACAAGAAGTGAGCTGCGGCAATCAGGAGGCTGACGCACGTCATGGCGATCGTGCTCGACAACATCGTCAATTCGCGGGACGCAGAGACCGCGCAACCAGGCGACATCTAGAACGCCGTCAACTGAAAAAGGGAGTATGAAACATGCGTATCAGACAACTAGCGGCGGCCTTCGGCTTTGCCCTCTCGCTCACGAGTCTCGCCGCCTATGCGCTCGCCGAAGGAATCGACGATCCTCGGCGCGCCGACTATTTCAAGGATCTCTCGGGAAAGACGATCGCCTTCGTACCGGTCACGATGGGCATCGACCTCACCGAAGGTTGGGCGTCCGTCATGAAGCAACAGGCCGATCGCCTGGGAATGAAGTTCGAAGTTCGCGATCCGCATTTCAGCGCCGACGCCGGCGCACAGGCGATCACATCGCTCATCGCCGAGAAACCTGACGTCATCGTCGTGCACAATCCCGACATCCAGTCCTACGCGAAGCTGCTCAAGCGCGCCGAGGAAGCGGGCATCCACGTCATCCAGATCAATATGAGGTCGAACTACAATTCGGATGTCTACGTCGGCGCGGATTGGATCGGCATTGGCGAAGCGGAGGCGAAGGGCGTTATCGACAAGTGCGGCGCCGGCACGAGCGGCAAGGTCGCCGTTTTGCAGGGTCAGCCGACTTCAGGGTCGGACAGCGGGATGATGAAGGGGGTGGAGAACGCCTTGTCCAAGCATCCAGAGATCAAGACGGTCGCAAATGTCGCGGGCGAATGGGATGCGACCAAGGCGCACGCCGTCATCTCCACCGTCATCCAGCAGAATCCGGATCTCTGCGGGATCATCGGCTTCTGGGACGTGATGGACCTTGGCGCCGCGGCCGCGATCAAGGAGTCGGGCAAGCCGATCGTCCTGGTGACTTCGGGCGGCGGCGAGCAAATGGCTTGCGACAACGTCGAGAAAGGCGTGTTCGACAAGGAGATCGCCTATCAGGTCATGGACCAGGGCCGCGACCTCAACGACATGATCTCCACCGTTCTGGAAACCGGATTGCCGGCCGGCAAGCTCAAGGCGGTCATCTATAGCCCGCAACTCGTCATCTCCAAGGAGACGCTTCATCCCGGCCTGTGCTGGAGCGCGAGCGCGCTCAAGAAATAGGGCAAATGCTCGAACTGGAATCAAGAAATTGCGCTGAGCCGTCGAACCGGCTCAGCGCTTTTTCGTTGAGTTGGAACCGCGTCATGACGATCGGCGACTGGGCCACAAGACTGCGCTATCGCTATGTGCCCGATCATGTCGTCGGCGAGGTGCTCGGCAGGAGGTGGATGGACAATGTCATCCCCATCGTCCTGCTCCTCGCGCTCACGATTTTTCTTGTCGAATTGATTCCCAATTTCACCACGCTTGGAAATCTCTCCGACACGTCGCGTCAGATCGGCGAATTTGGTTTGATCGTCATCGGCATGACGATCGTCATGCTGGGCGGCGGGATCGATCTGAGCGTCGGCTCTAACTTCGCGCTCGCCAACGTCACAGCTCTGGCGCTCATCAATGTCGGACATTGGCCGGTGGCGGCGGCGGTTGCCGCGACGACCGCCGTCGGCGCCTTCGTGGGCCTCGTCAACGGCCTGCTTATCGGCTTCCTCAGGCTTCGAGCGTTTCTGACGACGCTCGTCATGTTGACCCTCATTCGGTCGATCGTCGAGTTTCTGCTTCAGATCTATTCGGTGAGGATCGCCTCGAGCGACGTGGAATCCGATGCCTGGGACTTTGTCGGCTCGGGCTCGGTCTTGGGCGTCCCATTCAGCGTCCTCGTCCTCGCCGCGGTCGCCGTCGCCGCGCAAATCGTTCTGACCCGGCTACGCATCGGCTGGCGAATCACCGCAGTCGGCGGGTCGCGTCGCGCGGCCTACAATGCGGGGATCCCCGTGCGGGCGATCGTCTGCCTGACTTATGTCGTTTCAGGATCCCTGACGAGCCTCGCGGGCACGCTGTACGCCGCGCGGCTTTCCGGCGCCGGGCCCGACACCGGGCTCGGCCTTGAACTCGCCGTCGTGACCGCCGCGATCCTTGGCGGCAATAGCGTCGGCGGCGGGCGCGGCTCGGTCGGCAAGGCGCTCATGGGCGCGATTATCGTTTCGCTCTTGACGAATGGCCTCGTTCGCCTTGGACTTGAAAACGGCGCCTCCTCGTTGGCGATTGGCCTTGTGCTCATAATCGCCATCGCCATCGACGTCAGATGGAGCAGATGGCGCCATCGCCTGCGGGCGAAAGTCTATGTATCGCCCGCTCATCTCGCTCTGCCGGCTGCGCCTGATTTCGCCTCCAGCTCCTCTTCGCCCTATGCGATCAATGACCGGCTCAACGAGGTGGAGATCATCGGCCTCGGCGAGGTTGACGGTCCCGAGGATGTCATTCTCGACGAAGACAACCATCTCTATTGCGGCGTTCGGCACGGGGAGATCATTCGCTTTCTCGCGCCGGATTACACCAAGCGGGAAGTCTACGCCCATGTCGGCGGGCGTCCGCTTGGTCTTGCCTTCGACCGGGAGGGCGGCCTCAATGTCTGCATCGCCGGCATGGGTCTCTACCGGGTCGACAGAGACCGCGACGTCAAGAAGCTGACGGCGGAGACGAATCGCTCGCCCTTTTCGATCATTGACGATTCCCGCATGCGCCTCGCCGACGATCTCGATATCGGGCCCGACGGCAAGATCTATTTCAGCGAAGCGACGATCCGATACGGCTACGAGGAATGGGTCGTTGACGCCTTGGAGGGGCGCGGCAACGGCCGGATGATCCGCTACGACCCCGCCACCGGAACGACGCGGACGATTCTGCGCAATCTTCTATTCGCCAATGGCGTCTGCCTCGCCCACGATAATCGATCTTTTCTTTTTGCGGAAACCTGGGGCTGTCGCGTGAGCCGATACTGGCTCCAGGGCCCCAAGGCCGGAACGATCGAAAGAGTCATCTCCGATCTTCCCGGCTATCCCGACAACATCAACCGTGGATCGAATGGCTCCTACTGGGTCGCGCTGGCGGGAACGCGGACGCCGAGTTACGATCTTTCGATGACGATGCCCGGTTTCCGGCGTCGCATGGCGCGCTGGGTCGCGGCGGACGAATGGCTTTTCCCGAACGTCAATGTCGGGTGCGTCGTTCATTTCGGCGCTGACGGCCGGGTTCTCGAAACGCTTTGGGATCGCGAGGGCGAAAACCATCCCACGATCACTTCGATGCGCGAACATCGCGGACATCTTTTTCTCGGCGGCGTCACGAACAACCGGATCGGGCGGATCAAGCTTCCCGACGCCGACCCCAACTGGACGAGCCTCGGCTCCTACTGGGGAGCGCAAGGGTGAAGCCGATCGCAAAAGCTTTGGACCGGTGGTTCGGCCGGGGTGAAGCCTCGATCACGACGCCGCCGATGGACGGCGCGTTCCGGCCCAATGATCTCCTCGACGCCGCCGCAGTCGCCCTCGAAGCGCCGAAGCCCGACGCGCTGGCCGTCACTACGCAAGGTCTGTTGGTTTCGCTCGGGCAGTCGCTCAGGCGCGTTGACAAGCGCGAAAATAAGACTGTCGCGAGCTTCGACGCTGAGATCAGCGCATTGACCGGATTGCCGGACGGCGGCGCTGCCGCGGGCCTTGTCGACGGCCGGATCGTCTTCATCGGCGGAGGGAACGACGGCAAGACGATTGCCGGCAAAGGATGCATGACTGCGCTCGCGCCGGCGCGGGACGGCGCGCTCATCCTCGCAAGCGGCTCTGCGGCCCATGGGCCGGCCGATTGGAAACGCGACCTTATGGAGAAGAGCAACTCGGGCTCGGTCTGGCGGATCGACCTCGCCACCGGGGAGCAGACCCAAATCGCCGGCGGTCTCGCCTATCCCTACGGCCTCATCGACGAAAGGGATTCTGTCGTCGTTTCCGAAAGCTGGCGCAGCGCGCTCACTCGAATTCGCCCCGGCGCCTCCGAGCGCGCCGCGCCGGTGCTCGAGGGCCTTCCGGCCTATCCCGCCCGACTGTCGCGCGGAGCCGACGGAGCGATCTGGCTCGCCCTGTTTGCGCCGCGCAGTCAGCTCGTCGAATTCGTCCTGAGCGAAGACCGCTACCGTCGGCGCATGCTCGACGAAATCGACCCGGATTATTGGTTAGCGCCGAACCTTCGCGCCGGCCAATCGCCACTCGAGCCGACGCAGCAAGGCAGCGTCCGGCAGCTCGGCGTGTTGAAGCCTTGGTCTCCGAGCCGGTCTTACGGGCTCGTGGCGCGTCTCGACGCCGCCTATCGTCCAGTCGCCAGCCTCCACAGCCGGGCGAATGGGCGCCGGCATGGCGTCACGTCCTGCCTCGTGTTCGAGGGGCGCGTCTATTTCGCCGCCAAGGGCGACGGCGTCGTCGCTTCATTCACTGATACGGGAGCGACGCCATGACTCTCTCATCCCAAACCGAGCGGCCTGTCCTGGAGATGAGAGGCGTCGGCAAGCACTATCGCGGCGTCGCCGCGCTGAAGGACATAGATTTCGATCTGCGGTGCGGCGAAGTGCATGCGATTCTCGGCGAGAACGGGGCCGGCAAGTCGACGCTGGTCAAGATCCTAGCCGGCGCGGTGACGCCGACCCAGGGCGAGATCCGCATCGACGGCCAACGAATCCAGATCGCCAGCCCTTCGCTGGCGCGACGCCACGGCATTGCGATGGTCTATCAAGAGACCAGCCTCGTCCCGAGCATGACGGTGGCGCAGAACCTCTATCTTGGCGACGAAAAATTCTTCAACCGCCTGCGTGGAACCTATATCGACGCGCAGCAATTCCTTCAGTCGCTGAACTTTCCTGTCGATCCAACCGCTACGGTCCAGTCGCTCGGCACCGCCAAGCGGCAGATGGTCGAGATTGCGCGCGCGGTGCGTCTCAAAGCGAAGGTTATCATTTTCGATGAGCCGACCGCGACCCTGACGCCAGAGGAGAAGCATCATCTTTTCGCGCTGATCGACCGGCTGCGGAAGGAGCGGGTCTCGATCATCTTCATCAGTCACGCGTTGGAGGAAGCGCTCGAAATCTCCGACCGGATCACGATTTTGCGTGACGGCGCGCATGTTGTCACCGACGACGCCAAGCACTTCACCCGCGAAACCATCATCCGCCAGATGGTCGGACGGTCGCTCTCCAACGAGCTCTATGGCCCGGCCGGCGGGCGCGCCCAGCGGCGACCGCCTGGGGCAAAGGTCCTCAGCGTGCAAAACCTCTCGATGCAAAACCAGGTGCGTAACACATCATTCTCGATTTTCGCTGGGCAGGTCACGGGCGTCTTTGGCCTGGTCGGCTCGGGGCGCACAGAAACGGCGAGAATCATCGCGGGCGTCGTCAAGCGCGACGCCTTTCACGGCGGCGACGTCCGGCTGGGCGACCGATCGGTGCGTTACCGGACCCCTCGCGCCGCGGTCGGCGACGGCGTCGTCTATGTCACCGAGGATCGAAAAGGCGACGGGTTGTTCGAGACCATGTCCGTCGCAGACAATATCTATGTCGGACAAATCGCAGGCAGCGAGTCGCATGGGGTCCTCACGAGCCGAAGCGAAAAGCTGGCGCTCGCGGCCCGGTGGACCGAGAAGCTCAACATCCGCACGCTGGGCGGCGACCCGCATGTCATCGAACTTTCGGGCGGCAATCAGCAAAAAGTCGTGATTGCGAAGTCCCTTGTTCAGAATCCCAAGTTGATCATTTTCGATGAGCCGACGCGCGGCGTGGACGTCGGCGCCATAGCCGAAATCCATCATTTGATCGGCGCGCTCGCGGACGACGGCCTCGCCGTTGTGGTTATTTCGTCCTACCTCCCGGAGATCCTGAGCTTGTCCGACCGCATTCTCGTTTCAAGGCAGGGCCGAATTGTCGAAGAGCTTTCCCCGGGCGAGGCAACCTCCGAGACGGTAATGTTCGCGGCCGTATATTAAGACCCGAACGGTCAGGCAGGTGAGAACCCGCTCCCACAGTGAAATGCCCTGAGCGGTTTTGTGACGTCAACGGTGGCCGCGCCTTTGTGGCCAGGGTCGGCGAGTGCTTCGAGCCTCGCGCCGAAGCCGGGCGGACTGCCGAGGTTTTCGGACGCACAGCTGGAACCGAGATCGCCGTTTCCTTGTCTTCCGCACCGGGGCGCGACGCCGCTCGCCGCTCTTTGGGCCGCTGGCGGTCCACGCTTTCGCCTCTGCTTAATCTGCTCGGCTTAATCTTAATGCACCCGCTGATCACTCTCCTCTTTTGAGGCGAACTTGCGGAGCTTGAGGACGTGACGACCATCCCCTTCCGATCGGAAGCTTTTGCTCGCCGCGTGCGCATGCTTCGAACCGCGCTCGATCCCTCGATCTCCAGCCATCTCGAAGACCCAAGCGTCATCGAGGTGATGCTCGGTCCGTCAAGCGCCGTCGATGGCCCAGCGATTGGGCGGGGCGCGCTGCGCGACGAT
>Ga0123356_10006229_pt1 | contig 12055 bp, 14 predicted proteins | sample TergutEmb28metaG_2_FD_92546 | JGI IMG/M metagenome (GOLD analysis project Ga0123356, IMG submission 92546) | Embiratermes neotenicus P3 segment gut microbial communities from Petit-Saut dam, French Guiana - Emb289 P3 | ecosystem: Host-associated > Arthropoda: Insects > Digestive system > Gut ... | reverse complement strand
GTGGCATGAGCAAATTTCGAGATCCCATCTACGCTGATTCGATCTTGGATCGACGGGGTCACAACGCCTGTCGCATCAAGCCGCGTGGTGCCGCGATGCACTAGCACCGGGTGCAGTTATCCACAGGCTCAAATAGAAACATAAACAATGATTTAACCGAAGTTGTCCCCGATATTAAGATGGTCGACAAACACACACCACAACAGCAACCACGAAGCTCTAGAATAAGCAATGGTGTCTGCCTCCGGCAAATAGACCAAGCTAGTCTCTCCCGGTCAGCCGGACCCAACTCAGTCGCGTGGCAGTCAGCCGTCGGAAACTCCGCCGATTACCAGCGTGATCCGTCGCCGCTTTGCAACGTGTCGGGGTGCCGCTTTGCAAGCGTGAGCGCGTGCCGGTTTGCAGCGCGATCCCACGCCGAATTCAGCGTGAGGGACGCCCAAGCGCCCCGTCATCCTTTTGGTGGAGAGGGGTTTTACCGCCTCCTCTCAGAAATGTGTTGACGCGCTGGGCGATCTGTCTCAATTGTTGGTCGCGCCTGACGGGACGTGAGCGACCGGTCGCTGCAGCGGGGACGACCGACCTCGTCAGTGGGGGGACAGCAAAGGACCGACCCATGGCTCAAGACGACAGCATCGCCACACATCGCTCCTCGACAGAAATGATAACCGAAACGACGCTTGACACGTCAAGCGACCTTGCACCCGTCTCGTCATATGGAATGTCGGGCGATGTGGCGGAAGCCGAGGTGATCAGGATTGCACTGATCGATAGCATCCAATTCAGCCAGGATTGCCTGATCAGGGCCTTCAACGCCACCCATCCGGACATGCTGATAACGCCCTTCGACAGTGTCACGGCATGCCTTCAGACCAACCGGAGCGATCTTGACGCGGTCCTTTTTTGCACCCACGACGATGGATTGTCCGAGCACCAGACACTGCAATACGTCGCGGCACTAAATCAGAAATTCGCTTTAACGCCGGTCGTGGTTCTGTCAGACTCTCAGGCCGCCCTGCAGCCGCAGAGCATCCGTAACGCGCTAAAAAGCGGCGCGCGGGGGTTCATTCCGACACTCAATACTCGCGTCCCGACTGTGCTCGCCGCACTCCGCTTCATCAAGGATGGCGGCACATTCGTGCCCCTGGACGTACTGCTGCCATCAGACACGACAGAAGCAACCGAAAGGACCGAGTCGGTCCCGATCGATGTACTCACGCCTCGCCAGAAAGCCGTATTCTCGCACTTGAAACAAGGCAAAGCGAACAAGATCATCGCCTATGAACTCGGTATGTCCGAAAGCACTGTGAAGGTCCATATCCGAAACATCATGCGGAAACTGGGCGCCACGAACCGGACTCAGGCTGTCTATAAGTCCCAGCAACTCACCGCCTCCTACTAGGATGCGGCTGTCTGTGGCCAATGATGTGTATTACGGCTCGGCGACGGTCGAAAGCCTCGATGGGGCCCGATAGTCGGCGCCCGCTCATCTCATCGGCTCGGCGCTGACGGACACCGCTCTCGGTCAAAAGAGCATCGCCAACTGCGCGCCGCCCGGCACGCGCCGGAATTCCCTTAGCCAACTGCTACCTCAATTCCATCACTCCGTATTAACGGCTGCCGCGACAGAGATCGCTCTCTGGACCATAGAGCGCACGCTTGGTGCGGATACGCCGCTCCAGCGTCTGCCGACCGCCGCGATCAAGCTCGCGATGAGCGGCGCAGCATGTCCTCGAACACCGCAATTGGGCGGCAATCGTCAAACCAACGACACATCCCGCCAACGCACCCTGCCGCTGAACCCTGGCCTGCACGGATAAGATACTGGCCAGGGCGCGTGCAGAGCACTCGAACGATCTGCGTTCGGGCGCTCGAACGGAATGGATCGAGGTGCGTGTTCGACAGGAGCGACCCCGGCGATGGCCAGCGGATGAAAAGCTCGAGATCGTCCAGGTGACGCTGATTCCGGGCGGGGTTATCGCCAATCCGTCGCGACGGTATGGGATCGGCACGGGGCTGCCGTGCACTTGGTGGAAGGCCATGCTGGCGCCGACGGCTGAGAGCTTCGTCGCCGTTGAGGCGTCGCCTTAGCCGGAAGTCCTTCCGTCGCTGCCGGACCGAGCCGCGGCAACGCCTGGCATGCTGACGACGCAACTGAGGCCATCGACAGGACGGATCGAGGTGGAATTCTCGAATGGGGTGCGCATTCGGGTCGACGGCGGAGTTGAGCGGGCCGAGCTGCGTGGCGCGCTTGCTGCCCTTGAGCGGCGCCGATGCTGCCTGCCGGTAGCGTTCGGATCCATTGTGCGGACAGTCGGTGCCGATGCCCCGGCGGCGCGCCGCTGCGGCCGGCGACACCCCTGGTTCCAGGCTCTTTCCTACAATCTCGCGCGTCTGCCGGTCGATGCGTGACATTATCGAGGCCATTTTGCGGACGCCATTCTCACCGTCCCAAATCAGTATGCCGACAGCCAACAAGGCCGCAACAGCCTTTGATCCTGCCCCTGAATTTGCGATACACCAAGACGCCAGTGGCAATGCCAATCCCCAGCGACGCGAGTGGCACCCACAATGCTAGCGCCACAAGCCACCAATCGCCGCAGTGTCGGGAAACCTCGGCACGGACGATTTGCCCAAAGCTCTGCTACGCTTCATCCCCGCCGCCGCCGCGTAGAACGGTCCTACTGAAAAGCAAGACATGTTTAACGATTTTGAACGCGCCACCGACATTCAGTTTGTGCCAGATATTTGCGTCGTCGGGGCAGGGATTGCTGGATTGACGCTCGTCTCGGCTTTGCGGCAGAGCGGATTGAAGGTTCTCATGCTCGAGGGTGGCGGTCTGCTACACGAGCGACGCAGTCAATCGCTTTTTGAGTCAGAGATGGACTTTGCCGGTGAAGTGAACATCGGCGTCGGCAATGGTCGGTTTCGCGTTTTCGGCGGATCTGGAACGCGCTGGGACGGTGTTTTGATTCCGCTGGCGACGCACGAGCTGTCGGCTAGGCCAACGATCAACGGCATTGGCTGGCCCATAAATAACGCCGTGCTCGCACCCTATTTCGACCGGCTCGATTCGATGCTGGGACTCAAAGGATCGCGCTTCGACGCAAGCTGTTATCAGGTTGCCGGGCGAAGCACGCCGACGCTCGTGACCGATGACGATACCTTGTCCGTGCGCGTGTCAAAAATGTTGCCCTGGCACAAGCGCGATATCGGTCGCTTTCTCGGCCCGAGCCTGAACAATGATCCTGATGTCGTAGTGCTCTATCATGCGAACGCGGTCGAGTTGGTCCGCGGTGAGCGTCGTGACGTCGTAACGGGTGTCCGCGTGCGGTCCTATACTGGCCGGGAGCAGATCTTTACGGCCCGACATTTCATCATTGCCGCCGGGTCGATCGAAAGCGTTCGTCTCCTGCTTGTGTCCCATTCGTTGCATCCTGATGGGATGGGCGGCCGATGGAAGCTTCTGGGGTGTGGCTTCAATGATCACGTCGTCCTGCGCGCGGGCATCGTCACGACCGACTCGGGTTCAAGATTACGGCAGATAGCCCGTGGGTTTTATATTGGCGACGTTATGCACACGCCGAGGTTCCAGCTGTCACAACAGGCGCAGGCAGAAGAGGAATGCTTATCCGGGTATGCGAACGTCTATTTCGAGGCCGCGCCGGAGTCGGCGTTCACCAAAATGCGTACTGTCTTCGATGATTACCAAGCGCGTGGGGTGCGGGCGCTCAGGCGCCCTCCCTATTGGACACTGTTGCGTGGAACGCCGGATCTGATTTCCGGCTTTCTTGCGCGGGGCGTCCTCGGCCTTCAACCAGTTTCCAGCCGTTCGACTCCGACTATCTACCTTGTTGCCGAGCAGCCTTCGCGAGACGATGCGCGTATCCGGGTTGCCGAGGGCTACGATGCAGTTGGGATGCCCCGGCTCGCCCTTGCGTGGCAGATCGGTGATGCGGAGCTTCGGACATTGACTGTCGTTGGTCGTCGATTGGAGGCGCTCTTGCGGCGAAACCGGATCGGGGCGGTAACTTGGTTCGACGAAGCCTTCGACCCAAAAGAGGGGGCCCGACCTGATCGAGTGGTCGACCAATATCACCATGCGGGCGTCGCAAGGATGAGTGCATCGGCAAGCGACGGCGTCGTGGACGCCGATTGCCGTGTCCACGGCATGCAAAACCTTTATCTCGCAAGTGCCGCCGTGTTCCCGAGCGGGGGATGCTCAAACCCAACCTTCACCATCATGGCCTTGGCACTGCGCTTGGCCGAGCATCTGCAGCGGATCATGTCCAACATCGAGTCAGTGGATCGCGTAACAGATCCTCTTTAGTTGGTTCAGACCATCTAATAGCAGCGGACTCAGTCTGGAAGGGCGTAGATCGCTGCGTGGCCGCATAGAAAGCCCGAGATTCCTGAATTAGGTGGAGCATTCGATGCCTGACGAATCTTGTCATCATCGGCGAGATCGCAAGCACTGAGCGATCGTCGCATGTGGGATGGATTGACTTGGTACGAGTCATCAACAGCGCCACTTTGCGCAAGGTCTGAGGATCAAGAGAATGGGACAACGGGATGCTCATGCGGACGCACGATGCGCATTTTTTTCGGATGCGCACAGCTGATGCCGAGATGGCCGGCCGTGAGAGCGTTTTCGGTGGCGCCTGCCGCGGCAGATCTATGCTCGTCACTTACCATGGACAACGCGCGACACACTCGTACCATGCTGCACGACGTGGTGCCGCCGCTGAACCGACCCGCACCCTCGCCATCGCCTCAGAAAATATGTGGGCCACCTTCGCGCTTATGACGCGACGAATATCACTAGCCTGGCGGGAGAAGCAATGTTACCTCAGCATCACTCCCTCCTAGGCACCAACCAATCGAGTAGCCAAGGTTACCGACAACATTCAGGGTCCCGACACACTATCGTCGGTGGCGGCATCCCATCACCGGCAACTTCTATCGTGCTTTTGACATCGCGCCGATAGATGTCGGACCCATTACGCGCTTGCCGGAGCTAACTACAGGACATCTTCTGTAGTTGCAGTATGCGCATGGTTGACGCCAGAAGACGAAGAACCGGACCTACGACTGCAAGGACAACAAACGGCAGGTACGCGGCAATGTGCTTGAGGCCTCCACCAAGGGGATCCTTCACGAAATCTTTCGCGAAAGCATAAGCTATGTAGTTGAGTCCAACTGTCCTAAGGAACCACCAGCCACTGGGACCAAGCACCCGCTGCAGATGCCCAATCGAAAAAAACGCAAGCGCATAGGTAAAGATAAGGGCAACGCCGAAGAACACAAAAACAGAAACTGGCGGCGCCGCTCCTATCCAACACAACCAGATGACAAGTCCAATGTGCACAAGATGGGCAGAGGCAAATGCTAGACCAAATTCGCGACCATGCTGCTTCAATGGTTGGAAGGTCGGTCCGAACAATGCGGTCAACGCGCCACCAGAGTAGGCCAGCCAAAACAGCAAGAAGGATAGTCGTGCTGTCAACTGCAGTGCAACGCCCGTTCCCCTTTCGCCGGCTCCTTGGAACGCCAATACGACGACCGCTAACCCAAGGGAGACGCAGATGGCAGACAGCATCCATAACATGGACGTCGGTAGAAGGCGAATTGCTCGCATGTTCGGGAACTGGCTTACTCTCAACAGCTTCCCCAAGCCTATGCCTGGTTACAACGTACTTCCCCTGATCCGCCTGGTCTCAGCTGGAAAGCCGCGGCACAAACGTGACGAACATTTGTCGGAACGCATCCCAGAAGGGAAGAACACGATCGTCCCGTGGCAAATGCCGGCACAGCGCCCCGTGGCCCTGCTCAGGGTCACTGTCAAACCTGATGTGTTCTACAAGAAAGTGTTGAAAGGCGCTCAGCAAAGGGTTGTGCCAGTTCTGAAAGCGTAATATTGCCCTGAAGACCCTTTCAAGGCCACCATCCTCGTAACTGGCAATGCTCAGTGCTCGGGAGACGGCATCACGCTCACGGTTCGCGGCAAGATAGGCATTCCCCATCGCGGTGAACCGTGCCGACCTGTCAGGATCGATCGGGACAAGCGCCAGGGTACGCCGCATGAACTCATCATGGTTCATTCTCTCACCCACATCGGCCACGGGATACCATGGCGATAGGTTGTCGGTATCGCATTCCTCGTTCTCGAGGTCTGCTAATTTCTCGTCCGACGGGTACATGGTGCGCGCAATGCCCAGGTTCTCACGGAACTGGATTGAAAAGAAGTAATAGGCCCAAGCCGCCGATACCATTTCCTCGCAGCTTATACCCTCCCACTGCAGATCGCAGATGCGATCGATCACGCGTTGATACTCGAAACACGTCGCAACGTTCATATTAGGATTTCCGACCAAGCCAGGACCGCACAAGCAAGGGTAGCACCACGCTCGGTCCGTGGACGTAGTGCATTATTTGGTACTCGGATGAGAGAGGTCATGCGGCAATCCGGGCGAACGGATCGATCATACCTGCGCCGGTCGTTCCGGCCGTGCCCACGATCACGATGGACGCGCAGCCAGTCGATCTGTCGGCCTCAATTGTCGCCACGAGTGCGGTCACCTCCTTTCGTCCCTGGTCGTCGGCCGCCACAACACGCACTGCCGAGTGATCTAAGCCGACCTGGTGGGCGAGCTTAAGCCAGGCCAGGTGCGCCTCCTCTGACACATAGATGGCGGGTCCCTTACGAAATGCATGCATACCATCGTCGGCGTAGGCGGGGTTCGCCTTAGTCAGGGCGCAGACTGAGGCGGTCTGATTCGCGTCCGTTCCCCCAGTCCTGCAGTGACCAGTCGCACGCTGGGGAAAGGCTGGCCGACCGGCAACGCTCCTGATCCCATGGGCCTCAATCTCGGGCGGGATGGGTGATGTGACGGCGCTCGCAAGTTGAGGATTGAATGTGGCAACAATGCACTCAGCGCCCCCGGGCGGAAATGTCGGCGCCGGATTAAAGAGAGCAAAGTACCGCGGATGAGTAAGTTGAACGATGCCTTGCTCTAGTCGTGCGATGATCCACGGCAGCAACTCCGCCAGCGGGCGTGTGGAGCAAAAGTCGAAGCCAGCAGATTTCTGTCGAAACTGTTCGTTATCTAATGACGGCCTGACGCGCCGCCCGACATTCCGATAGCGCGACCTGCACAAGCCAGCAGTTAAGTCGTCGTCCCACTTGAGCCGTTCTTCCGAGCCATAGAACAGCTCCGGCATGGTCTCTGGCTGAAGGTCCGAAGCAGTCATCTGTTAACTGCCAACGTTAACTCGGCGGACTCCGCCGCGCTTGCGCGATTGCGGCGTCCAGCCGAGACGGAATGAGAGCCCGAGACAGTGAGTTCGGTCGGACGACGAAATCCAGCCAATTGGCGTAGACTTTCTGGGCCACCGAATCCCACGGGGTCGGCATCACCGCGCCTCGTATCAAATCGCCAACCTCGTCCAGTATCCGTGGGTCGCGTCGGCCCTTTAAGGCCTCTCGGCGAAGTGCAGCCAGCGCATACTCGACCTCTGGGTCAAAATAACGCTGTGGCGCGATCGGATATTCGTCCCTCTCGCTTGTCACGAAGCGCCGCACGTCCCGCCTGTACTCGCGCAGAAGTGTGTCGGGGTCGTATTCGGGATGGCCCTGAAAGTAAAGGAACGGTGTCCCTGTGACCTTCGCAAATATGTCCACGCCCGCCATAGCAGAACGTGATAGAACCTGATAGCCTTCCGCAACTAGCGGCGCCTCTGCGATCCCGTAATATCGCGAATGGGGTATGGACCATCGGGGTGGTAGCCCAAGCGCGAGGGGATGACTGGTGGTGGCCAATTCACAATCGAATATGTCTGAAAGTTTAGCTCCCTGTCGGCTTCTTGGAATCCGGTCCCGGTGCAACACGGCGATATGTGCCGCGAGACAGGAACAGATCGTGGGAACACCGTGGCATTCTGCCCATTCAAGAAGTTCGGTTAACCTCGGCCAGACTGGCTCGTCCTCGAGTCGAGGTGTCCGCGGCTCCATACCGGTGATGATGAGTGCATCGACCCATGAACTGAACAACTCGCTAATGTCGCGATAGGGTTCGCCCGATGCGGTTTTCGGATGGCTCGACCGGCGTATCTCGGAGCAGACGAAGAAACGAGAGCGAACATCAAATTCACGACTGGCCGCGCACAACAACTGAATGAACTGACGTTCGGTCGACGTAAGTGCGCGATCCGAGGCGTTGTTGACAAACCCGATGACCAACGGCCGGTCAAGGCCGGAGTCGTTCAATGGCCGGAAGGGCTGGCGGACGTAGGTCACTGATACTCCTTGGCGCATTTCCTCGTCGTCGCCGCATCAAGCGCCTGATCGAGATCCTCAATGATATCGTCCACATGCTCGATACCGATACTCAGCCTGATCGTCTCAGGGGCTACGCCGGCCTTTCTCTGTTCCTCAGGCGTCATCTGACGATGTGTCGTCGAGGCAGGGTGGCAGGCAAGCGACTTCGAATCGCCGAGGTTTACCACACGTTTTACCAGCTTGAGCGCGTTGTAGAACTGAACCCCTCCGTCGTATCCTCCCTTCACGCCAAAGGTCAGCAATGAGGAAGCACGACCGCCAAGATACCTCTCAACGAGATGAAAGTATGGGTGATCGCTGAATCCCACATAATTAGTCCAGTCCACCCTCGGATCATCATGTAGGAAACCTGCAACACGCCGCGCATTCTCCACATGTCGGTCGACACGAACCGCCAGCGTTTCGACGCCTTGAAGCAACATGAATGCGTTGAAGGGCGACAAAGCAGCACCAGTCGTGCGCAAATAGACACTTCGGCACCTTGCGATGAAGGCGTTTGGGCCGAAGTGTTTGCTGTAGGTTAGGCCGTGGTAAGACTGATCTGGCTCGCAGAACATCGGAAACCGACCAGGATGAGATGCCCATGGAAATCGGCCGCTATCAATAATGATCCCGCCGAGTGTCGTCCCGTGACCGCCCATAAATTTTGTCAGTGAGTGTACAACGATATCCGCACCGAACGAGATCGGGCGGCAGAGCATTGGCGTTGCTACCGTATTGTCGACAATCAGTGGGATTCCGTGCCGGTGTGCCACGTCCGCCAATCTGCTGATATCCGCGATATTTCCTGCCGGATTGCCAACGCTTTCGCAGTAAACGGCACGCGTGTCGTCGTCGATGATTTGCTCGACGTCGGTGGGATCATCGCTCACCGCAAAGCGCACATTGATGCCGATCCCCGGGAGGAAGTGCGCGAACATGGAATGAGTGGTACCATACAATTGCGGAACGGTGACCAGGTTCCGCCCGGGCTCGGCCAGGTTAGACACTGCATAGTATATGGCAGCCTGCCCGGAGCTGACAGCTAATGCTTCTTCTGCCCCCTCCATGGCGGCAACGCGACGTTCCAGCACCGCGTTGGTCGGATTGCCGATGCGGCTGTAACGGTAGCCGTCTACCTCCAAGTTAAACAGCGCGGCGCCGTGCTCGGCGTTCTCAAAACCGTACGCAACCGTCTGGTAGATGGGTACGGCGATTGCCCTGGTGGCCGGATCCATGTCGAAGCCCGCATGCAACGCCAGTGTTTCGTTCCGCACCTGCCTCAGAACCCCCTGTCCGGTCGAGAAACCTGGTAGACTGTCGTCCGGCACCGGATTTCGTTGACGATCTGATAAGGTCTCATAAGTGTGCCACAAAACGCCAGTTGTCCATAAGAATATTGGCCATGGCACGATGTGAGTTCTGCGTGACGCGGACGCGACACCAGCCGCCACTGAAGTCCGACCGGCGTGCTGACCACGGGCACGCTTGCGCCGGAACACGGCCTCGCTCGGGCCGACTCACCGCGCCACACCCCGATCCGAGGCTCTGGCGTGCACTGCTCTGCCGGCGCCACGTCTTCCGCAGTGCGTTATTGTCCGTGAGCTTGATGTTGGCGCGATCGCCCGCGCGCGCAAGGCTTACGCCCCCCAATCGCATTCTATTGGGCGGGAGGTGGAACGCGCCGCCATCCACACGGGTGGGCACGGCCCTTCACGGCTCGATCGAGCGCTCACCACAATCGCCAGTAGTGCCCCTTAGTGGCCACCACCAAAATGGATCGGAGTTGATGTTCATCACACCATCGCGGAAGGAGCCGACCGTCATCCGCAATTCCCTCGACGCTGGAAATTTGCCTGATATCGCTCACGCCAAGCGACGAGGCAGTCACCACTGAATGCACTCCAACTCGGCTTCTGCAGGCAGTCCTCAGGATCTCGCATAACCATTTGTGCCGTCTGGAACGGTGACCATAGCGGCCGCGCCGCGGCCGCCAGCATCGGAACCGGCACGGAGCCAGTTCTCTTATCCCGGGGAAATCGGGCAGATGGCACGCTCGGCGGCATTGCTGTCGATGCAGGCACAGCCAGCTCGCAGGCCCGGCGTCAGGGCGTTCCACCGTGCGCGCATGTAGGGAATGGCCGAGGACATGGCTGGCTTGCCGGAAACCTGGCGCAGTCTCTGCTCAAGCCAGGAGTGCAAGTTGGCGAAGAGCGGCGCGCTCTGCCCCTGCCGCACGGCTAGGCAGGGCGCCCATGGAGCCCCGCAGGCGTGGTATCCGTCGGCCTGCAGGATGCCGCAGGACCACGGGCGCGGTCGTGTCGTCAGCATGAACACGCTCTGGCGCCATCATGTGAGCGCCCACGGCATCCACCAGAGGACGGACGTGGCGGATGACCAGGAACCTGGCCGGCGTGTAGTCGAGCACTTGCCGCAGACGATCCGCTGCTGGCGACACGAGCGCGGACCAGACACCAATTGTCGCTCAGTCGGCAGATATGGTGTTCAGCACAGCCTCCCGGCCAAGCGGCGATCGCTGCGACGAATATACCACATAAGATTTCGGTAGCCCGAAGAAGAATTCAACATACACGCGTGCGTTCGGGAACAGTTGGAGCATCCTGTGGCGCGAGAGGACCCGAATTTCCGCGACATAATCCGTCCACCAAGTCGGGAGCTTCTTCTGCGATCTCTGCAACAGCCATCCGCGAAGCTGTTCAGGGTAGAACCAGTAGAATGGCAGGCCTGTATGCGCTTCAATTGGGAACCAAGCTGACGGTGTCTGCACCCAGTACGACTTGCCAAGGCGGAGCACTTCGCGGGCGAACGCCTCCTGCTTCTCCTGTGGGCCGACGTGTTCGATGACGCTGTTGCTGAATGCTACGTCGAAGGAGCGATTCGGGAATTGGTGGACGTTGCACGCGTCGCCCTCAACGTAATGAAATGTGTGGATGCTCTTTCCCTCGGCATTTGCTTCGAAGGACTGAACCGCACCTGGGAGGTTCAAGATCGTGACATCGAGTGGGACTGGTACGTCATTCCAAAATAGTGGGCTACCGCCCAGGTCCAGCACGCGAGTCCCGGACTTGATCTCCATCATCCGCATGAAGGCTTCCATCCGGCGCCGTCTGGCGAACGCCGAGGCCTGCGGGAGCAAGCGATAAAAGATTTTGATCCGGAGGCTGTTCTCAGGCGCCACTGGACCACGCCGATGGCTTCGCAACTTCAACCTCGCTGTTCGAAAAACCCAAAAAGATATCCGTGCGACATTGCATGATATTGCAATAAAGTCAACACGATGTAGAAGGCGAGCGTAAGTACGTGTACGGATCGGCTTGCCGGTTTACCAACCATCGCACGCGGCCTGGGAGTGCTACGTCTCTGACCTACGGGGTCGTAGAACCCTGAGACGGGGAGGAAGTCACGTGGAATTCGAATTTTGGATCACCAGAGTTAACGCCTGGAGCTCTGCGATATGCGATCCCAAAGGTTGGCCTCTCAGTCGCCTGACACGTCCGTGGAAGCATCATCAGGTACTGGTGATCGACTTTCAATGGGACAGCGCCAGGCGTCGCCACGCGAGGTATCGAGGCGCGGTTTGCACTTCCAGCAAGAATATATTGTATCACCCGGGCCGCGAATGACCGCCGAGTTCGTCCTCCAGCGGTTATTTGCTACAGTTCGTACGAATGGGCTTGGCACGCACCGCGTGGGCTGCGACACTTTGACGGCCTTCAG
>Ga0123356_10006228_pt1 | contig 12056 bp, 8 predicted proteins | sample TergutEmb28metaG_2_FD_92546 | JGI IMG/M metagenome (GOLD analysis project Ga0123356, IMG submission 92546) | Embiratermes neotenicus P3 segment gut microbial communities from Petit-Saut dam, French Guiana - Emb289 P3 | ecosystem: Host-associated > Arthropoda: Insects > Digestive system > Gut ... | reverse complement strand
GTATTCGTTTTCGTTCTCGGTGTCGGTCAGAACCTAGTGACGCTGGTTGAAGGTGCCGCGCCGGGAATCCTGGCCGGACATGCGGACGTGCGTACCGGCTTTCACCAGGCTGGCGAACGCCAGCGCTTCAGCCATGCCGTAGTCGACGGGGCGTTTGCCATTGCCCATTTCGGCGCGCTGTTCGAGGAGCTTCTTCACCTTGGGATGGATGTTGAAGCTTTCGGGGTACGTGGTCAGCTTCGCCGTCAGCTCCGCGAGCTCAGAGGGTGAAACGCCGGTTTCGACGTCGTACTCGTGGCGGTACAGTCCGCCGAAATAGTTGTTCCAGTATTTCGGCAGCTCGCGCATCAGGGGCTTGCGCTTGATGGCTGCGGCCTTCGACTGTGCGGCTTCAAATTCGGCTTTGATGGCGTCGGCCTTCGACTGTGCGTCCCCGGCGCCGATGTCTTCGGCGTAAATCTGCCACAGCGGGGCGTGGTCTTTGATCTTCTTGTACAGCAACGGCTGCGTGATGGTTGGGTCGTCGACTTCGCTGTGGCCGTGGCGGCGGTATCCGATGAGATCGATCACAACATCGGTGCCGAACCGATAGCGGTATTCGGTGGCGAGACGGGCTACGCGAACGACCGAATCGACGTCCTCTCCGTTGACGTGGAAGATCGGAATCGATTGGCGTCGCGCGATGCAGGCCGCGAAACGAGTGGAGTGCTCCTCCGTGTGGCTGGTCGTGAATCCGAGGAGGTTATTGACGACTATGTGAATCGTACCTCCCACCGTGTATCCCGGGAGGTCGGCATAGTTCATGGTTTCGGCCAGGATTCCCTGGCCGGCGAATGCTGCGTCACCGTGGACCAGGAACGGGAGATATTTTTGGCGTCCGCCTTCGCCGGTGCGATCTTGTTTGGCGCGGGTGCGGCCCACCGTGACCGGATCGACGGCCTCCAGGTGACTCGGATTCGACACCAGGTGAATGTGAACTTTGCCGCCACTCCTGGTGACGTATTCCCCGGTGGCGCCCATGTGGTACTTCACGTCTCCCGAGCCGAGGACACTGCGCGGGTCGACGTCTTCGAAGCCGGCGAAAATTTCTTCGGGTGGGCGCCTGGCGACGTGGGCGATCACGTTGAGACGGCCACGATGGCTCATACCCATGACCAGCTCAATGGCCCCCAGACGCGAAGCGGTGTCGAGGACTTCGTCGACCAGCGGGATCAGTGCCGTCACTCCCTCGAGCGAGAAACGCTTCGAACCGAGATAGCGCTGCTGCATCACGTGCTCGAAGATGTCGGCGCGGGTCAGAAGATCGAGGATGCGCTGCTGGTCTTCCTGCGGGGGCTCCGACTCCATTTGCTCGTAGATCCAGCGGCGGCGTTCCGGAGAGGAAACGTGGTTGACTTCGACGCCGATGGTGCTCGAGTAGATGGCACGCGCTTCGTGAGCGCACTCGCCTTCGGTTTCGAGCTCAGCAGTGAGCCGCGGGCGCAGGAAGCCGAGGGGGTCCAGGTCGGCTTCGAGGTATCCCCATTGGCGGTAGGCGGCGAAGACACGGTCGCGTTCGGGGTTCGACGGGGCCGAGCCGTTGGTGGGGCTGATGACTGCAGTCGGAGCTTTGGTGTTTGGCATAAAAGTGCGGCTTATAGAATAAAGGATGCGGGCGGGGGTGGTGGGGATTCGAGCTTCGCCGAGGCGCGCGGGCGGGGGAAAGCTCGATTCCTCCTTGCGTGCCTTTCGTCCCGCAGCGGAATGAAAAACTTCATCCTGATGCGGTGCGTTGCACAGCCGGGAGGAATCGGCTAGCATCTTTAAGCGCCGACGATCACCAGGTTCCTGCCCTCGGCGGTCGCGGCTGGATCTTCTCAAGGAGCGCGCAGATGGCTGGTTCCAGTCGGCCAGGTTCTCTCACCCCTCCCCTCGGCATCTGGGGTATCGCGGCACGAACACCAGGATCGTTGGGGGTCAACGACCAGGCCGACCCCAATCAAACCACCTGGCTGGGCGATACGCCGGGATCGGTGGGAAGATGGGACTGGGCGGATCCGACGCTGCCCCTTTGTACACCCGCCGACCCCTACCCCGACCTGCTGTGTCGCGCCCACGAGCGAGTTCCGGTTGCGCTGGGATTTGACGCCTATAGCCCGACGCCCGCACCGGCGGCCCCGACGGCTGTGAATTTCATCTCCTTGCACGAGGCGCAAGAGATGGCCCTCAGGATCAGCACCTCCTTTGAGGGAAAATTCTCAATGGATTACCAGGCGCTCGCCGACGATACGGACGCCCAGGGAATGTCGTTTGGGCTGATCCAGTGGAACTTCGGGAAGAACACGCTGGGCCCGCTTCTCAAGCAGATGCTGGACAAGGATGCTAAAGCGTTCGCGGCCTGCTTCGGTGAAGATACGGACTATGACACTTTAGAGGCGGCCCTGATCGTTGGGAAAAAAGAAGGCCAGGATCGCGAGCTCAAATGGGTCCGCGCTTTATTGAAGAGCAATCGGGCTGCGTGGGCGGAGGCATTTAAGAAGGTCGGCGCGAATGCTACCTTCCAAAAGATTCAGTTCGATACAGCGGTGGGCGACTATCACAGGGCAGCGGTGAGAGTCATCAAGGAAATCCGGGGGATCAGCCCGAAGTTATTTGAGCATGTCGAGTTCAGGAGTTATGCGGCCATTTACGATCTGTGCGTGCAGCAAGGGAGCTTGCACGACTCAGTCAGGGACGACAAGGGGAAGACTGTCATAACCCACATTGCCTTGGACAAGATCAAGCAGCGGGTGAACGACGAAAAACCCGCGACACAACTGGCTCTCATGGAGATCGTGGTCACCGAGCGGGGAGAGACCGCCGGCAACAAAGAGTCGATCCCGGATTGCGTAAGTCGAAGGATGGGGATTCTCCACGGTGCGCCCTACAAAGCCACCGATGGCGACAAGAGCAGGACGCGGGCAAATTCGCAGTTCGGGCTGATCGAGAAATTCAGACACGCATATGTCAAGGATCTCTAGACTGGCGTTACTGGGGTTGATCTGCAGCGTCGCGGCTTGGGCCGACGATCGCGTGTCCGGGCCGGACTGCTCGGCGAATGTGTGTGTCGTCAATGTGCTCGATAACAGCCTCATCCTGGGGCCCTGTACCGGGGACGCGGTGCTCGTTGCCTATAGCACAACCAGCGGCGCTACCCTGATCCAGTGCAGCCCGTCGTCGGGTAACGAGGACAATCGGACTTTCGTTTTTGACCGGCTCAACGGAGGGGCAAAGTCATTTGAAGTTCAGGGAGGCAGGTTCCTTCGTCCAACCGGATGGGATCAGGTGGAACGCGAAGGAGTCCGGGATGTGTTCGGACTTGTGCCCCTGTGTCCTGGGACCAAGCGCGCGGCACCCGGAGCGGGCGAGTTGATCCTTGTAGAGAAACACCCGAGCGACTCCGACGAGCATCCCTACTGCTACAGCGTGGACTATGTGGTGGCTGGTTCGAGCAGCCTCACGGTGCAAAGCGACGACGGGAAGGAGCTCGCTCCCTTGTCAGAACAAGGTTCCAGGGAGTGGACCCCGCTGCGGCAAAAGCTGGCTCCCTACAGCGTGGCCGCAAAGGCCTCCCAGCCTGCCAAAACCGGGAAAGCAGCTTCGGTGTCGAGTGCGAAAGCCTTGTTGTATCTCACCCCAAGCAAAACCGACGCCAGCAAGATGTATCTGATCAAAGGGGACCAGGTCGAAGTGATTGACGACAGCAAACTGTCGCAAGGCTGGTGCATGATCCGTTATGTCACCAAGACGGGAAAGGCCATAGAACGGTGGGCTCTGGCTGAGGATCTGGAGATCCAGCACAAATAGAAGGCAGGAGAAGCTTTGGGATCCCTGGACAAAACGGCATTTACTTCTGCTTTCATCATCCACTTCTTCATTTGACGCTGAGCCAGGACAACCAGACTATGGCGGAACAGGTGGCGTCCCTTGCGTGCGGATTCCACGCCTGCGCTGCGGAGCGCTAGTGCAATTCTTCAAGCCTCGCCTTGACGCGCACTGCCGCCTCAAGCAGAACTGCGTTTTTTTTGAGAGCGCAATACTTCCGTTCAATGTGCCTGCGGCAGTCGTAATTACCGGCATCGAGAACTGCCATGGCCAGTCTCGCAAGTACCATTCCGGCCTACCTTCTTCCCAGGAAAGATAAACCCGAGTTGCGTAGCATTGCCGTTTTGATCAATCTTCCGACGGCGCCTGTTTCGCAATCACGGCTCTCTGTTGTATATCCAGTGGGTCCGAAATATGTGGGCACCTGCAGAGAGGGACAGAAGCTTGCCCGCCTGCCGCCGCGTTCGCTCAGCTCCGCTCGGAATGACAAAGGATATGTAAGGATATGAAGGATCGCCTGGGTGTGCCAACGCTTTTGGGGATTCCCTTTGACGGGGAGTCTTCTTACTTGCGGGGAGCGGGGGACGCGCCCGCGAAAATTCGGACGGCTTTGCTTTCCGACGCTTCGAACATGTGGACGGAGTTGGGACTGGATCTGGGCGCGCCGGGCGCGTTCGAGGATGCAGGAGACCTGGAATTCGTCGAACATCATGCCTCTCGTGCCGTCGGCGGACATCTGCGCGGCTCCCCGGACCGGCAAGAACCGGGTCAGCCGGCTGTGGAGAAGATATTTGCGGCGATTGAGGGCCGCGTCGGTTCGCTGATTGCTGCGGGGAAGCGGCCGGTTTTGTTGGGTGGGGATCATTCGATTACGTTTCCGATCGTGAAGGCGTTTGGAAGCAACAGCCCAGGGCGGCCGTCTCCCCAAGGGGGGCTGACGATTTTTCATTTTGACGCGCATCCCGATTTGTATGACGAGTTTGAGGGGGACCGGCTCTCGCATGCGTGCCCGTTTGCGCGGATCATGGAGGGCAGGCTGGCAAAGCGGCTCGTTGCGGTGGGGATTCGGACCGCAACGCGCCATCAGAGGGAGCAGGCGGCTCGATTCGGGGTTGAGATGGTGGAGATGCGGGCCCTGCCCGCTTATGACAAATTGACAGCGGACGGGCCGATCTATTTGACGTTTGATATGGATGTGCTGGATCCGGGGTTTGCGCCAGGAGTTTCGCATCGCGAGCCGGGAGGGATGTCGGTACGGGAGGCAATTGCGCATTTGCACGCAATTAACGGCGAGATTGTGGGGGCGGATCTGGTGGAGTACAACCCGGTCCAAGATTTCGGCGGGACTACCGCGACCGTGGCCGCGAAAATCTTGAAGGAGATTTTGGGGAGGATGATTAATGGATGAGAACGAGAGCGGATTCCTCCCCGGTCGCTCGACTCACGGAAGAGTTCCGTAACTCCGGCGCCTCAGGTTACCATGGATTTGTCGTGGGGGTTCTGACTTGCAGCCGTGATTGCGGCAACCAGGGTTGTCCCCAGAAAGGACAAGAGACGGCCACCGAGGGGGTGTGCACGCTCGAGCATTTATGACCAGCTGCTTTCGACAATCTGTCGTAAGGGGTCTCGTTGGCTTGGCGACTGCGGCCATTGCGGCAAGCGTGGGCTGCTCCGGCAAGGCGGCGCAGAATCCGCATGCGGCTGGAATGCCGGCGATGCCGGTAAAGGTGCTGGAGGCTGCGGCCGTTCCAGTCTCCGACGCTTCCGAGTACGTAGCCACGCTGAAATCGCGGGACTCGGCGGTGATCATGCCGCAGGTGGAGGGGCAGATCACGCAGATCTTTGTGCATTCAGGGTACCGTGTAAAACAAGGCAGCCCCTTGATCGAGATCGACCCGGTGAGGCAGCAGGCAACCGTAAGGAGCCAGGAGAGTTCGCGGGAGGCGCAACAGGCCCAGTTGAATTGGGCCAGGCAGCAGTACGACCGGACGCTCGCTCTTTCGCAGGCGGGCGTAGTGAGCAAGCAGGATCTGGATCAGGCCAAAGCCACCCTGGACTCGGCTCAGGCGCAGATGGATTCGCTGGATGCGCAGGTCAAGGAGCAGACGGTGCAGTTGCACTACTACAGAGTGGTCGCGCCGCGTGCGGGAATTGTGGGGGATATCCCGGTGCGGGTGGGAGACCGCGTCACCACTGCCACGCAACTCACGACTGTCGATCAACCGGGCAGTCTCGAGGTTTATGTCTTTGTGCCGGTGGAACGGTCGTCGCAGTTGAAAATGAATCTGCCGGTCGAGATGCTGGACAGCAACGGGAAGGTGCTGGCCCATACGCGGATCAGTTTTATTTCACCGCAGGTCGACAACACGACCCAAACCGTGCTGGTAAAGGCGCCCATTGCGAATGGGAACGAGGGACTCCGGCAATCGCAATTCACGCGGGCGCGGGTGGTTTGGGGCACACATGAGAATCCGAAGGTTCCGATTCTGGCGGTATCGCGGCTGGCAGGTCAGTTTTTCGCATTTGTCGCGGAACCCCAGGCAGGTGGATCATTTGTGGCCAAGCAAAGGCCGCTCACCATCGGTGTGACGGTGGGGAATGACTATGAGGTGCGCAACGGAATCAGGCCCGGCGATAAGGTGATTGTTTCCGGGACGCAGTTCCTGGCGGACGGGGCGCCCGTGATTCCGCAAAGCTGACGGGCGGGGTGCGGCTCCCGGACATTCCGAACGTTTCGGCGGCTTGTGCGCAGCGACAATTCCCGCAAGCCCAAAGGCGGACGCGGAAGCCGTCTTCCAGACAGTTGTAGATACTCTGAGGCAGCACAAGCTAGCGGAGTACCGAATCCATGTTCGCTGAGTTTTTTATTCGTCGTCCGGTGTTTGCCTCGGTCTGCGCGCTGCTGATTGTTCTGGCCGGCGCGGCGGTCATCCCCACCTTGCCGATTGCGCAATTTCCGAATTTGGCGCCTCCCCAGGTCGGTGTGACCAGCTCTTATATCGGGGCCAGCGCGCAAACCGTCGAGAGCGCAGTCACGATTCCGCTTGAACAACAGATCAATGGCGCCGAGGGCATGAAATACATCACCTCGACCAGCGGCAATGACGGGTCCAGCCAGATCACGGTGACGTTTGATTTGAACCGCAATCCCGACCTGGCGACGGTGGACATCCAGAACCGGGTGAACACGGCCCAGGGCCGGCTGCCCAGCGCCGTGAAGGCGATCGGCATTACCACGCAAAAGAGCTCGCAGAATTTTGTCTTTGGCGCGGCCGTCACTTCTGACAACGATCAATACCCCACGCTGTTCATGAGTAACTATCTGGACGTGTATGTGCGCGATAGTCTCAAGCGCATTCCAGGTGTCGCGGACGTGATCATCTTCGGCGAACGCAAGTACTCGATGCGGCTATGGCTCGATCCAGGACGGCTGGCGGGACGAGCTTTGACCGCGCCGGATGTGGTGAATGCGCTGTCGGAACAGAATGTCGAAGTAGCCGCAGGGCAAGTGGGGCAACAGCCGGCGATTCCGGGGCAGCAATATCAGGTGAGTGTGCGGGCAATCGGACGGCTGAGCGAGCCGGCGCAGTTTGACAACATCATTTTGAAGACCAACTCCGACGGTACCCTGGTGCGACTGAGGGACGTGGGACACGCCGAGCTGGGGGCCGAGGATTATTCGAACGACCTGCAGTTCGACGGGCAGGATGCCGTCGGGTTGGCGGTCACACAGCTTTCTACCGCCAATGCTCTGGAGGTCCATCGTCGCGCGATTGCGGAACTGGACCGGTTGTCGAAGAGCTTTCCCCCCGGGATGCACTACAAAGTGGCCTTCGATACGACCGACGCTGTGGGTGAGTCGATTCGCGACGTGATCTACACCGTGGGTTCGGCCATCCTGCTGGTCATCCTGGTGATCTTTATTTTTCTCGGCGACTGGAGGACCACGATGATTCACTTCATCGCGACTCCGGTTTCACTCATCGGGACTTTCGCCTTCGTGCGGTTGCTCGGCTTCTCCATCAACACGCTGACCCTGTTCGGCATTACGCTCGCCACCGGGCTGGTCGTCGATGACGCCATCGTCGTCATTGAAAACATCGAGCGCCACATTGCCGGGGGCGAACCCGACTCCCACAAAGCGGCGGTGGCCGCCACGACCGAGATTACGAGCGCCGTCATCGCCACCTCGCTGGTGCTGGTTGCGGTGTTTGTGCCGGTTGCCTTCTTTCCCGGGACCACGGGCATCCTGTTCCGGCAGTTTGCGTTGACCATCGCGTTTTCCATCACCATCTCAGCCTTCAATGCGCTGACCCTGGCACCGGCGCTGGCGGCGATTTTTCTGGCAGGGTCCCACCGGCAAAAATGGTGGGTGCTGCGCAAGTTTGACCAGGGTGTCGCCGCCCTCACCCGCGGGTACCAGCGCCTGCTCCATCACGTGCTGGACCACAAGTTCCTGATGGCGATGCTCTTCCTTGCGGGACTCGGGCTGACCTATTTTGTGTTCCGGCGGGTGCCGGCGGGATTTGTGCCGGATGAGGACCAGGGATACTTCCTCATCGTGATTCAGGGTCCCCAGGGGGCATCGCTTGAATATACGAAGGGAATCGGGAAGCAGATTTCGGATTTACTGGCAAATATCCCGGAGTCGGAAGGAACGTTTTCGGTTGCGGGATTCAGTTTTGCCGGGGCGGCGGCAAATCAGGGTTTGATTTTTGTGCCGCTCAAACCCTATTCCCAGCGCAAGGGCGACGAGCATTCGGCCGCCGCGATTGTGAACCGCGTACGGCCGATGTTGTTCGCCGTGCAGGGGGCCATTGTCTTTGCGACGCTGCCACCCGCCATTCAGGGGCTGGGACAGTTTGGCGGATTTCAGTTTGTGGTGCAGGATCTGGCCGCGCACAGTCTGGAAGACCTGGCTGCGGCGGCGCATGGACTGATGCGCGACGCCGCCGCGCGCAAGGAACTGGTCGGACTTTATACCCCGTTCACGGCCAACGATCCGCAATATCTCGTCACCATTGATCGTGAGAAAGCCAAGAGCCTGCATGTGCCCTTGTCGCAGATCACCGACACCCTGGGCGTCTACATGGGTTCGGCCTATGTCAACGACTTTGATTTCAATAACCGGTCGTATCGCGTGTATGTGCAGGCAGACAAGCAGTTCCGCGCTTCGGCCCAGGATATGAAGCAGTTCTACGTGCGCTCCGATGCCGGGGCGATGGTGCCGCTCGACAATCTGATCAGCACTTCGCAGACGACCACTCCCCAGGTGATCAGCCATTACAACCTGTTCCGCTCGGCGGAAATTGATGGTTCGGCAGCGCGCGGATTCAGCTCCGGGCAGGCCATTGCGGCCATGGAGGATCTGGCGCGCAAGATGCCACGGGGTTTTTCCTTCAGCTGGACGGGCTTGTCGCTCGAGGAATTGCAGGCCGGCGGGACTTCCCTGCTGCTGTTTGGATTGGGAACCCTGGTCGTGTACCTGACGCTTTCGGCGCAGTATGAAAGTTTCGTGCTGCCCTTCATCGTATTGCTGGCCGTGCCGATGGCGGTGCTCGGTGCGCTGGGAGCGCAGTGGATGCGCGGGTTGCAGAATGATGTGTTCTGTCAAGTCGGGCTCGTCATGCTGGTTGGTCTGGCGAGCAAGAACGCGATCCTGATTGTGGAGTTTGCAGAACAGTTGCGCGAGCGCGGGGTACCCTTGGTGGAATCGGCTGTACAGGCAGCGACCATCCGGTTGCGGCCGATTCTGATGACGTCGTTGGCATTCATTCTCGGCGTGGTGCCGCTCGTGGTTGCGACCGGCGCCGGAGAGAATGGGCGGCGTTCCGTGGGGACCACGGTGTTTGGTGGAATGATTATGTCGACGGTGTTGAATCTGCTTTTTATTCCCGTGCTGTATTTGATTATCGAGGGATGGAGAGAGCACGGAAAAGCGCCGACACATCGTTAATTTAATTAAGGAGGAAATCGCCTCCACCGCGAGTTCCAAGCCCCACCCGCGGGATAAGCCTTCGGCACCTCAGGTGTGGTTCCCGTTCTTGCCTTCCGTCTTTTTCTTCAGGCGCGCTTGTCTGCGGCGCAGTTTGGCCATCCACTCGCGGGAGTACATCGTGCCCCGGCACTTTGGGGAACCGCAGTGGCAGGGGGCGGGGTCTTCGTCGTCGTAAAGGTTATAGTCCCAGAGTAATTCTTCGCCCGGGGCGATATCGCGCAGGGCGAAGAGCCACACGTGGCCTTTGATCTCGTCGACTTCGCAGTTGGGGTCGCAGGAGTGATTCAGGTAGGCGCCCAGGCCGTGTCCGTCGATGACGGTTTTGCCGTCCTCCAGGCCATACAGGTAGGTGCGCGGGGCGCCGTCATAGCGGCGATCTGCCTCCTGCGGAGTAATGCGCTCGCCGGCATATTCGACGACCCGGGAGCCTTTGCGGATTGCCGTGGTGGTGTAGACGCCGACGGCGTGAATGGGAGATGGGCGGACTACGAGGGGCATGAAACTAATTTCGCATGCTGCGGCGATTTTGGGGAGGGTCCGCTGGAAAAGATTTTCGGGAAGTCCAAATCCCCGGCCGGTCCCGCCCGGGTCTTGGAGGTCGCAGAGATTGCCGCCGAGCCTGGTTGGCGCTGCATTTCTTCGCGGGGCTGTTGCCCGGCCTGGAGTTCGCCTGGCTCAGGCCTTCGTGAATCCGGCGATCAGGGAGTCCAGCCTGGCCAACAGGGCCTGATTGCCCTGGCGCGGGTAGTCGGCCAAGGCCTCGCGATAGTGCGGGAGGTTGAACAGGAAAGACTCGATTCGCTCCTTGTTGAGTTGGTCCCACCATGCGCCGTAGCCCAATTGCTGGAGCCAGTAGGCGTTCGCGATTTGTTCGAACTGACGGCCGACGGGAACCGCCAGATAGGGCTTGCCGAGGTGCAGAGCTTCCGTGACGAGGGAGAATCCGGAATTCGCGATAATGGCTCGAGCGCTGACCAGGTCCTCGAGGAAACCATGGAGTGAGGGCTTCTTGAAAGTGATGTTGCCCTGCGTGACGGCGCGGCCGAAGCCGTAGGCGATGAAGCGGGTGCGGACCGAGCCTAACAACTTTGCCAGTGCCGGAGCGGGCGAGGTGACGTAGATGAGCACATGGTCGGCTTCGCTCGGGGTTGCGCTCAGGATTTCCTGGCGCAACAGCGGCGGAAACAGGAAGGTGTTGCGCTTGCGGATCGGAGCCGCGAAGAACGAAATGACCAGATAGGCGCGGGCGTGCGGGGTCATCAGTTTTGTGACAAGTTTTGCAGCAGCGGCGTCCCGGCGGTATCGAAGGGGATAGGAAACGGCCGCCCTGGTCAGGAAATGCTGGTTGTCGATCGAGATGACGGGGAGATGGCATCTGTGTCCGATGTGGCAGGTCAGCGGCTCGAAGTCAGTAATCACTACCTCGATTTCCTCCTCGTCGACCAGGTGCTTCAGGCGGGTGAGGCTTTTTGCGGCTTTGGGAACGGTGATCAGATTCTTTGCCAGGGTGCGTTTGTAGCGGACGCGGTTGTTGACGTAGGCGAAGCGGAATCCGTAGATCTCGGTGACGTCGAAACGGGATTTCAGGTTTTCGAGGCCGCGGTCGAAGGAGGCCACGTGAACTTTGTGGCCCTTTTCCGCCAGGTGGGTGAGGACTTCTCTGGCGCGGGTGGAGTGGCCTGCGCCTTCTCCGTTGACTCCGTACAGGATGTTCGCCATGGGTGAAGGGGGAGTATAAAACGAGTGCAATTAAAAAGTGCAGGTTAGATTATGGCGATCGAGGGCTGCAAGGACGGCTTAACTTTTTATTCGATAATATCCTAAAGCGAATTGCGGTTAAACAAGGTTAAGCAACAGGACAAAATTTGTTTAACTTAACCCACACTCGATAACGACATGCCACGTCGGGGCTCATCCAGCTGACTCTTGTCCGTGATGTTCACCTGGCAGGCGGCACTCTGAAGCGGCCGCCCTGACACGGCTATTGCTGCGGTGGGGGGACCGGGAGCGCTACGGTGTCGATCGTGGCTGGGTCGTCTCGCAATTTGATGTAGAGCATTTTGCCTTTGGGCGGGGGGATCGCCAGGGCGTCCTCGACGAAGCCTACGGGGACGGTGACGGAGTTCGCGAAGTCGGCGTCGGCGCTGACCGAGTCGAGCAGGAACAGCTTGTCGCCGCTGAGGGTGCACTGTTTTTCGGGGGCGGGGGCGCAGCG